>Ga0126337_10003151_pt1 | contig 10717 bp, 3 predicted proteins | sample DipCmetagenome_FD_92527 | JGI IMG/M metagenome (GOLD analysis project Ga0126337, IMG submission 92527) | Coral microbial communities from La Bocana,Puerto Morelos, Mexico - Diploria C A metagenome | ecosystem: Host-associated > Invertebrates > Cnidaria > Coral | place: La Bocana,Puerto Morelos... | reverse complement strand
CCCGACACAAAACCTCCTCCCTCATTTGTCTATTCTCAGGAAACAAGCGAAATTACAACACCTGTGTCGGCTCATACTCTGAAGCTGTTGGAAGCAATCCGTGAGGAAAATTTGGAATTCGTCAAAGAAGAACTCAGCAACATGACAACGCACGAAATTAGTAAGAACGACAGACATGGCTTTGCACTAATTCATGTCGCAGCTCGATACAACTTACACAGAATCGTGAACTCTCTGATAGAACATGGAGCGGATGTTAACATTGGCACAAGTGAACACCGGTGGACATCCCTTCACCTAGCTGCCAGGTAAGTAAATTTTTTTTCAGTGAATACAACGTGATTCGTTTGTAATAACAAGGACAAACCCACACAAAGGTAGAGTTTCCTTTTGATTTCGTTCACGATATGCCCGAATCAAGTAAAATGGCATGCGTTATTGTCGGAGTTGTGACCGGCAGCCGGTCAAGGTTTTAAAATCACTAAATGACCGGCAGTCTGATATTTTTCTATATTTTAAGGAATGGAAGGGGCCCATCCCAATTCAAACTATCATATGTCGATTAACAATTGCCAAGCGATCCAGAAGAGCTGTATAGATCAAATGTCACATACCAGGGTCTCGCTCTCTTAGCGGAGCATGAACTACGCGTCAGACCTGCGATCTATACAGCTCTTCTGGATCACTTGGCGGTTGTTAATCGACATATGATAGTTTGGATTGAATGGGTCCCTTCGATTCCCTAAAATTTGAGAAAAGCAACAGACTAGTCATTTAGTGAATTTAAAACCTTGACCGGCTGCCGGTCATTTAGACACAGCGTACATGATCTCTTATCTTTACTTGGACTTTTGATCTCTTGATTTCTTGATCTCTTATATTTTTATCTAAAACTTCAAAATCTAGATTGTGGGAGGCATTTCGAAATTATAGAAGCCATTATTGTTAGTGTCTTACATAGATTAAAATTTACATGTAAATAGAATCTTCCAGGTGACGTGGTTCCACTGTCACGCAATAAAAACCATTCGGTAGAGAAAAAGTCGTCATGAAATTGTGATATCGATGTTATGAGAGATTAATAAAGAAGTCACTTCTCCCAAGTTTGAAGTGTGTGCGTTTTTCTTAACTTCAGATATTCGTCGAAATATTTTGCATAAATTTATAGAGCCATGTACCTTTGTGGCACACCAACACGGTGGCCGCAAAATAGTGTAATCATCTTTATGTAATCATCTTTCACCCCATGAAATACATAACAACACTGAGTGCTGCATTTTCCGCGCTCTTTTTGCTGGGTAATGAGATAAACACTGGATAAACAAACAAACACTGAGTTGGTCTAATTATTTATATAAATTGAAATAATGTATGGCTATGAGCAAAGGCCCATAGCCACCTCGTTACAAAATCTGTGAAAAGGACTTATATTATCTTAAATTTACAAATAATGATTTTGCCCAGTAAAGGCGAGGGCCACCAAAACGTAAGACTAAGACAAGCGGCAAGGCCACGGGGAGGAGGTGGGGAAAAGAAAGGGCAGCTGAATTAACTTAATCTTTGGTGAAGAGCATGTGAACGTTAGAGGGTGGTACGATAATTCATTGCATGGGCTCTATCCCGTGACCTCATAATTGTGACATTATGTCACACAATACACTTGAACTCTAAATTTCGGGTATACAGATATTCCCTTTGGCTATCTAGACGACTGATTATCGGCAATGAAGAAACAAGCATTTGCATATAAGCACTTTTCCTAAAACTCTAACCTCTAAAATGGCTAAATATCACGAGATAAGAATATTTTTTTTTTTGACAAACGTGCTCGTAGCTTTATGTCAAGCACCGCCATAACTCTGAAATTAAAAATGCGCTGGTTTCCAGGTTAAGATATCAATTTACCCCCTCTCATGAGGATAAAAACATTGGGAGCTCTTTAATTTTGGATTTAAGAAAATGATGACGTCACGTGCAAGCCAAGAATAGGTCACGCGAGGAACCACTGAGAATTTGAGTGCTCTATAAAGGTAAATTATATGAGGAGTGCAATTTCTAAATATTCTGAAATATCAACATTTTACAAGTAAGATTTATGATTAAGAGATTAATAAAATAAGAAGTGTGGTGCGCTTGAACTGTTTTCACAGTACAAGCAAACCACCCTTGTTATTTAGTTCACTGTTTATTTTTATCTCTTAATCATACGTACTGAGAGTTTCACACGTGCATCATTTTATAATGAGCTACATAGTGTGTTTGATTTGAATTTGAGAATGACAGGGAGCCGCCGAAACGTCACTCTTTATATATATTACCCTCGTTCCCAAGGCCTTTTCCTTGGCCTACCCCGCCCCAAGCCAGGGAAAAGCCCCTGTGTACATATCTGCGATGATCAACTACTGTAAATGGTTTGAACCCAGGAGTATCAGTAGTCAGTCGTATCGTGCATGTGATCGTCCGGGTGAAGGTAGTTCTGAGAAGAACTGTGGCGACGGACGTTTCGACGACCTGGGCGGAAGTCATCATCAGAGTCAAGTGAATAGTGTTTGTCAGGCGATGATGTTATATGTCCGGTCCGTTGAAACTGATTTTGTTCGCAAGCCGTTCGCTCTGTCGTCCAAGTGAACGTAGCATTGTAAATGGTTTGAACCCAGGAATATCAGTAACTAACAATACACGGACGTCCAACCGACTACAATAGACGGATCGAAACCGACCTGTGACTGATGACAAACTTTACACGAGTCTTTCAGCCAATACCATCATGGCTAAACTGATCAATCAGTTGCAACGGACCAGACATATAACATCATCGCCTGACAAACACTATTCACGTGACTGTGAAGATGGCTTTCGCTCAGGTTATTGAAACGTCAGTCACCAACAACAGTTCGGCCACATCTTCTCAAAACTACCTTCACCCGGACGATCACACTATACGAACTAATGATCAACTATGTCTGCATTTTTCTCCGCAGATATCATATTCATATATTCATTTGCATTCTACAACATCTACGGGTATATTACCAACTAACAATCTGATCAGCTTCCAGTTGGCTTGATAGCTTAGTTCAGGTAGAACTCTGCACCGGTATGGCAAAGGTCATGGGTTCGAATCCCGTTCATCCCTGAATGTTTTTTCCAGGCTTTAATTTTACGGCTGCTTAAGTTGTGTACATAACATCGATGATAACTATGTCTTCATTTTGGTGCCTTCAAGGTTTTAATTTGGTGCCAAAAAAAGCTAGGGTCGCCCGCGTTCGGCAAGTCGCTATTCGATCGCTGTCGCAAGGTCGGAAAATAGTTGTGTCATATACAGCAAATATGTTGTTCCTCCTAAAATGAAGCCCAGAATTCTCGAGATAAAGATTAGAAGAAGTCAAAGCAACTTTGTCTTTATGTTTCTGTTAGCTGCGAAGGAAAACCTCAACATTACAAACCCAGATCTTATCGAGTTGTTAGCAATGCCACCAAGAATCAGCTGTTTCAATACCAGGGCAATTTATACCAACAAGTGGACGGGGTGACCATGGGGTCTCCACTTGGGCCTCTAATGGCCGACACGTTCATGTGCAGGATCTATCGCGAAGAACAGTCATTTTCATTGTAAATTGCAAGCAAGATGCCTGCATTGCAAGCGTTACTGACGTTGCTGGCACTCTCGGCAAAATGCCCGACGCTACAGGTGCCTCTAATTTCCTGTCAACATCGAACGAAATCCACCCATCCGTCAGTTTCACTTATAATAGGAGGGGAAGACAGCAACAATTTTTTTTAAGAATGGAAACTATGAAAAATGGATCCCAACTGGACACAAAGGTATACAAGAAGCCGACAGATACTGCCAAGTCTACTACTGCACTTCCAAAGTCATGTTGATGTGAAATACAAACATTCACTGCTCAAAACGATGCTAAATTGTACATTCAAGCTTTCTAGTTCGAATTGGCAGCTTTTCCATCAATAATGCAAACCTTTTAAGGAGACCTTTGCCCGTGGGTGGCCCGAAGGCCTCGTGGTTAGTGCGCTCGACTCCAGAGCTAGCGCTCGGTGTTCAAGCCCTAGCCGGGAACCTTGTGGTTCTCTTGGGCAAGTCACTTTACTCTCTTGGCCCCTCTCTCCACCCAGATGTGTAAATGGGTGCCGGCGAATATATTGCTGTGATTGACTAGCACTCCATCCTGGGGGGAGTAGAAATACTCCTAGTCGCTTCATGCTACGGAAACCGGGGTAAGCTCCGGCCCGATGAACCACTTGGCTCGTACGTAGACTTAACCTTTTACCTTTGCCGTTTGCAGTATGCAAAATCGCTCATAGAAACCGCTATCCCACAATTTATCGAGACAGACGTTGTAGCAGAGAACAAGTGTATTCAGCACAAGTCCTCTGACCAGCAGGAAGTTCCTATTAAAATTGTTTGCCATTCGCAAGGAGCAGAAATCAGCTCTCTCTTCGAAGACAACTTGGTGATCTGAGAGGAGGTGAATCCCATGATCCGTCCTGTTTATACCAGCTGTAAGATCAAAGATGAAGTCAAGGCGAAAGAAACCTCCAGTAGCTAGTGAGCCAACAATAAAGTGTTAGTTAAGTGTGATTTGTGTGATATGTCGGCTGTTCGTGCCGGTACTTGCACCGTATATCAAAGAACATAAAAGGGTCAGTAATTGGGCGTCACCTACAAGAACAACAAGGAAAGTGTCCAGATACAGAACAACGCAGAGAACATAAGAATTCTTAGAGAAGGAGTGCTTAAACAAGCTTGACTTTCTTGACTGTCTGTGACTTGCCGTGTCAAAGTATTTGTTTAGGTTTTTGGTTTAAATGCTTTTAAAGTCTCCTCACTTTTTCTTAACTTATAATTATAATTTCATATATATAAATATATTTTAAAAACTCTGCTTAGCCATGCGCATTAAGTAACTTCGTCGTCTACATTCTTAAGTGTTTTTAACTATATATTCATTAATGTATTTTTTTTACCGAACTTGCGTTAATTTTTATCACAAAATTAATTTTAAAGAACTCGTTTATTGGTGGCATTAACTTTAAAAATAATCATGAAGCTTCGCACTATTTATTTGGAGCACTTCAATAAAAAAAAACCAAAACAAAACTGAATGTGTTATGTACACACCACTTCTGAGGAAAATAACTATAATCATTCAATTTCTATCAAATATGAGGCAAACTTCACAGATTGTTTTAATGTAAACCCCCAGCGAGTCGAATGCTATTCATTAGGTAAGACTGGATTCTGTCCCAGGATGTTGGTAAGATCCTTAATGTTGTCTTCGAAGCCAATCCAGGTGTTACTGATTTTAAATGTCCTGTCCGGTTAAGGTGGCCGAACACAGTTTTCGGGCGCGCTTTCGCTGATGCAATTCAGCGCGCGCAAAAGGATTGCAAAATAAACATGCTGTTAATAGAGCGATCCTTTTTTTACTCAAACAACTGCACTATCTGCGCTATTTTTCTCTATTATTGAACGCAGTGTATTGATGGCTTTAGTCTGTTATTGCAAAGATATGTTAGAAAACGTAACGACGCAAAGAACCCGGCAATTCTCAGCTTTTTCTTTGTTACCGAAAAAACCCAGTTAAATGCAGCGCATGCGCAGTTGCTCGAAAAATTGAGACCGATTGCTTTTGCAGAAATTTTTAACAATACAGAACATGCAGTGAAAACAATTTATGGTGAATTACGAAAATCGCCTATCAAAATTTTATTAAAATAGTGTTGACAGAAGGGATTTAGGGTCAATTCGTAGTGGGCAAATTATGAATAAAAATCTAACGACTGAATTTTTTTTAAATAAACAAAAACCATTTTTCAATCCTTGTTTTTAACTAGCCCCATTGCCATGGTAACAGCACACACCCTAGCCAAAATGCGAAAATGAACTCTTCTGTGGTTAATCTTGCAAAAAATGGGCGCCAAAGCATAAATAGCTTAAAGGTAACGGTGAATTAGGCATAGGCTCTTGAAAACTGTGTTCGGCCACCTTAAATGTTCTTTCCGTTCATATTACCCCTAATGTGTTGACAAATTTTCTTGCTCATGCTGTAGCGACTGTCATTTCGGCAAAACAAACCGACATCTTGATATACCTGTTCGCGAACATTTAACATCCGATAGGAACACGCACATCTTTCAGCATATTAATGAGTCACAAACATGCAAAACTTTGTGCTCAGAAGATTGCTTTTGAATTCTTGACTTGACACCGCCTCCACCTTTTTTTCGACTCAAAATCAAGGAGACTATACACATCGGTTGGGAAACCCCTCATTAAACAAACAAGTTAATCATGCTAATTTAACACTTTCATTTTAATGTTCCGTGCCATCATACCCATTGTTTTCTACAATTATTTGATACAGCTTTAAGTATTTTTTAATTTTCTTTATACATATTTCTAATACCTGCTTATCATGACCATTTTATATAGCTTAAAGTAAATAATTTATATAGCTCTAAGTATTTCGAATTATTTTTATACATATCTTTTAATATCTGTTAACTGTGTCCCCAAATTAGTATAGGATTTTCCCAGGCTATGTGGCCTTGACACATTAATAAAGTTTATCTATCTATCTATCTATTGTACTTTCTGTAGCGCTCCATATTCAGGGTGTTATTTAGTATTCGCATTATTACATTATTATGTAATCTTTTATACCATACCCACTACCGGTTCGTTTGAATTGAAAACTGAAGATAGATGGTGGACATCCGAAACATGGATTGTAAGTTTAGAACTGCGTGTTTCTACGGAAATTTATGTCTTGTCTGCTGTTTGTTCGGAAATCGATCCATCAGTTTCAAGTTGGTGAAGTTGTAAGATTTCAGATGCGGTTATGCGAGGGTCGTCGGTGTAGATCCTGGGCTGGCCATGAGAACATTTTTATTTCTAAACTCCCATCTATTCCAAATAATTTGCCAATACCATTTTGGTAGCGCTTGTGTTTATGTACTTGACATGTAAACCCTTCCTTCGTGTTTTGCAGGTTCAATGGTCTCTTGACCTTCGACGCTCTTTTGCAAGGGGCTGCCGACCCTTCAATCAAAGATAAAAAGGGAAGCACTCCATTGCACTTTGCAGCGCGCAGAGGGAACGACGAGATCGTTAAAGTTCTTTTAGAGCACCCGAAAGTCAAAGTTGATGATAGGGATAGTTCTGGAAAAACTGCGTTTCACATGGCTTGTAGTGAAGGACAAAGCAGAGTCTGCCAGCTTCTGCTGGACAAAGGAGCGGACATCAAGGCAGTTACGGCAGATAACACGACTCCACTCCACACCGCTATTCTCAATGGTCATTCTCAACTGGCAACAATGATACTTAACCAAGGTAAGAAAAATAGATACAACCGTATCGGTGAGCGTATTACTGGCGTGATCAGTGAATTAGTCCATCAGGCGTACGGTGTTTATTTCACATCAAATGTCTGTGGAAAAGTAAGGTTGGCTGGCTTTCATTCAGATGTTTTTTTCGTTATTTCCCCCGTTAACTGTGATAATTAATTAATGACTTCAGACTGGAGGCATGGAGAAAAAAGCGGAAGGGAGCGACAGACCGTGTTCTATCGGTTTCCCACACTGTACCACCCTAGTTTTTTATGCTGCTCCCCACTGAACCATTAAACAAACAAAACAGGTTATTTTATTCTTTCTCTTTGATCAAGATACTTTTCTCTCCCCTCGGAATCTCTCCGCGCAACCAGGAGAATGCATCAATAGTGCCAACTCTTTGGAAAACCAAGGAAAATGCTTAGGGAAGGAACTGGGGGACTAGCTTCCCATCCAGGGTAGATACCTGTACTTCTAGTCACTCCCTGCAGCGAAACGCGAAACTAAGCTGTGGTTCTGATCGTGGATTAGACACCAAGAAATATATATTCTTTGAGGTAAACAAAACGGAAACTTACCTAAGGGGAGTAGTGATGTTTCCAGTTGCTTAAATTGCTACTGAGACGAAAATTTAATATTTTCTTTTCCGGTTTTTCTTTCGTTAATTTCTTATTTGGACCCTAAATTTCCTGAATCGGTGAAATTTTTGACAACCTAGAGACGCAATTCCCTGAAAAAGCATCAGAAAACCGTAATATCACCTCCGCCATTGCCCGAATAACAAACCTGAGGCGCCCGCGCGGGTTTCTCTGGGACGTCATAGTCACAACACGTGATATAGCAACTGAAATAAACGCGAAGAAGGAAAACAGAGGAAGAGAAGCATGTCTTTTTGCTCGAGTTTCTCCTTATCTTCCTTCTGATAATGAATCGGAATTGAGTTGTTCTCTGCACGAGGACGTAACTGAAATAATCGAAGGGGGATTTATGCCCTACGATAAGAATTCAGAGCCGGTAACGACCCAAAAAGAGTCCACAGATTACGAAGAAAATTTTGCGCGCGAAGAAGAAGATGGTGTGTATCAGCGCCGCTTTGCTGTCGAGGTCGAGACCAATACATGGTATGTATTACTTAAATAGCTATTACTAAGCTGTTAGTCCAAACTTGTTTTGTAAGCAGTGAAACGTGGCATTTCAGTCAATACTTTTTGCCATTATAGGTGTAAGATTCAAGATTCAAGATTCTGTTTATTTGCCTTTTTGCCTAATATATTAATTATATTGGTTTGCGAGGTGACCTCTAGTAACTACCAGGCTTTTAGTTTAGGCCACCTCGTAGGTTACAAAACGGTTGAGTAAATAGTGCTGCAGTGTGCGGGTTTGCCAATTCAGTAATTATTTTACTAAAACCTCTAGCAGTAAATATTTGCACTGTTCGATAGAAGCCGTATCTAAAGCAGAAGAATGCATTTGCTGCGAAGAAATATATCGTGTGGGGGAGGTTATGACCCATGCGGATCTAGAGGATCGGTGTACAACCCTCCATCCTGTCTTTCATGATGTTTGTCTAAATCGATGGGTTTTGGAAATAGCGTCATTGGCCCCAAAAACAAAACCTGGACGCTTTTTAGCCAAAGTCGCAAGAGTGAATCAAAGTCAATTGTTTGTTGCAACAGTGTTAATACATGACATCCCTTGTTTTGTTGCTGAGTATACATATTTAGAATTAACTGCATGATAGCTAGTTGCGGGTAAAGATGCCACTTTGCTCAATATACATTTTGTTCATTCTAGTTTCTTATGATATATATGAAACGACGAAAAAAATTGTAAACCCGGATTGTAAATGAAAGTCTCAAGCTTTATGTGTTCATCGCTGCCTTCTGCTGATGAAAAACATCTTTATTTTCTAGAAGAGTAGCCATAATTTAAATTATAAAATCTGCGCTTAACAACATAGACGCCGACTGCTACGTTTACGATACGAATAATAACTTGTTTATTTGTAAGACATCATACTGTATCATACATCATACTCTGACGCCTTTCAAGCTAGGCCAAGGGCTTGTCCTTCAGATGGGAATGACGAAGAAATAAGCGACGTACAGAGATCGCTATCACTGCTATCAATAAATTGAGCGAAGGCATCGAGAACATTTCCTTTTAGCAACAACATCTCTACCCCTCCTGCTTCTTCTTTTGGCAGTCGGCTGCTGGGGTAAATCCGCTTGGTAATGTCCTTTCACCGATGCAAAACGCTGGTCCAAGATATCGAGTATTTCGGCACGTTTAAACAACACAGGATTTTCTTAAAAATTATTTTGGTTTTTTTAGTTGACGAAATATCTGAGCCTGTGCATATTTGAGACCGTCTGGTAACACAGATATTGAGCGATATGATGCTATACACGAACTCAGTAAATTCGTCTTATGTAAAACCGAAATAATTTTTAGGATCGCCTGACACTTCTAACGAAACATCAAATACTTTCAATAGGTTTAAATGAGGCTTTCAGTCGGAAATCGTAAAGTGAATATTTACTATTCGGTTTGCGCCATTTTATAGTATGCCCACGCCCGGATATTTCGTCAACTAAAAAACCAAAATATTTTTTAGGAACGCTTGACATTGCTAAAAAAATCATTTATAGCCATTTGGTGAAAATTCGGTGAGCCTTTTTTCGACTGCCGGGCATTTAGTCTATTTAAGAGCGTGCCCGGTTGCCGGGCATTTAGCCACAGCGTTTTGGTAAACCCCAAGGAAAGCCATTGTCGCCTTGTTGTGACTTCCCACCATATAATATAAAGATAAAAAAAGATATCTGATTGGACAAATCTCCAACGGCTAAGCTGGCGCGAAAGTGTTCTCAAAAGTGAACCGAAGCTGTGATTGGCTAATTTTGGGAAAGGAATGTTCGGATGTGAGCAGCCGTTTCTTTGGGGAGAGCGTTGCGTGACATCCCAGAAAACGGCTGCGAAGGAGACTATGTTGAAATAGGTTTTAATTAGTTTATTTCTTTTACTTACTTTTACCTTGTATATACCAATTTGTATGGAATATGTTAATTAATGTTATGATGATTTTTTTGTTATTATTATTGTTGTTGTTGTTATAATAGTCAGACTCTGAAATTTATATACACCAGTCAAGGAGCGTTTTTATTTTTTATCTTATTTTTTTTAGAATAATATTGTATAGATAATTTTTTTAAAAAAATAATAATATTATTATTAGAATTGAGTTACTAAATGAAAACACACATGATTCACTGCAACTCTGAGTTTCGTGCTTACGCACTCATCAGGCAGATTTCTGCCTGATGAGTGCGTAAGCACGAAACTCAGAGTTGCAGTGAATCATGTG
>Ga0126337_10003149_pt1 | contig 10718 bp, 6 predicted proteins | sample DipCmetagenome_FD_92527 | JGI IMG/M metagenome (GOLD analysis project Ga0126337, IMG submission 92527) | Coral microbial communities from La Bocana,Puerto Morelos, Mexico - Diploria C A metagenome | ecosystem: Host-associated > Invertebrates > Cnidaria > Coral | place: La Bocana,Puerto Morelos... | reverse complement strand
TTAAATTCACTAAATGACCGGCAGTCTGATATTTTTCTCAAATTTTAAGGAATCGAAGGGACCCATTCAATCCAAACTATCATATGTCGATTAACAACCGCCAAGCGATCCAGAAGAGCTGTATAGATCGCAGGTCTTTTTTGGACGCGTGGTTGACGCTCGGCTCAGATAGCGAGACCGTGGTTTGTGACACTTAGAAATTTTTAGGCCGACTGCCGGTCACGGTTTTCAAATCACTAAATGACCGGCAGTCTGATATTTTGCTCAGATTTAAGGAATTGAAGGAACCCATCCAATCCAATGGGCAATGGGCTCCTGATTTGATTTAGTGAGGCACGTACCGTTGGCAGCAAAAGCCATGTACCAGGAAATGAGAACTCAGTGTAACGAAGGGAAAACCCTCGATTCTTAACTTACTAAGCGAAAATTTATGTTGTCTTGCAACCAATGAAAAGTAAAACTTCAGGGATAGATTTCGTGTACTGTGACAAAAATATTGGTACATGGTATAGAAAGAAAACAAAGCACTTCGTTCCGGCGGTCCACAATCGTACGTATCAATCAGCAGCTCGTCCCACGAGGGACTGGGAATAAATATGATTTCCAAGATGGCGTCCAGAATTGAACCTATTGTCCAAATGCAATATCTACTTTAAGTTCATTTTGAGATCTTTGTTGCTGTACTTTGGTTGAGGCCGAGATCTAGTTCTTTGGGTGGAAAGCTTCACACTGAACGTTTGCCACCTGTAAGCCGCAACACTTCGAAATTTGCCCTCGATCTTCGCGTTCTACAAACAAAAGAGCAGTCGAGTAAATAATTGAAGGCGCGATTTTTTCGGGGAATTTTAGCCAAACAACAAGATGCATAAAGCAGTGCTGACGCTCGGGTTATTGATCAATATATGTTCCTCGATCTGTATCGTTTTCCTCAACAAATGGCTGTATGTTCAGCACGGATTCCCGAACATGACTTTAACATGCATTCACTTCACAACCACATATATTGGGCTTCGGTTGTGCGTTTTGTTAAAAGTCTTTCAACCCAAGAGGCTCTCTGTGCTTAAAGTGGTTCCACTATCCTTGGCGTTTTGTGGATTCGTGGTATTTACTAATCTCAGTTTACAGAATAACACTGTTGGAACGTATCAGCTGGCAAAGGCCCTCACTACACCCGCTATTGTGGGAATTCATACTTTCTTCTACAACAAGAGTTACTCAACACAGATCAAGTTAACTGTGGTAAATGGGAACTTTCCCCTTTTTATTCCATAGAAAGATCAAAATCTAATCATCTCTGTTTGCAGAGCTAAATAACAATGATGGCAACTTTTCAGGAATGAGGAACAAACAATAGTTGTTATTCTTGTTAACTCACTCACTCATCCAAGTTGATCTGGTCCCAGTTTTCTACCTGTGCCTTACAAGATCAGTTCATAAGTAGATTAGTGATGGGAACAAAGAAATTATCAACAAGTATTGTCTTGAATGATACACAACTTATATCTCATGTAAAAGTCTGCCTTAGACCAATTTCCCCAAACTTCCAGAGTATTCACCTCTAAGAATAGCAAAAGGGTTTGTGACTGCATTTCATGCCCAAATTTAAACAAAATTCATGCACTGCATATACTTTTGACTACTTTTATTCAATTTTTTTAAGACATGAATCAGTTATTGCCTCTTAGTGGCTTTAAATGCACTGCACACCAATTTTGGCCCTAGCGTCATCACATGTCACACATAAACTTTTAGCCACCCTAAACTATGAGTTTTTCCCCCTCCCTTACTTCCTAATGGATGCGCATCTATGGTATAGACATCTGCAACATTACATTTGCTATAAGCCATTTATTACAACTCCAAATTTGAACTTTTTTCAAGTCTTACACAATAATGGATTTGTAAACCTTTTGATTATTTTCTCTAAATTCTTGTACACTTTTCTTTTTTTCTCATAGATTCCAATAATACTTGGTGTATTTTTGAACTCTTATTATGATGTGAAGTTCAACTGGGTTGGTACTATCTATGCAAGTTTAGGTGTTGTAGTAACATCTGTCTATCAAGTGGTAAGTTACACAACATTTCATGATTTGCATAATCAACTAGAAGTTTGTATAACTAGATAAATGTGTGTAGTGAGGAATGGATCAGTTACCTTAAGATACATTTTTAGCAGAGCTCTGGTGGCCTGAAGGGCTGCCAAGTGGAGCCCCATACTTAAAAAAACAGGAATCGCTTTTCTCAGGGTAAAAATGGCTAGAATTGTGCACTCGCACAACATTGAATGGTGAATTCGCGCAACATGGCAGCTGCCATACTACAGCTCATAGGACATGCAACCTTAGTTTTCAGCATACATCTTTGATATTGGACTTTGATTTGATCGTCAATTGACACCTGTCAAAAGAAGGTATCCACTTACCAGTGTCACATGACCATATTGTGGGCTCAAGTTTTAAGCTCATCAAGGTCATGTGTTTTCTTTCTTGAAGTCAGACGCTTAAAAAGTACAGGCCTTTTGATTGGATTGCCAAACTTTGACATGAACTGGCAAATTTACAGTGATGCACCCAGATATACTGAAGTGGGCGGTGTTGGGGGAGGAGCAATTAAGGTGGAGAGTGTATAAAGGGGAGGCACACCTCCTCTAGATCCACTATTGTTGTTCATCGTAGACAGAACAGTTTTCGTTTTTTCTTGCTATATGATCTACAAATATTTATAATATTCTTATGTTATACATGTTTATTTTTCAGTGGGTTGGAACAAAGCAAAAGGAATTTCAGGCGAACTTCATGCAGCTGTTGTATTACCAGGTAGATGACGTGATAAGTTAAAAATTATTATCAACTCGCCACTTATTCACTTCCTGCATTTTAAATAATACTTGTTTTCTCTGGTATTTTAAGGCTAAAAATGTTTTAATTATTCAGGCTCCATTATCAGCTGGCATGTTAGCAATAGCTGTTCTTATTTTTGAGCCTGTCACAGCAGATAATGGACTTCTGTCTTCCTGGTCAATGACGTCACTGGTAAGTTAAATCAAATGTAGTTATGTTAAACTTTATACTTTGTGGTTTAAATTCAGTTACAGTTTGAAACATAATGTGGGATGCCTGTTGGCCTCATGTTTAGTGCGCTCCTTTCCAGATCGCATAGTCTGAGTTTGAACCCTGGCTGGGGACATTGTGTTGTGTTCTTGGGTAAGATACTTTACTCTCACAGTATCTCTCTCCACCAAGGGGTATAAATGGGTACAGGTCCCGGGAGTGGAGTGGAGTGGACGGGGATGCTCGTTGGAAATTTTGAATTTAACCCCTAAAAGGGACCAATCTGGCTGTGGCCAAAGCTTATGCAGACCCCTAAAAGAGACCAGTTTATAGGAATTGAGTAAATATAAAGAAGCAAAATTCTTTCTGGTTTGTTATTTCCTCGCGTGCAACCCTTAACGAGACCTTCACAGCCAAAAATAATGACATTTTGCCCAGAACGCCCTAAACGAGTCCAAAATCCAAAATTTACACCCCTAAGTGAGACGAGGAGCATCCCCATCCATTCCATATGGGAGTTCCCCCCCCCCAGGGTACAGGTGACCTTAATGCTGGGGGTAACCCTGCAATGGACGAGCATCCAATCCAGGGGGAGAGTATAAATACTGTTAGTTGCTTCTTGCAACAGAAACTGAGATAAGCTCCGGCCTGATGGGCCACTTTGCTTGTATGCAGACTTTACCTTTACCTTTACCTTTGAAACTTAGTAAACCAGAATGACGTCAAAGAGAACTAAAAGATCAAACTGGTTTAAGAAATTTTCAAACTAAAGTAGACATTTACAGAAATTTTTAATCAGAAGCAGAAACTTACAGAAACTTGCATTGTCAAAGTAAGCAAAAATTTGACTTCTATAGTTCTGTGAAAGTGAATAAAAAGGCTAAATAGGGGCATTTTTGCTCAAATTGGCATGAGTAGACTAATGTGATAATTATTATAATTATATTATTATAAAATTATATTTCACATATTAATTAACATAATTAAGGCCTTTGGTGAAGAGAAACCCTGTTTAAATAAAGAAATATTTCTATGTGTAGCATGATCAAATGTTCCAAATGAATATGATCAGATGTTCCATAAACAGTAAAATATGATCAAATTATGATCAAATAACTCCCAAGTGGACACTTGGACACAGAGAACGTCTGCTTTTTTGGAATCACTTTTTCACTGGATGACTGACATTCTTTGCAGCTCGTGGTATTAGCATCTGCTGTGGTGGCCTTCAGTGTAAACCTGTCTATCTACTGGATAATTGGAAACACCTCTCCAGTGACGTATCCTTTAAAAATGTTGATTAGTAAAAAACTGAACTTACTGTGCAAATTCCCCAAACAACCATGAACACTTCGATTTGACGGTCAGGCATTTGAGTTGTGCAATAGCCCATCAGATGGGAGATACCGGTAACTCACAGGAAGTCAAAAAGAAAAACCACAAGAAACAAACAACAGGTGTTTATTTGTTTCTGGAGTGGGTTTTAATTTGATACTTAAAGTTAAAAAGAAATTGCACTTTTATTAATCATAAGATGTACACATTTGACTCACTAATCATAAAAGGTGATATTATTTTTAATCTTCATGTTATTGGAGCTTACGATTTTATAATCGTATATTCCACGACTAATAATCGTATCTTAATGCAAAATTTACTTATTAATCGTTGATGCCAATCTTCTGTGGAAAGGAGGACTCAAACGAAATTTCACTCGTCTTCCCGCCATTACGAAAAAAATTCGAACATAAGAACTACATCTCACGGGACTTGCTGTGAAGTAAATGTAATTCAGTCGAAATGGTGACGTGACAAACTTTTCTTAGAGCTTTCCTTTTATGAACTGAGTGTGATTAAGAACGATATTTTCTCCGTCTTTCACTCGTTGACGAAAAGCAATGCGGGCGCGCATACAATTACACTGCGTTAAATTGGAATGCGAAATAAACAATTTTACTAAGATTATCCATTAAGTAATTTCAAAGAAATGTACCCAAAATAAAAGAAAACACGCTAATAAACCAACAACCAAGTGTGTTTACAAAGATATTTTCTGCGCGAAAATATATTGTAACGAAAGGGGTTTTCCGCGGGTAATCAGATATATGCAAAGTTTTTAAAAAGCTTAACTAGTACTAGTAAAGAAAATTTCTTACAAAAAAACCTTTAACAGTGACAACAACAACAAAAATTAAAATTACTAATAGAGTCTTCTGACAAATATGAATTCCCGTTTTCCGCACGGAACTGCGCGTTTAGAGACGGATATGAACTAGGAGGTTGGGTGCTGTTGAATACACAGATAACGGCGGACGGACTTGACTTGGGGAAAGCTCGGAAGAGCACAGGCTCGCTGCACGGTACTCGTTATCATTGCCACAGGTTCGTTGTCTCGCGTCAGCCGGAGAGTAAATCAGCAAGGACTCTCAAATATCTGCAACTATCCTGTCTTCTTTATTGAAATGTGCCGCCGTCTTGTCAGCATCGAAACAATACCGCCGTGAGAACTAGGCGCAGTCCTAACAAAGTTCTATGCCAAGGTGTAAAAAAGGACGGAGAAGATTATGAGCCAGAATCGCTAAAAATTATGCAAATTGCAATTTTAGCGTTATTACTTCACTATATACTAAATTTGTTTTTTCTTAACTGATTGACAGATATAATATGGTTGGCCATTTGAAATTCTGCATTATTCTCTTGGGTGGCTACTTTATCTTCCACGATCCACTACGTGTTAATCAAATGATGGGTGTGGGTATAACATTGTCAGGAATCATAGCTTACACACACTTCAAACTTGCAGAACAGAACATCCTTAAACTGCCCACTACTGTGAACAAAATATGAATGTAATCATAACTTTATAAGTTAATATGTTATCATTTCCAACAGTTGAAAAGCAAGTGTTCCAAATGAAAGTTTGTTGAAACAAAAAAACAAGCTAAATATTCTGGAAGCCACTCACAATGTTAGATAATGTTAAAAGGTAGCTTCTTTCGCAGAACGTAAGTTTCTCAGCTGCCGACTTAGTGTGAGTGTCGCCCACACAAAAATATTTTGATAGCGGTGTACACCTTCACAATGAGCACTCGTTTTATTATAAAGAAGTGCAGCAAAAAATGCAGTTATTTAACTAGACCCTTTTCTTGGTTTGGCAATAAGGGAATTTAAGAAATAAAATATGCAGTATGAACAGAAGCATATCACCTAGATATGTGATGTGCCTGTGGTATGAACCATCATGTATTTTACTTGTGTTGGACCTTTGAAAGTTAATTATCACTTTAGCTCAGAGCTATGGACTAAAAGGGTGGCAAACGAGGAAAATTACATGGCTATTTCAAATTTAGATTATTAATCAGTTGTTGTAGTTTTTGATTAAATGAACACTACCGAATTCTTTTTTTAAAGTATGAAGGGAAGGGATAGACATCAAAAATATTTAAAAAGGTGAATAAAATTTGAAAAAATTGCCTATGGAGGGACATTGTCTCGATATATTTGCTTAAAACTGTTAAAAATTCACCAAATGGCCACTAAATTAACGGGTCTTCTTGTTTCCCCGATGTGTACTTTGCCGCACTCGCACGGAATCGTGTACACAACGCCATTCGTCGGTGTCCTTTGGTCACACTAAGTGTGATAGAAGTATCGTGTCGGTCTTAAAGACGGTACGAACGCCTTCTTATTCTAGACAGCGGTGGAGAGACTCCGATACTCCTTGGACATAAATTAAAACGGCGGTGGATTTAAATTTCGCTACGTGCTCTTGGAGCTGATCTTGCCTTTGTGAGTGATCTTCTGTTCCAAAGTGGACAGATCTCCGTTAGAAACAAGTACAGATAACAGATTCTTCTTCTCTCCAGCAATTACTGATAGTCACGTTTAGCCCGGTCGTACAGACAATTCACAATACCGCGTTTTACTAACAGTGGGTGGTGTGAATCATACGCTAGGTACTAATCAGTATGTGTTGTTTTTCTGGTGGCAAGGCGGTGTCGAGAAAGGCGATCTTCCTGCTATTCTCGATGTCCATGGTCCTCCGTGGTGGTGAAACGGATTGATGGTTGTCGACTGTTTAGGTGTTGCAGAAAGACGTCACCTCTATCCCGATCCAGAATGGATAGCCCTGAGATCTGGCCTAAGATCTGGAAGCGCTACGTAGATGATACTTTCACAATGCTGGATTGGGATAGAGTTGACGTCTTCCTGCAACACCTGAACAGTCAACAACCATCAATGCGACATACACAGAGAAGACCAAATGTAAAGAAACTATGGCGAGCTACCTCAACACTGTGGACAGTGTGCTTGATAATCTTCATCTCCTCTGTCAAGAGGTTCACTTGTTCACTGCCCTTTCAGTGCTCGGTAAGAGAAAGGCCTTCTCCTTCTCGTCGTTCAATACGTTCCATTTTCCAAAACCTTAGAGCTGGCTATTAAACTATACAACAATTTTGAAGCAAAGGTTGTCGAATTTTTCACGACCCCTAAATGTGATCGTCCGAATCATCTTTTTTGGTTCGTTTTGAAAGCTACAAGTCAAAGGAATTTTTTCGATTGCCCTCAAGTTTGGACAGAAGCTAGTTTGACATACAAATAACAAAAACTTTGCAAATTTCTTTGATTTCTAAATGTTCTCGGAAAGTGACTTTTCTGTGATCACTCCTTATTTTTTAAATTCTATTTATAAAAAACTTTTCACTGAAATCGCAGACACTTTTTTAGCGCTTTGGGTCCGGAAACTGGGGGGGGGGGGGGGAAAATTTTTTTTTTGTTTTCATTGTTGGGTTTTAAGGAGTGTTTTAAACCCCCCCCTTTTATTTTTTTTAAATTTTAAAAGTTTTTTTTTTTTTAAAATATTTTTTCAGTTAATTCCCTTTTTTTTTTCTCCCGTTTGGTCGGTAGAATGGGGGGGGGGGGGGGGAAATATTTTCTTTGACTTACATGTATGGCTTTCAAGACGTGATTCAAACGCTCCCATTTAGAGTTCGTAAACATTAGAAAGTTCGTTTGTTCTCAAAATTCTTGGTGTATTTTAATAACCAGCTCTTTAAACCGAACGCGCTACATCGCTTGGACGTAACACACCTCTAAAGGTATATGGTAACCTTGATTTCAAAGTTTTTTTGTCCTTGTGTTGCTAGTAACTTGCGTTTATGAGCTCTGCATGATTCAGAGGAATGCGGTTGGATAACTGCTAGGACTATTTTCTGTTTGGGGAAAAGGCAGGGTGGGTTGGTTGTCAAGTCCATTGACGACTGTCTAACTCTGTTTATTAAGGAGGCTCCCCATAGTTTTACTGTCGCACTCGCGTAGGAACGAAAGTAATCATTGCTTATGACATTTCATAAGTTTGTTGGGTGTAAAAACGACTGCAAAAACAGCATTCAAAACGTAACACTTGCGTGCCATAACGATAAATGCCACCTTAAGAGGTTGTTTTGTGTTTTTTTTTAATTTTACATTGCTAAGTACAAGATATGAAAAAGTTGAATAATTATCGCATTTTTTTTTATTAAATATAATTACAACTTTCAGGTTTTGAACAGGTAAATCAAAGAATGAATGCTTGGAAAAGATCATTTACTTCAAATGACCTGTACAGTAGGGTCCACAGAATGGACTGTCAAATCGTTTGCAGCACTATATCACTGGATGATGCGTTTGCACGATTCATTCAAACTGATAGTATATCTAGTCAGCTGTAAGCTGCCACCGTATAGCATTGTAGAGTTGTGCCAGTGACCTATGAGATGCCTTGTTGAATGACATTATTTCATAACAATCCAGGTGGGAAGCTCCCTGAAGGATTTGGGCGTCGCCCCCTCCTGGAGGGTCCTGGCATTTGATTTATGTCTGGTAGAGGGCCATATGGATCAAAGCGAGGCCGTGGCAGCCCAGTTCCAGGGCTGGGGTTAATTCCACCAGGCATAAATGGTAAATTAGGAAAGAGGTCATTGTGGCCACCTGAAATTGATGAAAAGGACAATTATATTGACAGAGGCACCCATCAATCTTGTCCCAATCTTGTCACCCTAGATCTGACTACATATATACATATAATTATATTTTACAGGTACAAGGCTCACCCCTTTTTGTGTATGAAACCTTCAAAGAGAATTTTCAAAAGCCTAACTTAACAGATGTGTGCCACACTATTTCTTTGTAAAACTTGGCAAGTCTGGAGTCCCATATTCATATTCTCAAGAGTTTACAACAAGTTCTTGTGAAACTTTGCATATTTACTAAATTTGGCATGATCATGTGGTGAAATTGTGAAATTGATTTTTTGTTTGAATGTAAAAATCGGAAAAGCATGACATCGTCAAAAAAATGTCCATTTAAAATGCAGTTATGTCCTCATCCTATTCGTCTGTATTATAACTTGCACACAGAACTTTCTCTTTTTGGACTACTGGTAGTTGATTGGTGATACAATGTATGGAACATGAACTACTGTACAGGTACCTACCAATGATGCCAGGTGGGTATGGGTCCCCCCTGTAAGGTTGTGGACCAACTCCATGACCAGGGGGGAACAGGTCAAGAGGTGGTACAATGACTGGCATTCTCATGCGATCTTGTTTCTGTCTGTACAACTGGATGTAGGTCTACAAATGCCAAAAAACAAAAATTAGTGATTTCAAACATCACAGGCAAGTAATACTGGATTATGTAAACTGCCGAGGTTAAACAATTTTCTAATGAATAAGGCCTCTTTTTAGTAGCAATGCAGTATCAGTTCTTAATCTTAACCTCAAAAAGCATTTCTGCAACCTCCAACTACATGTAAGTTCTGCAGACGAGATAATACCAGTCTAACAATGCTTGCCTTAACTATGACATCAGTGGGCATGATTATTCAAAGCATTTAATGCTTTAAAAAAACTAATTCAATCCAATAATAAAGGGTGAAAGTTTCTAAAGAAACTGTGGTGCTGCGTCGGTGGGGGTAACAAGGTAATTTCGTTATATCAACTAAGTTGAAAATGTAAATTGGCCACCATAATGAGTTATTCAATCCAAGATGCTTATACCTCAGTGTAGCTGCAATACTTGTTTGACTTGTTTCAGTCAGAAAGGAGATGGGGAAATTTGTTGTACTCGTTGTCATCATTTTAGTTATGATTCATTCAAATGTGTATTTTTTTTAAAAAATTATTTTTAATCAGCATCCTCCCATAAAAAAAAAACGTTAACCGCTTACTAACCGAGCATGAAGAGTGTATCGAGAAGTATTGCCCTGAGGTCGTGGAAGCATAGTGAGATCAGTTCAAAAATCACAGAGGCCCAGTATTCCCCTGTTTTGCTTATGCAAACTAGTTCAGTAAGAAACTAGTTAACCATATATATTGCCTTCAAATAACTGATCCTGCATCAGAAAGTTCAAAACTGTGTGATGCATGTATAATTATGTCTGAAGCACTTCATCTAGAGGCTAATTTTGTATTAACTAGAATACACACCATCTTCCAACTTTTGCTTTCCTCTTTTACCCTTGCACCTGCAAATTGATGGTATAATTACAATTATAATAAATTTTAGTCTAATTTCCAGAGGTGAATATAAGAATGGAACATTTTGATTGGTGGAAATACTCTGTTTATGACGCTATATTCACTTCGCTAGGAGGTGAATATAGCATTTTTCAGGGCTCGGTTA
>Ga0126337_10003148_pt1 | contig 10718 bp, 6 predicted proteins | sample DipCmetagenome_FD_92527 | JGI IMG/M metagenome (GOLD analysis project Ga0126337, IMG submission 92527) | Coral microbial communities from La Bocana,Puerto Morelos, Mexico - Diploria C A metagenome | ecosystem: Host-associated > Invertebrates > Cnidaria > Coral | place: La Bocana,Puerto Morelos... | reverse complement strand
GCAAAAGTAATAACTTTAATGTTTAAAAGCTTTCTCAAACGAGGTCACTGCAACCGACTTTAGTATCTATGACTATTTCAGAAGCTCTTTGGCAATGCCATTCAGTTATTTCATAACACACATTTCCCTAGGTCATTTGATTAAATGGGTGGTAAAAAAAACTTTAACGCTAAATATTTTCTCAAGTGTGACTATGGTTATCTTACTTCCTTCCAAAACTTCAACATTCTCTGTTATTTCACCGCGAGCTTGCTATTGGTTGATTGATTGTAACAAAATAATGAACCAATCATAAGCCGGAAGCTGATTGACTTATCAATTCTCAACGCAAAAAGAAAGAACATTTCTCAGTCTTGTGTAAGGAGAAAATAGTTTAAATGTGAAGCCCAAATAGAAGGGTTTATACACCAGGAACTCTTCAAATACTTACTTTATATCAGTACTCGTTGAAAGCCGTACTTGCTTACCGGTTCAAGACTAAACAATGGTGGCGTTGAAATTCGTTGGGGCTTTTTGCCTGGTTTATTTCACCATTTTCGTAAATGCTGGTAAAAGGCCATGCGACAAAGTCCTCGAAAAGTTGGAAAAACTGGAATGCACAGGTCAAGGTACGTGAGGAAATGTTTTCTATCTTACAGTGGTATCCAACGTTTCAAGTCTTTCCGCCATTCTTAATCTATACTGAAATAGTGAACAGTGACTAACGTAAGTGTGTTTCTTTATTATCTCAATATAGTTCATAAGAAATTAATAAAGATTTTTATTGCGTGCCTTCTATTTGCGTAGAGTCAGAGTCCTGTGAACACCATGGTCCAAGTTCATGCAAAGAGATCTATGACAAATATGGGTAAGCTGTAAATAAACTATGCAAAAACTACGATCTGAGGTGTTAGCACTTCTACTCTGAAAGGCTGTTATAGCTGGTGCTGATGAGGTTGACGCTACAATAACGAAATCAAGGGATTTGCTTAAAAGCCCTTTAATTAAGCTTAGAGAGCGTCTGGTGGCAAATATGGAGAATCCGGCGAAAGTACAGAAATTCGAATTTTCTTTTTTTTCTACTAAAAGACCTTTTTGTTCTAAAAGATCTTTTATGAAGTATAAGATACTTGAAAATACCTTTTCATCAATCAAGATGGTGATGGTGATGGAACTTACGAAAGATATAATGTAGCATTTTCAACAGTTTAATACACAATCTTGAAAACTTGTACAAAGTTTATAGCTTATTCTGGGATCTTTTTTCAAAGCTAAAAGTCAGGTTAAAGTACCGGTAGTTACATTTGTCTTTTTTTAAGTCGTTTGAAAACTACGTTAATTGCGATTTTATTGATATCACAGATTTAAACTGATTTGATAGGCGATTCCTCTTCTAGTATATGAATATCTCGACAAAATAAGAGGTTCTAAAATGAAGAGCTGCTCTATAGGCGTGTCATATGTAAATGGTTAGGTTAGCTTGGTCTTTTAAAATTAAGCGCACTCGATAAAAACCATGAAGATGATTTTGATGATTTGTAGAAGTACCCTTGATAAACATAATTAATCTTGTGTCATCAGACATTATTCTTAGGCATCACTTATCACAAATTCAAACAATAATTTAATTCTGGAGGCTAAAAGGATAAAAACGTGGGGTCACCGGACGCATCAAGTTTTTTATATACAACCACTTAAGGATAAAATTATTGGTGTTTTAAACTAGTTATTCTGTTACTAAGGCAGCCTTGTGCGTACCAAAAACGACCGCAACTTGCAAACCAATGACTGGCAATTTTTTGATACCCTTATTATAGTATCAACTTCTGAAAACGGTAGCAATGATTCATCAAAGAAAAACTAAAATTTTGTTAAAGAACGGTGCCAGTCACGTTAAACCAGTTTCTATTTGATTCATATGGCTATAATTATAAAAACTGAAAAATTTTTTAATCCTTTTGATTTTCAAGCCCAACTGAAAACAAAGCATACATGCTCCAGTTTGGCTATATGAAGCTTCCTGTATACTGCTACATGGATGGTGATGACCTTGGCGAATGCGGTGGCGGAGGATGGACTCTGGTCATGAAAATTGACGGCTCCCAGGTACGTTTTAAGATATTAGGTAGCAAACAAACCTTAAAATAATCCAAATTTGAAGTTAGGAAGTTAACTTGAACCTAGAAATTTTGCTATTGTGTTTGAACAAGATTTGAAGTGGAATCGTCAATATTGTGGATGTTAATTCTCTGAACGAAGACCTTCATACATTATGGCTATACTTCTTTCGAATGTCAAGGTTTAAAAGGTTACCGTATACTTTCAGATCAGCAATTTTCTACAAATTGAGCTGTTAAACTTTATTTTTGAGATTAATTTATAATAACAAGTTGACAGAGACTGAGAGTTTCACAAAATGGAGATCAATTTTCATGGTCTCTGCAATGTTAAATTAGCTCTTTTGGTTTCAATTTCAATTCCCAACCAGCGTAATTCGGCAAAAGAGGCTGTAACCACAAAGGGAAGGTAACATGTCCACAGAAACATTCCAAACTTTTTTGGCACAGAACAGTTCTAACGAGGAGAGAACTCAAATTATTTCGTTAGCGGAAAATGATAAATGTATATATTATTTTAATGCTGATTCAACCGAACACACCTTTATTGACTGCAGGGAGTCTGTAAAACATCTTTGCATGATATACACGGCATGTAACTGAGGTGCTCTCGTATGCCGTAAGACGCAGGCTACATTTGCTCATCATCTTGGTCAAACATATCTATTCCTCTAAACATCTTCTGAAAGAACTGTCTTTAGAGGAACTTGTAATCAAACTAACTTCTCAATGGAAATTTGAAATGTGTACTTAGATTTAATATTACTTGTTTAAACAACAATTCTATTGGCACTATTACTTAAAACAAAGAAAAAATTATTATAATATAAGATCAATCTCGCATATGGAAATTCTTCACTCAATCAAAATGAATGATGTGACGCTTTTTTAACATATCTTTCATAGATAAGGTAATGCATGGCCCAATCTGTTAGCTTTTTGTGTAACCGCTTTTATTAATTTACTTTTTGCTAATGTTCTGTTTTGTTATCTTTTTTCTACTTTTCTTTCAAGTCAAGCACTATGTAAAATCAAAAAAAAAAAATTAACACGAGACAGAAAAATACATCTGTACAAAAAATAATACCTTAGGTATATTTAAGAAGAAATGGGTAATGCATATATTAAGAAGTTTTTGAAGTAATTTTTCATTTTTCTTTCTCGTGCGCGAGTGTGTGTAAAAGGGTGCGTTGGAGTGTAAACCGTAGTAATGCTAGTATTGATCGAAATGATTTCTAAGCAATTATTCTTTTTTGCAAAACAAGAAAGTATAAAGGATCAATGCCAACCTAAAACCTCATGTGTAAATTTTAAGTAAGGTAAAAGATATTGTCAACATGTTTAGACACTATCAAAAATCCATGGACATTTCCTGGCTTAATAGTTTGAATTGGTCCGAATCATTAATTTGCTAAATTTGTTTTGTAGAAAACGTTCCATTACGATTCATCGTACTGGACTGACCTGAAATCGTATGGAATCCCTGAAGGGAAAACTGGCTTGGACCAGATGGAGACCAAGCTACCATCCTACTGGGCCACACCCTTTACCAAGATCTGCCTCGGGATGACGATTGGGGTAGAAACCAGATTCTACCTTCTGGACCAGGAGGCTAGCTCACTGTACTCCCTGATTCAGGATGACAAACACCGTCCCATCACACTGGGTCGAAACGAATGGAAGAAATTGATCGGTTCACAAGCCTCCTTGCAGCAAAACTGCCAAAAAGAAGGTTTCAATGTTCTCAGTGACAACACCGGTGCATCCAAGGCACGGATTGGCATTGTGGGCAACAACGAAGATGATTGCAATACCAGCGACTCCAGAATTGGGTTTGGTACTGGAGGATATCCAGAGGACTCCAACACGTGTGGGAACGTGGCACAGCATGGCGGAGATGGTGGAGACGAAAATGTCAAGGCCATGGGATACATCTTCGTTCAGTAAAAAAAAATGAGCTGTTAACGTCAGAATGTTGGGCAAGGCATAAGATGAAATGATTCTCAAAGTTAAGGTTCCAAAACCATAACTTGCATCAAAATTACAGGGGAATTAGAATAGAGGTTACTGGGTCGATATTAAATGTCAAATAAAATGGGTTAAAAAAAATCCAATTTCACGTCTCTTTTCATTTGGTCTTCTGCATCATAGGAACCCTTTGTACTGAGAGAGCTAGTATTCGAGTTAATATCGTTATTATCGAACGGGGATTGTAGTGAAACTTAGTGAGGATTTGAGACAATCTTCCAAAACTTACTCGGCGCATGCTTTAAATCATAGTTTTCTAATTCCACGTACATTCCAGATTAAATATTGATCTAACAACGCCAAGGAAATGACGGGTTCCAGGGTCTCGATCGATCGCTGCTTCTCTTGTTGTTGTTCTCTAGAACAGTTTTTGAGGGTAAAAATAGGTACAATCTGCCTACAAGCCAAGTGCTCATCAGGTCGGAACTTATCCAAGGTTCTGTAGCATGAAACGAATAGGAGTACTTTCATTGCCGCCTGGAAGGGATACTAGTCCATCGTAAGGTTGGTCCTTAAAACCACTGGTACCCAATTATTTACCTGGGTAGAGAGAGACACTGTGAGAGTAACGTGTCCTGCCCAACAGACTCCAGGACTCCAACCCAGACTGCTCCATCCGGAGTCGAGTGCTCTAACCATGAGGCCACCGCGCCTCCAACAAGATTTACTAGTTTTAGACACTACAGAAATTGTCCACCGAAACGTCAGTTCAACACTTAAAGAAATCGAACAGATTGACATGCGGCAATACAGTAGCCTCGGAAAAAAAAGCGTTTGGTAGAACGAAACAAACCTACTACTAAAGTAATCAAGCATAACTTACCCCTCTTCTGAAACCATAGAACAGCGGGTAAAGTAGAAGAGAAAGTATGATGTCATTGCAGCAAAACTGCTCCCTCTTTTCACAGTTCTACATGTCTTGCAAAGTGTGACAAGGGAATCTCGACGAGAACCCATGAGAGAACTTGTCTAATCCACCATTCATTTCAGGTTTCGGAAACGTGCTGGTTTTGTTAATATAATATCTATCCCTCATCGAAAGGTGTACTCCCTATAATATTTGGACCAATTGATCACATGAAAATCACTGAAGAAACGTGTTCGCAAAAACTAACAGTGCATTCACTTGAACATAAATTTAAGAGAAAATCTTTTTGTACAATTATTTCTAGGCCTTAAATGGAATGATTCACCGGTGAGGTCACCCGTCACGGGATTGTGCAATAGCTATAGAAATTTTCAGGATATATAAATGTTTATTGATTTAGTTGATGATGCCCATTTATAACTTAGAAAACAATATCATCCAAGTTGTAAGTATAAATGGGACATTCACACCATCACGTCTTCACTCCTTAGCTTCCTGCTACACATTTGGAACATTAGCTGACTAGTGAATAGAGCTTTTACAGTCGCTTGCACGCTGACGTTGTGTCAATTTATTCGAGAGGTAGAAGGTGAAATAGTTTTTCGACTGTAACGACTTCAATCTTTTTCCTTCGCGATTCGACCTTAATGTAAAACGTCTTCATAGTTTTCCTTCACAAACTTACTTGGAACTAGTAACTTAGTGCGCGACGAATGCTAGCATATTGTGAGTTGAAAAGGTTCGAAAAAGTCGACGACTCATCGGATAATTCAAAAGCTCTAGATGATATTTTAAGTATAAGAAAGGAAAAAAAACACTTCCTTTCGGTTTTTTGACAAAAAAAAAACAAAAAGGAAACCAAACAAATTATATTGCTACCTGTCAGATTCGAAAACCTCTGAACTCCCGCATTACAGCCACTACATGACATCTACAATTCCGATTAAAGGTAAATAGGTATGTACTGGCTGGTCAACACTGCCGGTTCAAGTGAGTCCGTACATACATACAGTCGTGCCAAAGTTTAAGTGAGATGATCGCTTGTTCTGATACTTCAAGTAAGACGTTTCTGAAATTGTTCAATTGGTGGTGACACGATTTAAGCCTAGATTACAATTTTTAGACGGGAAGCGGACGTGAGAATTGAGGAGAATTGAGGTCTTTTTCGATGGAACTAACAATGGTTGAGCTAATCTGAAGCTCAAACTCAGTTGAGTGGCATCACAATTGCCACTGTTTACACACGATTCATTTCACACGTTGAGCAGCATGACCAATTCAGATTACCTAAGAAAGCTAAATAAAGAATTATCACTCTTGAAATGAGAAAAGTTCTATTCTTCGTGGGGGGTACAACTGAAATCGTAAAAAAATCACCGCTTTGTTAGCAGCTGATTATTTTAAGAAATTTGAATGGTCTAAAGAGAAACATTTTTGATAATTAATTCTAACTGACGTGCTGATAATAAGAAAACTTTTCGATGGTAAGATTCTCCCTCGATACTCAAAAACTAGCAATTAAAGAATAATTTGTTCTAAGCCGAACTTAAAACAATATTTTATAACTCTAGAAATCTTTATTTTACTCATTATCCAATCCAATTGTTTTTTGCTGCCATCTACTTAACCATGGTGGCCAACTACAGGTGGCCAACTATAGGGAAGATATTGTTGACGTCACCTATTGATATGCCAACCAGAGCCTCATTGGTTGTCGAAACAAAGGATCTTTTGTTCTTGTGGTTGGCATATTTGAATAACAAAAGCAGTGTTTGTAAACAGATATCTTCCCTATTTTAGCCACCACTCACATATATATTTTATTTCCTTACGGCTTTATATTTCTCGTCTGTTTTTATTTTACTATTTTAATTTACTTTAGCGTTAAAATGCCCTGTATAGTCAAAATAAAAGAACTGAATTGAATTGAATTGGCTAGGGTGACTGGTTCCCAAATTAAAAAACTGAACCTATAACAGAGTGTAGATATACAACCTTCCCGACCTTACTTACCAGATAAGACCTGTTAGGATTTTAAAACGCTCGACAAGGATTGCAAATCTCAAATGTTAATTGGTATTTTTATTGAAAATTGTAATTCTCAAGATATAAATTTATAAGAAAGATAAAAATGGTTTCTTCTAAGAAGTATTCTTAGGTGTTGCACAAAAACCACACCCTATTTACAAAAATGCCATAAAATCTTAATATTGTTTTTAGGCTATTCGAGGCAGTACTTCCTGAGGTTCGAGTTTTTTTGTCATCTTTCTGTTTTTCCTTAAATTAATATCCCGTAGAGTAACCTGTGTGCTTACCAATGGAGGAAATACCATACTAAGCAGCATGAACTACGAAGAACGAAGAATAATCAGAATAATCAAAATCTCGGTGAGTGTTCTCAGATAACCACCTTAATAACCCCTACCTCGACCTTGATTATTCTGAATATCACAAAAATCTCATCCTATAACTGTTTATAATTATTTTTTGAATTCGAAACTGCATTCTTGAAAATTAATCTCATTTTGGAAGTGGAACGCTTCAGGCGTTATGACAGTAAGCAAGGAAAAATGAAAAATATATAAACTACATTTTATTACATTCAAAATGTTGGAGGATTCTCTCCAAAGCATTGATAACAAATTTTTCATCCTAGTTAGCTGGCACGCGACCACTAAAATGCGTAGTGCTGTAATGTCGATAACATTATTACTTCTCGGGGAAGGCCTAGTTCTACTGAGGCTATTCATTTTCAAAGTTTTCCGGAATTTTTCAGGTATTTTCTTAAAAAGCCCGTTAGTGCGACTATGAGTTAGTCGCAATAGTTAGTTACCAGCTGACACAGAATATTTTTTGACAAACATTAAAGACAGCTTATAGAAAAATCCTATCGCTAGAGATTGGCATCTGGAGCGTGGGTGACCCTGACTGGTACTTATCCTTTTCATCGATCAATTAGATTGGCTATGAAACTAGATTGGACCAGACTTTGAAAACAAAATTTGAAAACATGGCACGGACGAAATCGATCACACATTTCATTTCCTTATATTTTTTACATTTTAAGACAGCTAATAAATTGATTTCAATAAACTTTCGTTCCTCTTTACATAGGAGGAACACGAGAACACAACACTAATAACATGAAGTCTTTTTAGTTTACAAGTTATAATTAATGCTTTTTATAAGCCACAGAAACTGTACATATTTTAATATAAACATATTGCAAATCAAGCTCTTGACTGAGAAAGGTCAGTTACAAATACAGCTGCAACGATTTCCTAACGAGTTTTATTGCAACTACTAAGAAATTTATATTTCACGAAAGAAAGTGGTTTTTTACCATTCAGTTAAATTCCGAGTTCTTTTCATTCAGAGTTCATCCATGAGAGTTTGTCTGTTCGTTTTCTTATTTAGTAGATCGTTCGTTTGTTTCTTGCATGTTTGTTTTGCCTGTTTGCTCGTTTCGCATGGATCAAAAAACTAATATTATATATCATTTGAAACCACGCCGATCCCTTTCTACTTCTATTCATTGTCAGATTCTCTATGAAACCGGGATAAGCTCCGGCCTGCTGAGCCACTTGGCTTTTATGTAGACATCACCTTTACCTATGCAGTCCCTCACTAACTGCATTTTCCACTCAGTTGTCATAAAGCGCCGTTTTCACTGATTAAGTGTCGTAAAACCAAAACCAATACAATTACTTACTGATTACACTACTCAGCTAATCTCAAACAGTATTTAAGCCAAAACTAATTGAAGCTTTATATCAATTTTTCTTCGCGGTTGACCAATATCATACACATAAATAAAACTAAAAGAACTATCTTGGAACTAGAATTACAAGATAAAGCTTGTTATCAATACTTTACTCTCAGCCAATCTATTTATCACATATTCACGAGATTGAGTACGCTTCTATGTCGTTAATTTGGTTTGTTTCTCTGCGACAAGCCTTAAAACCAAGAAAATTAAACATCCTACATAATGCTTCTCTGTACTCCTTGTTTAGGTATCCATACAGCCCCCAGTTCATTGCAGAGCTACAGAAAGTTAACCACTTTACAACACTACCAAAATAAAATCGATTCGGTAGCTTTTCGTCAAAAGCGCCGTCCAGTGCATGGAAGATAAGAAACGGCAAATACGTAAAGCTAAAAACCCCGACAAGAAAACCTAAGGTTTTTGCTGACTTTCTCTCCATGAATAAACGATTACTTCTTCTCTCGATCCAGCGGCAAGTTGCGACAATTCGCTTGGCTTGTTGCCGCGATATGTGAAAAATCTTGGCGTACGTTAGCAAAGAAATAACAAATGGTACAAGAAGGTTGAAGACCAGCAGTGGAACAGACTTTGTCAATGGAGCTGATAACTCAGTGCACTCCAGTGGGTTTGACTGCGTCCAAATGAAATAACTTCCAAGCCCGCTTAAAAACGCAAACGACCAAAGGAAGACGACAGATGCAAGGACTCCAGCTGAAATGTCGCTACAATAGCGCAAAGGACGCGAAATGGCTAGAAACCGATCGATGCTGATTGCGCACAGATGGCAAACGGTTGCACTCCCAAGGGCCACAAATACCGAGTTCCAAATGTTACATGCCGTTTCTCCAAGAGGCCAGTGTGGATAATACGACAAACGGACAACTTCAAAAGGTAATACAAATAAAGCAAGTAAAATGTCAGAGGTGGCTAGGCTCACGAAAAGAGCGTTCGCACGCGTCCTCAAGTTGCGATTCAAGTAAAACGCCGCGTAAACGGCAACATCACCGACAAACGTCAAAAGGATAAGGAAACATATTATACAATTCCCTGCCGTCACAAAAGTTACAAAATTTGACGATTCGTTCAATGCCAATGGTATAGAAGTTTCTTTAGAGGGCCCGCTCGCGTTCAGATGATTCATAAGTAAAATGGCTTTGATTTTAAACTCTCCAAAAGTTTCTTCAAATCTGCGACTGTCCTTGCAGCGGTTTTAAGATCCCCTATGCGAAGTTCTTCACGAATCTCGGCGAGACTACCGGGCGTTGATAAGAAATCTAGCCACTAAACAAGAATAAACTGAAAAATACTTCTCATAACGGCTTGTTCTGGAAGTACTTATACCTACTGACAGAGAAAACAATACAAAAAAACAATCATTTGATGCTCAAGTAAACAACTTCTGTTTCAATCCATTGCCATTTAAGCCTACGGCAGTATTAATAGTTATCAATAGGTGCTCTAGTAGGACACCCATCTGCTGCCATAGAAAAATTTTGTCACTTTGTTGATTTTGCCTGTGGACATAATTAATAACTTCAATCATACGACATTCTCCGAGCAGCTGAAATAATTAACGAACGAACACCCAATAAGCTCAGGAAATTGACTAGGCTCCATTTAAGGCTTTCTTGGTCCATCTAAGATATTATTTTGCAAATGGAACATTCTGCTCTGAAATAAATGCATGAGAAATCATTCCATTCATATCACATGCCGAGAGTGTTATCCAAACTCTTGAAGTGATAAAAAAATCTTATCGAAAGTGCTTCGCTTGTTTTCGATTGTTTACACATTTTACCACCTGGATAATTAATTTGCATAAAAACACCGTTCGCGTAGAATTTGTAAGCCAAAGTCCAACTATTTTTTCTATATTTATTACACTAACTAATATAAACTCTATAAATAATGCTCAATATATGAAATCCAAGCTAAAGTCGAAGTTACCAGATAGTTT
>Ga0126337_10003147_pt1 | contig 10721 bp, 9 predicted proteins | sample DipCmetagenome_FD_92527 | JGI IMG/M metagenome (GOLD analysis project Ga0126337, IMG submission 92527) | Coral microbial communities from La Bocana,Puerto Morelos, Mexico - Diploria C A metagenome | ecosystem: Host-associated > Invertebrates > Cnidaria > Coral | place: La Bocana,Puerto Morelos... | reverse complement strand
TTTTTTATCACTATCTAAACAGCAGGAGTTTCACCATCTGTAGGAGAAGAACAAGAGAATGTAAATATTTTTTCACAAGTTGTGATCTACATCAAATATTAATTTTGATGTAGATGACAATACATTATCAGGTACTAGATCTCCCAAATAATTTTAAAATAATTGATATCTTCAACCAAGCATACTGAATACAAAGTAAGGATATCTCAAGTGAGAAACATTGAACTAAGGGATATATTTTTGAGAATAATTTATTTAGAAATTTAATTTAATCAAAGAAAGAAAGTGCAGACTTGTTAGTAACATTACCTGAGTTCACTATAGTTGTATCTGCTCCTTGCTCAACAAGAAATGTTTTCATTTTATCCTACAAAAACAAGTAAAATAAATACAATTTCAAAACAAAAAAACACAGACTATTATCACATTTAAGAAAGCTGAATTCTTGGGTATTAGCCCTAATTCCCAAGAACAATAGCTTGAGCATGAAAAGCCTTGGCGTGTATACCACTTAGTTACTGTTTCATTCAGTGCATTTTACCTGTTCATGTTCACAAGCAATATGCAAGGCTGTGTTTCCAATAAGGTCTTGCTTGTTGATCTAAAGTTGGGTTAAAATTAGATTTTTAATAAAAAAAACTTTTTTACCTGTTTTTGATGTTTGCAGTGTGTAAGCAATTAAGCCAGTTGCTAAGTAAGCCAGAAAAAAATATACATTTCAAAGCTAAAATGGGATTCTAAGCCCAGAATGCTTGTGATATAGGTGCATCCCTCTACAAGATGAGCTATGAAATCTTGATACATTGGGAGCAGGTCAAGTGTGAGTTCTAATATCCTGCATAGGGACCTTAAGATTATTGGTAAGCACCAGCTGCTAACTGAAACAAAGGTGATTGCCGCCAGGATTCTTACTTGTCTCTTCAATATCAACTTACAAGTTATACGTGGTACAGAAGAAATGATCAAGGTAAGATTTGTACATATATGTTATTTGCTGGCTGGGAGGTCCGCATAGTGAAAAACTGTGACCGAGGTCTTGAAAATGCAGTTCAAGGCCACAGGCCTTACTGTGACCGTGGTCATAGATAGGAAACTCCAGACCGCGCTAAGAACCAATCAGATTGTAGGATTCATTACCGTGCCCACTTGGAAAAAAATAAAGTGGATTATTTACCTCAGCTCCATGTTCTAAAAGAATTCTAGCAGCATCCACTGATCCATACTCAGCTGCACCATGAAGAGGAACACCCTAAATATGCAAAATATATAGCTTGTTGAACACCATTGTACAGTAATCTGAAATAGAACTAGCACCTAGTGCAACATTTTTATCATGGAAAATAGAGGTCACAAATTTACTACAATTTTTGGAACTATCCCAGTTTTACTTACAAAATATCTTTAGAAATTAAATATTTGATGCAGTAGAACAACAGTAAAACAGATTATTTACTCTACCCAAAAATGAAAGAGTAGATGCTACCTTATCATTGATTCACTTGATGAATATAGGTAGAACCTTTCTTGAGCAATATCCAACAAGCTTTATTTTGTTACCCCTTTTGTACTTGAAGCAAGAAATTATGGGAAATAAAGAGCCTACAGTCCAGCAACTGATAGTTTTCATGGCAAGGATATATAATGATACTGTAACGCCAAACAAATGAATGACAAAATTATCAATTAAAATAATATGCCTGCAATATTTCATCCTTGATATTAGGATCCAGTCTGCCATCAGTCAGCAAGTACTTGACAACCTTTAAAATAACATTTAAGTTCAAATCACAAATAAAGGCAATTGGAGAAGAAAATGACACAAGCTACTCATACAGAAATTATCTAGTTACTCCCACAAGAGCCAAACCTATTGCCTTCTGCACATTATTTCGATGCCCTGCTGAACTACAAGAGGCTTACAAGTAGGACAGCTTGGTGGCAGTGTCTTGGAAGAGTGGAAAGATGATAGGTTTGAAGCCAGTTGGGAGACTTCCAAATTCTCTTTCTGTTGATCGTTATCATGATTCATCTGAGGACTCTTCTGTGAATTTGAAGCTTCTTCAAAGCCACTCTAACATTTTGTAGTGAACATGTGTTTGGTACTCCCACCAGGCAATTATTACACATACCTTGTGACAGAAATAATTTGTGGAGATTCTTTCATTCACCATAAGCAATATGGCATCTTGTTTCAGCTAATTAATATCAACTGACATTCATGGCAATGAATACCTGAAGAAGCTTTATTTTAATCACGGAGGCACTGTTGTGAGCAATGTATGCCTATTTTCAAAGTGCAACAAAAATTATCATTCAGTCACTACCTTCACAGCATTTCTTTCTGCTCCAAGATGTAGAATGGTCTTATTGTCCTGAAATCGTGTAAACCTGATGTTCTTATCCTGGCGAAGATTTTGTACCTGAAATTAGCAAGTCAACCACTCAAAAATGCCAATACATCTTTTACAGGCCTGGGGATCAATGGCAAAACACTAAAGAATCAAGTCTTATACCACATCAATGTCATCCACTTTTACTGCCTCCCACAAATTCCAGTACTCATCCTCGGTTGCCAGGTCCTGTCCCTGAAGAAACAGTTCACTAACTTAACATCAACTTGTAAATACAATCAAACCTCCCGTAAGCGACCACCCAAAATGTCAAGTGGAGGTAGTCGCTTAAGGGAGGTGGTTGCTTATGAGAGCTTAGACCACAATGGATCAACATTTTTCCTCATTAGAATATGATAACTGCCTAGAGTTAACCTATGCGCCAATTGCCATGGCAATGCAACGTTTGTAAAAGTCAATTTCAAAAAAAAAATCCAATTCTTCCCTTTGAGAAATTTTGGTTTCTTGCACTAGCCAGAAATACAATAATGTTCCCACACCTTATTATCAATTCTTTGCTCCATTATTGGTCAACTGGTCGCTTACCCGGAGGTTAAAAACAAAGGAAAATTCAAACTTTTAGCTATAAATTAAAGTGGTTGCAGTCGCTTACGAGAGGTGATTGCTTACAAGAGGTTCCAAAAATACCAGTAGTGATTTTACTTGCAAATTTTGGTATTTTGGAAAACTGGTCGCTGAGGAGAGGTGGTTGCAACCAAAGGTTCGATTGTACCTATAATAATCAAGGGTCTGACTGACATCATTTTGGGTGTAATGCGTTTTCAGAGTGCAACCAAAATCAGTGAACAAAAATTTACTACTGGTGATGCATCATATTATGAGACATTACAGCATTCAACCAGAACTCTGTCTGTTTTTTCTTTTTTTATGACAATGTATAAATTGTCAAATTCATTACAAATTGGTTCAGACTCCTGACAATGACAGACGAGACTTACTGGCTGCAAAGAATCATCCATTCCTTGTCCAAGTGAAACACCGCTGTCCTCGGGTGTAGAAGGCAGGTCCTTACTGCCATCTTCTTTTGAATCTTGGCTGTCTTGTATATTTTCTTTGATTTGCTCATCAGCTGTACTTATAGGATCCTCTGTTTGATCTACTTTCACTTTCTTGTTGTTCTCATCCTTTTTGTCAAACTGACTAGTTGAGTAATGCTCATTTCCTTTTAGGGGTTCAGACTTATCAGGGAGTGATTTAGTTTGTTCTGATTGATCACTTCCCATAGTAGGTTCATTCTAAAGCATGGAACAGAAACAATTGAGAAATGTAAGAACCGAGAATATCTTCATTAACATTACCAACTCACGCAAATGTGAAAGATACAGTCCCATGTAACAACAGTGTACCTTTGAGTAATTCCCTAGTGAAAGGCATAAATGTCGTGGTCCCAGGTAAAAAGAATGCTGTCTCACAGAATAACAAGGCTAACTAAGCTTCATCATAATTATTGAGGGAAATGATTAAGAAGGCTGGTAAACATCAAAGAAGCAAACAAACAAACAGGCTACAATTCTTGTTGAAAGATCTGTGATCCTGCACATCTTCTGTGCATGAATTACATAACCGCACTACTTCTTTTGGTTAGTTGTATGAGCACACATAACCACCTATTGAATTTTGTAAACCCCTAAATTAGCCAACAAAAACATACATGTACAACAATGAACTTTCCCAGGTTTCTTAACCATTTCACTCTATTAACTATGGCTTTATATAATACCTAAGTATTTAAAAAAATGGGGCAAGGCCTTTTGCAAATTGCTGTACAATAGAGTCTTGGGACGTTTAGCTTGTTTAATGTACCATATGATGTCATTTGGCTTAAGTAATATACCAGCTACATTCTAGCTGATATCACACTGGAGACTGTGTCAGTAAATTTTAACAACATGGAAATGAAGTCAAAGACATAAGCTCTTTATTTAAGAAAGAAATGAACTTTGTTAGGATGTTTCTGTGCGATGGGGCCTTGCCACTAACCTGGCAAACATTTTAGTAAAAAGAGATTTAATCAACAACTGAAACATACCATTGTGGATTCACTTTGACTCTCTGTTGGATATGTTTGATTCACAGTTTGAAGCACAGCTTCATTGTCTAAGTCAGAAGTAGCAGCCCCATCTACATCTGTGACCATTACAATTCTTCCCTCCACCTAACAAGGAATTAAAATGATATTATTCAGTGTAACATCACAGCCTCAACTAACACAAGAACTGTATAGTACTGCCTAAACACTGCAATACTGACCTGAGGTGAAATCCTGATATGCTCTTTTTCCAAGTTAAGAAACATTTCCTGTGATGACCTTCTAGCTTCATCATCAAAGAGGTTAGGTGATTTATGCCGCCTGCAAGGTAACATTGCTTTCTTTTAAAGAAAACTGTAAGCTAGGGCAGTTCATTGTTTCAAACCATAAAGGTTCAAGGATAGTTCCCAGAGACTGCAGTGAGTAAAAAGTCATAAATTAGGAATACAATTTCCCTGCTCATCAAATTAATCAAATCAGCCAGGAAAATGTTTATATCCTAAAATTAATGAAACTCAAAGTTTAACACCATTCCCTTTCGTGAAATTCTTGAAATACCCATTCAACAACTTGTATGTTCCCCATTATTTGCCACACTTCAATTGAGTTCTTAGCAATGCAATATACAGCACTTAAATAACCATTTTATTAGCTTTTTTTCAAGAGCAAAACACAACATTTTAGTCTTGTTGGTATCAACTGTGTCAGTCGTTGGTTGATATTTAGTGACCTTATGGTTATTGCATTTTCACTTGACGGCTGTGAAGTAGGCAATCTTCTACATCTTTTCACCCAACATTTCAAGAGACTGTTTCAAGAGAATGCTATCAATCCAGATCTGTCTATGCTGTCTACGCAAAATTTGTTCTCACCAACTGACATGTTGAGTTGTATCACAGCCGTTTTCCTTCACATCTTGACAGCTCATTAAGCATTCTTTAGATCTCCTGTTATTGTAGTCACAGGTTATGTTTTTTTAGACAAACAAATTATACAACAAAGGCTACTGAGAGATTCCAAAAAACATTACACTTTTTTCAGAATATAGCACTATAACAACAACTTGTATGTACTATTTAAAAACATAGTTCAAAGTGCACTCCTTGGTGACAGTTTGGTTAGCATGGTTGTCTGACTATTTTAAGTTACTTTATTTTCTCAGCAGCTTTCTAAATCAGGATATTGCAGTCACTGATTGCCAGAAGGTCCACTTTAGTTTCAATTTTGATGAAGGTTATTAAATTAGCTCACAAAGAAATCACTCCACTGTTTATTGTTAGTGTTGTAAACTTAAGCAAAGCATGACAAACCAATTAAATCCAGAAATATGACCTTTGCATGAGCAAAAATGAAAGTCTACTTATCCTCTATTATTTTTATATCAAGTATTACTTGGCCGCAAATATGTACCAACATTGATTACATTACATTAGCACAGGTCAAATTGTTACAGGAATGTCAAATACAGTTGCTAAGTTGTTAAAACAATTATTACACTGATTATACCTGATAGTATTGTTATAAAATAAAGCGGTTTTTAAGGTGATGTTACCTGAATAGGAAAGTTAAAATGTTTCCCTAATTAGCCATCAATCAGATTGCTATGGTTACTGTTGTGTGCAAAACTCTCACAGCTTAGTTATACAGCTTTATTAAGCAAAACAAGAGTTTACCATCATGTATATTACAGGTTAATATTGCATAGGCAACTAGAATGCACATCCTACAAAGTGCAATGCACAATGCCCAATGCCCAACCCAACAACACATGACCCACCCACCCATGCTATTGTATTGCATCCTTTGCTAAATTCACCCATAAAAACTAGTGTTAACAGGAGTCCAATACTTACATTATTAGGCTCTGTCTGTGGGAAGATTTTGATTTTGTTACACCTCTGATAATGTTGATTGAGCGAAAATGATTCCTAACAATTGTGTTTAAAATCGAGCCATCCTCTTCATCCACCTAGATGTAATAGATTTTGCAATCAACAAGTCAATACTTGATAAATTTTTGGGAGCTTGATCAGCCCATATCATTGAGATTACAAACACCACTGGAAAGTCTAGTGAAGTTGGTCAAGAGAAAGGCAGACATTATAGACAAGTACAACCACATCATGCAAGACCACCTGGCAGAATGGACAGTTGAAAGAGCCTCAAGCTACTTCCACCTTTTGTGCTTGAATTCTAAATCTACTAAATGAATATGACATCTTTTGGTTTTCTTAAATATTACTATCCCTATTATCAAAAACCTACATAAAGGAAGATCTCTTTAAATCTGTTAAAGTTGTCAAGGAATTGAACTTGACAGCAGTGTGAACTAGTGATAATGTATGTTTGTTATAACATGCTAAACAGCATAATTGCCTACCCCAAGTGGAATTTGTCACTTTAATGTTTCCCCCACAATAACCATTTGACTACTGTATATATTGGGTGGAAAAAGGCCCTGGAAGGGTCGATTCCTTAACAGTATAAGGACTACATGGATGGCTGGGCTACAGAATAACTCTCAAGGTCAATTCCAATATGCACAACTTTACAATCATTACAGCCAATTTTTATATGTTAATGGTCTAGTAAGTGACTTAGAAATCTATAATTGTGGTAGCAGATTAACAAAGAACACACAATCAAACTATTGGCTGAACTTACCAAAACTTTAGCCTTTGCAAAGACCTGATAACCATCTTTTCCTTTTGCAAGATATGACTTGGTACAAACTTTGTATCTCTGAATAAGATTTTTAGCAATAAGATCTTGGATATAAAACTGGTTACCTCAAACGAACACTTAAGATTTAACTTAACAGAAAACTTAACAGATAAAAAGAACGCCCCAATACTAGTTATACAGCTAACAGTTGATGCAAACAAGTTTTTTTTAACAAGATTTTGAAAAAAACATGTCATAAAATTACAAAAGTAAGAATCACAGTACATTGCATGCATGTGTGACTTTTTTTTTCTCATTATGGACATGGTTGTTTCTATTGATCAGACAAAAGAAAACATGTACATAGTAACATATTAATTCAGACCTTGTTCTTGTCAAGAGGCTCATCATCAATGCTCACAGTGTTTTCAAGTATTCTACAACCAGCATCTCGATTAGGGTTAAAACAAAATCTCATACCTGAAACCTTAATAAAAATTGTGATTCGGCAATAGTTAACAATGAAATAACATAATAATCTTAGTTTATAATGTCTGTTGTTTTACATTAAAACATGTAAGTAGTTGTACACTGTAACTCCAAAACAAAAAATTAAGACATTCTCCAACATTTATTTATTAATAGTCATTTCAAATACTGTCAAGTCTAAATAATAATTATTAAAAAACAATCATAAGCCAAGGACGGTTCTCGACAATACTGCACAACATAAGTTTTAGACATGTTCCCTGTCAAATGGCAGAACCTGTTATGTAACAATTGCATTATTTTATTTCACACACCTGAGGGAATCTTCCCTCAAGTTTAGGCCACTGACTAACTCCATTTTCTAGTGCCTGTAAAATCTCATCACCTGACAAGCAAAACAAAATAGTGTCTGTTGTGAATAATTTTTGACTTTGTTTTATTCCTGGGGAGGGTGCTCCCTATAATGGTCTATACGGGGAGGCTCCGCCCAAAAGGGGTACCTTTTTCAGGCTTCAGGTATATAAAAGGGTAGGAAAATCTTCATTTGGGTATTAAAGAGGGCCTTGAATTAAAACAGATCAAGCAGACACAACTTATGACTGTTTCATTTTAATTTATTACATGCCACATGAAAAAAATGACAAGAATACTTCCTGTTTTAACGATTTATTCATAAGACATCTTAAGAAGGTATATTATTTAAAGGGGTGCCTTTTTCCAATAAAAGGTATACGAAAGGGGTGCCTTTTCTGAAAAAAATGGTATATAAAAGGGTAAGGGGTTGGACTTGGGGGCGGAGCCTCCCTGTATAAAACTTTTTTTGAGTACCCTCTCCCCACCAGGGTTTTATTACAGAAAATGTCAATAAATCTTGACTGGAAGGATTAGGGTAGTAACATAATAGGGAGCTTAAGCAAATCGCTACGGCTGGCTCTGATACGGCTGCCGGAAGTAAATTTTCCCCAAAATGAGACACTGCGCATGTACCTTTGTTACATCCAGCTGTAGCGTGAAATCTGCCTACGTGAGTCGGGATGTTTTGCCGTAGTGGTTACTACGTCAGGGTTTTTTTCGCTTCTCTTGCCCTTTTCAACGGACATCTCGGCATTTTGAGAATTCCATTGGATACTATATCCTTTAAACTCAATTTATGTCAAAGATTGTGTCAAGGTTGCCTTTCATAAGCCTGTAAATTTGTATACTGAATTTACGATAAGTTTTCATGGCACAGGTGTTGGAATGGCAAAGGAAATATTCATGTTGAGCACGAGGTTGTTTTTCTTCAGTTAAGTTTGCTTTGAGGGTTAAGTAAAGATGTTTTATATCTGGATAACTATTCCATGCTATTTTGCTTCTTTGAGTATTTATATATTTGTGTTCCTCACTCGATATTCTTTGAGATATTTGTCTCTGAAATTATATATTTCATCCATCAAATTGTTATGGTACAAAGTGTATGGCATTTGCTTTCGCTCAGAAATTATCTGTTCGTCCTACCGAATAATGGCCATCGTCCTTTGAGCGAAGCCATTTGGCTGTGAGAAATAAAAGAGATTTTAAACTCTTTAGTTGATGTTTCTTTCATCATTGTATGTCGCTTTACACGCTAAACATAAAATTTGGCAGACCACCGAGACATACTCTCCCCAGATCTTTTCAGTCATGGCAGCCGTAGTAGGACCAGCCTTGGTGATTTGCTTAAACTCCCTAATAACATAAAGGTGCAGAAGGCTAAAAAAAACGTAATGGCTATATCAAAATGCATGAAATTGTAAATAAAATGTGTGCAAAGGGGCCTTGTCAAATTGGTGGACTTCTTTTTCTTATTAGATATTCCATGGCAATAAAAAAAAAAAGAGCCAACCAAACAATGTACATGTTGTAGTTAAAAATTAAATTCAGGTAAAAATTAAATTCCTTTGTCTCTTAACCCTATTTATTCATTGATTATGAGTAAGACAAAGACAGGTGAGAAGACAAAGGAAATTGAGAATCAAACTAGGTTAAAATTATTTTTATCTGAATTTAATTTTTAACTACAACATATACTCCCTAACACATGCCAGTTGAAAACAAATAAAGTTAAGCAATTGGACAATTTTTTGGAGGTCCACGTAAGCTTATATGTTTATACCCACTAAAAGACTCATCCATAAGTCATGACTTTGAGCATTGTTCTATAGACATCCAGTGACTTAATAACACTGATTACTAAACATTGAGTTGATGGACCTTGTCTTATAAGCATTCAGTGTTCATAAGTGACGTTTCATATTTAATAAATTATTAATTTAGATCTTATTAGTTGATCAATACACAATTAAGGCAGGAAATGGACAACCAAATTTTATCAAGTAGGCAGTTCAAAATATCCAGATATAAACTGCAACCATTTGGCATTTAATTAAAGCTCTGTCAGTCAGTGGTTTCCTCAAGAAACTGCTAAGCTAATGATTTAACTTAATCCATAGGATGCAAGTAGCACAAGAGGCTCTAAATAATAACATAATGCATATGTTTTTGAAGCGTTCTCTGGTTAAAAAGTTGTTAAAAATAAGCTTTCGGCTGCCAAACTACAGTGTTAACGGATTCGTTAAAGGCTGTAGTTTGGCAGCTGAAAGCTTATTTTTAACAAATTTTTAACCAGAGAACGCTTCAAAAACATTTACATTATGAATCCTGGTTACTCTTCCATTTTTAATAACATAATGCATATCACAAATTAAAGAAATGTTCTTTCTTTGTTATACCTGTCAGTTCCAACACCACTAGGACATCCGGCATAGGTAAGATAGAATAGAGATCCTAAAAGCATTGAAAGAAATTTTCATTTAGTTGGTAAACTTAAATCAGTAAGGATGCACTCTTTTTTTTCGTAAAAGCTGCACATAGCAGGCAGGCTTGATGTCAACTGGTTTTTCTGAGAGTGTTCAGAGGCCTTGCATTGTATATAAATGGTTAACTTGATACTTTTGTCAGTAATCAAAAACTAAAAGTATATGTACCTTCATCTTAAACTTTCCAGGAGGATGAATAGTATCTGATCGAAGTGTTCCAGAGTTTAGGATAACGCAGTCAACTTCAGTCACATTGTGTATGATGTCTGTTACAAAGTTTCCTGTTCCAAA
>Ga0126337_10003146_pt1 | contig 10721 bp, 13 predicted proteins | sample DipCmetagenome_FD_92527 | JGI IMG/M metagenome (GOLD analysis project Ga0126337, IMG submission 92527) | Coral microbial communities from La Bocana,Puerto Morelos, Mexico - Diploria C A metagenome | ecosystem: Host-associated > Invertebrates > Cnidaria > Coral | place: La Bocana,Puerto Morelos... | reverse complement strand
ATAGGTTTTCCTACTAAAAATGATCATTTTGGGGTGTTTTGGGGGTACCACTATTTACGGAAACACCCACATATCAAACCCCAACCCGTGGCCCAACCCAACCCCAACCCCAACCCAACCCAGCTCAGCAGCCTTCGAATATATCTCTGAAAAGCATCCGGAGCCTGGCGTTGTGGAGACGTGGTATTGGGTATGACCTCCGCCTCATGCCAGTGGCCACCAGGATCATTACACCCCCGAAAATTAACATGGAACCTGAAAAGAAGTCCCTAGAAGAGGAAGCTTCTCTTGGAAACCATCATTTTCAGGTTCCATGTTAAATTTCGGGGGAGTACATGTTTAGTAAAGTAGGGAATCCCTATAAAAAACGCCAGGTTTCCCACCGTTACTGGGTGGGCCCCCCCTCATCCAACCGTAGCATTTCTATGATTTCAAAGCGCGATTTGCCTGCTGGAAATCAAAATCTCTAACAGTAACACTCCATTGGATCCAAAAGCACTGGTTCACGATGTCCATCCCTAGGCATCCAGTCATATCCTCAGCTGATGATCGGGGTGTCCAATCACCTCCTCAGCATAGTATTTAGGTTCCGTTACCATTCTCAGAAGGTGATTGGATTTCTAGGGCATGTTAATAAAGGTCCCAAACAATGATGAATCCCTTTTTCCACTGTGTACTGTTTAGTGAGGCAAGGCCACCCAAAGTTGCTCCCTTTTTGGGTCTTCCCCGAAAGCAAAAGCTAACGGAAGAAAATATTCCACGGAAATCTTTGATTTGATTAAGATGCTAGCCAAAAGTAAAACGCATTCTCCCAAATGGTGGTGAAAAATGGTGACTGGTTACCGTGGTAGAATCCATAAACATCACCATATAAAACAAGCAAAATTCTACTAAAATGTGCCAGGAATGTAGGATCTGGAAAACGACTTATGCGTGACCACACTTTCAAGACGTGAGCCCCCGACCTCATGCACATTTGATACGAAGTCCATCACTTGATCGTTGCTAATTTCATGGGCCATGCGATTGGGTGCGGCAGCCGGATCATCCATGGCATAGTCGGTCCTTAAGAAATTCTTCGAACAAGTTTCTTGGTGGGCACAAACATCACCAGAGAAAAAATTGTTTGTGAATTCGTGTTTTTTAGGGGTTGGATGTACAAATCAGGGGACATGTCATATTTATGGAGCCAACAAAAGACACAATGGATGTTGGTGTATTTACTGACACGTTTCCCCTCTGCATACCCAGTTTTTCAGGTAAATGGACGTTCGGTGAACCTCCCAAGCAGTCCCGGTAACCTCTCTCCCAAGTAACTGGCCTTTGGTTCGCGGTTCCATCGGAACCAGGCTTCCAGCGAGGAACCAGTAGGACATAGATATGTCAAATGCCAACATATCGTATCTTATTTGATGATACTTATTAACGTACATATATGATCATGCATCAATTCCCGGGTGTCATTTTTCATCCTTACCTCGCAAGCTTCGAAACTTCAGATGGGGTTGCTGCCACCACCTTCAACAACGCCCGTTTTAGGGTTCGTTCTTCCATTTTGGGTCCACAGGAAGTTGATTGGACTATTTTCTTTAGAATTCCCATGAAATCTTCCTGGCTAAAACAATGATGGCCCCTGACATTGTACATGTGACGTTTACAATCCAGGGCCATGTGGTGAAACAAATGCATTTTGGGCAGAATCAACCACCTCAGTTTCTGTTGGTTGCACGCTTCCCACGCCGCAGCATACCACATATGACACCCTTGCATAGCTAGATCGTGAAGAGTATCTGATTGAGATCTAGAAAGGTAATTGGCAGGAAAGACTTCCGTGCATCGTTGCCATTCAGCAAAAGTGCACCTAGAGATACCAGCAATCACACAAAACAAGTAGAGACGTGGGTGCAAAACATCCTATTCATGTGTAGAGTTTGGAAGGCTTGGGTTCACATGTTTTGGCTCAACGTTATCCAAAATTGGGGTTTTTGTTTTAAGTGGCTGGTAGAGAGGGACTCTCATGTCACTTCGTCAATCAGTGGTTTCCCTTTTGTGGTTTCCTAAGATGAACATTCATCTCCCAAGTACATTGGAAAATTCAACACAACAAGTTAAAGGCACACAGTGGCAATCCCAATGGACCAGAATTGTTTCCGCTTTGCGAATGTTTCATCGCTTTCCATGGGGCGTTGCAACAATAGCTGGCCCTGTGCTTTGCTCAGTGCATCCTAAGTTCTGGGAATGATGGGTCTGATGAAATGCAGGGGTGTAGAACTTTATACTTTATGGGTGCTTATGGGGAAAAATCAAAGTACCAAAAATGCTGTGAAATTTGACCGAGGTTCTGCAAGGAAAGCTAGAATTACTCTGGCATTAAAAGCCTTTGCCACCAGTAAAATGTAGTCAGGAATCCCTTTTGCAGAGGTGAAATGTATTTTCCATCTTCGTTGTGAACATCTGATCTTGTTTGAGAGGCAGAATTGCTTAAAGTCACTAAAGATAGAATCTTGAGCTTCTTTGAAGGAGCAACCCCATCTTGACGCACGGTTTTCCCCAAGAATGGCCAGTCCTTCAGCATTCAGTACCATGTACAGGCCAAGGTTGCAGATATGCATGCTGCAATGCTTCCTTAGATACCAAACGAATAGGAATTTATAAGTATATATACGAGTATATTTGCATTTTTTAAAGATGTGATCCAACAAAGTGCATATACAAATTCGTGTAGAATAAGCTAGGTGGTGGTATTGAAAAATTAAACTTGCAGTTATGAGCAAGATATCGGGTGAATGTTTCCCATATTCACTGAGATTTGCTGAGACCACCACCTAGCTACACAAAATTAACATGTCTAAGTTTCAGCATTCCCACGTCAAACCCATCAACGTTGACCAGGTGGTTGGGTTGTACGGGTAAGCAATTCAAAAGGAACTCTTGGGTGGTGCGGGCATCCAAATCCCAATCCATGGTGAAATCTGTGTAAAGATGGCCAAACCTCCAGGGATTTAAAAACACCCTCCAATTCAGGATATTTTTTTTAAATTGCTGATCCTAGAGATTCGCAAAGAGTACCCAGAAGAAGTTCGACTGTTCAACCCAACACGCATTTCATGTTGTGGTTTGGCGGTAGAACTGCAACACTGTATCAGGATTAAATAGTCAACACGGGCAACCTTGCAAGTTATACCATTTGGAGTTACACATGCCTTGGAGATGGTGTTATGCAATTCTAAATGCTGAAAAACCACTAGTGTGGGACATCCCTTGACTAAGTTCAACTGATCATCCAGCATGGGTGCCCTGAAGGTATCTCATAAAGTTTTCCAAAATCAATAGGTTATTCAACTAAATTGGTTGTCCAACCAAAATGTTCTTCACGGGTTTCCTGAAAAACAACTAAACAAATTTTTTGAGTACTTTCAGATCTATCCAAAACCATTAGCCTTGGAATACGGGCTGCGTGGCAGCGATAGCAAATACTTCCACACTTCCAGTAGGGCTCGATTTCAAAGAAATATTTGTACCATGCCCAGTCCCCTTTAAATTCGGATACTGCGAATTTGGTTGAAAGGGATGGAGTTGTTTCCAATCTTCGTTGTTTCCGGGGTAGCTGAAACCCTTGGCTTGCTGCCATGGCCACTGATGGGCGTTGCCCTTGCAACGCCAAATTGAGGCTCCAAGCAGCTCTTTTCAGGATCGGTCTCATGGTTTCCTTGGACAGGTGCAGTTGCCGGTGTTGAAAAATAAAGAGGGTGCAGAGCATCCATGAGATCGAAGATTAAGATCTTTCAACATAAATGAAAATTTCAGAATATATATACTTCCAAGAATCAACCCCAGATACTCCAAGGACAATAGCAGATGATACGATAAAGAATAAAAAATTCTCTGCAGAAGAACCTCGCTGGATTAGCCGGGTGGCCGGATGTTTACCTTTAAAATGAGTGGAATTATTTTCGCAAATGAATTGGGGCTTAAAAGTTTAAAGACACCCAAACCAAAAACTGTTTGACTTTTTGATGGCAAGATACCTTGTTTTCGTATCAGAGGGGACCCCAAACATAAAGCTATGAACTTGTCACCATAAGTCAAATTGTATTTAGCCTCATCCCCATACACAGAAATTGGAAAGCATCCTTTGCCCGGATGACGGTGAGCCCATCCTGCATTTGCCACTGATGTCCAGTGATGCCAGTACTTCCTATAGCTGGTTGAAAGCAACAAACTTGAGGATATAGTTTGGGCTTGGGGCATTAAAAAAAACAGTACAAACATGGTTCTTTTCAAAAGTTAAAATGTCATTTTGTTTGGAACTAAGCTTCGCAATTTCAGATTGAGGGACACGAATCCGTCCAGTTGAGTACAAATACTCGAGAAGCTCATGTGGATCATACATTGGTAGATCTAGGTCGTAGACATGCTCGGAGCCCGGTTCACGAACAGGACAAGTAACCCATGCAATATCCAGTGGTAACCGGACAAATCTGAACAAGTCCCTGTGTTGGTTGCCAGATCGAATCGTAGCAATGCGTCTCGTAACAGGGTGACAGTGGCCTTCCCCAGCCTCCTAGCAGTAGTGAAAGAAAGAAGAATACAATTTCATTATTTTATCACATCGCATTTTCAAAAATAATTTCATCATTAAATCCCAACCCACTCCTTCACAACAGCTTGGGCTTGCTCAACAGCACTAGTGGCACTTTCACGGCCCTCTCCCAATCTATCAAGCCTCAGAGGTCTAGAGGTAGCAGCGCATGTCACCTAGATATATTGATGCTACATCTAAGTAGATAGCAACACCAACAAGCTGTTCAATATCGCAATATGGAAGAATCGAAGAACTCATATTGTACACATATATTTTAAATCATAAGTGTTCCTGTTTTGTAGCGAGCTAGCTACTGAGTGATGTTTTCCGGCTCCGTTTCAAAATTCTGACCAGGTGGCAGGCTTGTAGCAAACGATGATGACAAGGCATCAGATTGGGCACCTGCGTGGGGGAGTGACAAGCAAATACCCCAATGTTTGAAAGGTGTTCCTAATGAACACCAAACAGAAAGGAGTTTAGAGCTGAGGGGTGAATCACATGTATATTATTTTATATAATTATATATGTATATAGTTTTAAAGGATATAGAGAGAGTGACAAACAAAGAGGGGGAAACAAGAGAACAACAACTTGTCCAGAAATTCTTTTATACATAGAAGGAAGCAACGTTTTTTTAGTGCTGAATTTGGAGTGTCAATTGAACATGCCAAAGATCAAGCACAATGAAAGCAGGCATTTCCACCAAATCGCTCGGCATCCTTTCAACACCCGAATTTCCCGTGAGCTATCAAGTGTGGGAGACATCACAGTCTCAACTTATCACATCAACGCTCCCAGGATTCTAATCGAATTGTTGAAGACTCAGCAACATGCATGAACACTGCCCCCGTGAGACGCTAGCAGGTTGGATGTTGGAACACATCAGTTATATATATATATATATTCTTTAAATGAAACGATCCTGATACATATATATATATATATAAATATAGATAAATGTAAAGCAGAGCCAAGTTGGTGAAAGTCGTATGTAAAATAAATGTAAAGGATTTGGTAAAGTTTCTGCAGTGAGCACGTTGCAAGGACCCCACCACATATATTTGCGCATAGATCTGTTGCTAGCGCTATATATATATGAAAATCATTGGGCAGCACCGGCCTTTGCTTTGGCCTTGGCCTTAGCACTGGCCTTAGCACCACCCTTTGGCTTAGGAGATCTCAGATGGCCATTCACGGTGTCAGAAACCTTCTTGAAAACTGCCATTGCTCCCACCAGGTCCTTAGCATCACACAAAGCACAACAACAACAACAACAACAACAACAACAACAACAACAACAACACCGGCATAATGCACATGATCAAACCGTTGTTCATTTCACTGGTATTCATTCAATTTTCAATGCGTTTCATTTCACTCAGTTCATGCTCTATTTCATCTTAATGTTTTTTCATTCCAATTAATTTATAATGTCATAACATGTCGTGTTCATTTCATTTGGCCCACTCAAACAATGATCATCAGCGACATCACCGACAATTCATGACAAGTTGTCAGTATTATTATCATTGCCAATAAAATCAACAATGTAGTTCAAATAAATGTATCGACAACATCAACATCATTTTCATAACCAACAAAAACGACAACAACAACAACAACAAGAAAAACCAAAACGATAACAAAAACAATCCCAACAAGAAACATCACCAGCCGCACTCCTGATCATCATCATCATCATCATCATCATCATCATCAACAACAACAACAACAGCAACAACATTACTTTAATCCCAGCACCACCCCAAACGTGATGCGTTTCCCCAACCACCAAAGCCCATGAGACTACTTTGAGAAACCCAGATCTAGAACCTGGAATGACATGTTGGTCAAGGAACAGCGATGGCACTCTCAAATTGATCCTCCTTTGCCAAAGCCGCAACAGCTTTATCTTTGGACGCAGCCAACTTTTTGGACGCAGACGCCAAATCAGACAAGAGAGCCTCTTTGTAGGCATTGCTCCTCATAATGGAACGTGCCGGGATATTATAATGTATATATATATATATATATATATTAGTGAGGGTGTTTGTAACGTGTTCACCTTTCAAATTTTAATAAGGCAAGAATCAACTCCGCAGGTGTAGTGTTTGATAGCTTGCATTTGATCAGCGTGCTGTCTGTCAAGTTCTTGTTTGCAGAGCTGATGGCCTCAAGTAGCTAGCTGGATCAAAATAGCTTATGACCATCATGAAGAACCATCATGAATGCTAATTTATTGGCCAGCTACACTTTCCAACTTTTGTTTTGGGGTCTTCTCTTTCGGTGTCTTCGGCTGTTTTGGGAGTACATGTACTGGTAGTTGATCGAAACCTTCTTCCATCGCTTCACCCCTCAGTGGCAAAGAACATGGGAAACAAGATTCTAGATTAGTACGTTTTTCGAACACCAAATAAGATTCAATGGATTCAAGTGATCATATATCTAGATCTTGTTCCAGCCCAAAGACATCGTTTCGTAGAAGCTTTCTTCTTCCACCTCCGCCGTGCGGGATAAGCTAACCTCAGACTGATGCCTTTGTTTTTTCTTCTCCTTTGCACCAACCCAGCATTTGAACCTCCACAGGTCCTCCCTCTGTGGAAAGTCTGGGTTCCTCAGCGACAATGGACACAGGTTGACATTGGTCTATTTTGGAGGGGTCAACCGGTGCAAGGATAAAAGTTGTAGATTTCAAAGGCGATATATTATTAAGAAAACAATTTTCTTGTTCAGCGGACTCGGAAGTACAAATTAGTTGAAGCTAAGAATCACTTTGATGAATCGCCCTTTGGACTTTGAAGGAAGTTTCTTCTCCGCTTCAAGGTGGCGTTGCACGAGGTCATCAACTAATTGTTGTTCTCCAAGAAGTTTCAACATATCAGGTTTAAGCAGGAACTCAAACAGATCTTCCTGGTCTGAAAAGTTTTTCTTAGAGACCCGAATCTCAAGAGCACATTTATCCCACACACCTTTGCAACTGAGCCAAGCCATGTAGAGCTCGTGCATCTTGTGCTTTCCATTCTTTTCTTAGTTGGCGAGGAAGATCGATGGTTTGGAAAACTGTTACCTTACCAAATCACTCTTGGACTGGGATTTGTTTGTGGTAATCTAGAGTGTTGTTGATAAGGAATCAGATATAATCACATGATAGATGACTCATAGATCTAGTTGATGTTCACACCCAGTTTCGTGTCTCTGCTTCAATCTTTTTGTCCGCAACTTCAGCAGGGATAGGCTCCTTGGTGCCTGAGTTCAGTTCAGCATCAAAATAATTCGAATGCATACCATGCTGTATCATTATCAGATCAGGCCCTCATCAGGATCAGTTTTCCTGGGTGTTAAAATTCTTCACCATACTACTTTGCAATAAAACGAGATCATACTAGCTACATACATAAATATATATATATATAATTATATTTTTTGTACTAGTACTTGCATGTATATATATATATATATAAATTAGATCTATATATATAAACCCAAATCTTCACCCCACCAAGCTTATTAAGATAGGGTACTTCGCAGAGCCCTGTAGAATCTCATATACAAAGCGTGGGCAGTCAACGGGTTACCAAACTTGTCCACGGGTGGCCACTTTTTATCTGTAGGCTCACCTCCTTCCACCTCATCAACTTCCGCGTTTGGGGCCTCAACCGTGTCACCTGGTGGAGCATCTTCCTTTGGAATTTCGCCACTGGCGTCAGGGCTGTGGCTTAACTCAGAGGGCTTGCGAAGTGCAAGGGCTTGTCGAACTTGATCAGCATTAGGGTTTGTAGGTTTAGATTCTTGATCATCTTGTTGTTCCAACGATTCTTGGGACCAACCAGTACTGTATGAAGAATCAACAGTCCAACTTTTTTGATTTCTCCAATTGTAGCCCCAATCATGGGACCAGGAACCATAGTCCCATCCCCAATCATTCCACCATGACTTGCCCCAAGATTCACCATGATTATGGTCACCATCAAAATCCCGAGAAAGTTCTTTCACAGGGTCAGAGGGTGTGACCTGAGGAGAGGCGTAGGCACTGACCTTGGGGGGCGGAGTTACCAACTCTTCAGGAGTAGGCGGTGACTTTTCCTTGGCTTCTGCAACACCAGTTTTCGTTTTCTCTTCACCACTATCCTTTGCTGCCTGTGCTGCAAGATGTGCTTGCTTTGCTTTCTGCAACACCTCACGGGTTCTTTCTGAAGCCGTCGACCCTGAGGATAAGGCAGGTGAAGGTGTTTTCTCAACTGGTTTCGGCAAGCTTTTCGGGTTCGGGGCAGACACCTGCTGTGAAGGGTTCTTTGGGAGAGGGACGGCTGTCAATGTCAAAGCTTTTGACTTCGCAGCAGGCTGGGGAGGTTTCTGAACCATTAGAGGTGAAGTAGGTGGAGCTGGCTTACTCACTTGTGGTGAGGGACTTGAACCAAGCCATTCATTCAATTTGGGAGGCGGTGGTGGGACTGACTTAGGCTTAGTAGCAGGTGGTAAAGTTCCATCCCCATCTATTTTTCGCTTATCCCCTTGAACTGGCACAACTGATGAAACCACGGAACGTGCTTTTGCCAAGAAAGAGTTCACCAAGTTGGGATTCATTGGTGGTGTTGGCGTAGCTGCCTTCTTTGCTTTGGGCATCCTGCAGTGTTTTAAAGAAACAGCTAAAGTTTGACAAGAGAATACATATAATCCAATAAACAAGATTGACTATACATCGATAACAGCTAGACATACGTAGTTTCAAACTCAAAAAAACATGTTGGAGAATCTCAAAATATGATCAATTTTGTCATCACGGTTCCGGCCGGGTTTTAACGGTTCCAGTGCCCTTTTTAACGGTTCCACCTGTATTTTAACGGTTCCGTCGCGGTTCCGGGGGCCCCATTTTTTCAATATGTTTTAACGTTCAACCCTGTCCTGAAGGTTGATCTGAGATCTTTGGCAACAAAACAGTCCCTTGAGCCCCAAACATGAACAAATCAATTTGGGAATACTTTGGGATTTGCAGTTCAAATCATCCTTTGGGCTTATGTGAATGCATTGACCTGTTCATGGTGACTTTCCAAAGCGCAATCGATCATTTCCCCCACGTTTGTATGGCAATCCACACGGTGTCATTACGAATTGGCTGAATCCTGCCATATGGTCCAGTACGGTTTCAGAAATCAACAACCTTGCAGTGAAATAACTGTAATGTCAACCCCGGATTAATAAACCCCTATAGTGATTATTAAGGTGGGTACCCCCAAAAGTGATAAATCCCCTTTAAAATGGGACCCCCCCAATTAAACAACCATGGGGTTTATTAATCCGGGGTCAACATTATACGTATGTGATATATTTTGGGAAAACATGTCTATGGCAGGATCAAACTCGTTCTGTCTAACTAATTGATCAGTGATCAATCATGATCATCAGTCATCACCTTGCCTACACCTTTTAGATGCAGACAGGTTCAACAAACCTTGATAAATGTGCATCTCTTTTTGTTTCAAAGGGGTGCACCTAAGTGGCACATTTGGCCTAGGTGTGAAGTTGCCATTGATGAGCTCCTCCTGGAGGAAGATGACGAAGGGTTCCTTGGCAGTTCGAAGCCATCTTGGTTGTTGGATGGGAGTTGAGTGCCAAAACCATTTTTTTGATGGTCGAAGATGTTTAACACATCCTCTAGGCTTAAAGTGATATGCTTAAGCTTAAGATGATTTGAAACAACTTGAAGGACCTTGTGAGATCTAGCGTGCCTCCAAGCAAATCCACCATCCCTCAAAATACAAACATGAAGGGATATTCGATCATTATAGAATTTTCCTATACTCCATGAACAGGTCCACCAACACACATTTAGCCATGGATCCAAGTCAGCATCCTGCCACATCCATTGTCCAACCTCAGGATCCAGCAATCTATATCTTTAGATCTATATAGCTATAACCACCAACTTACTGCTGATCAGTAAATATATATATATATGGGAAGTTCAATCGGGTAAGGGCAACTATGAAACTGCATTCGAGTCACAAAGGCATGTGGGCCAAGTTTTTGGTGATGCAAATCAGGGAGGGGCGATGTCATCCCTGTTTCCTTGGATGTCGTGTGCATTACATGGACGCACATATACGCAAGTACATACATCCATGGACTATGATCAGTT
>Ga0126337_10003143_pt1 | contig 10722 bp, 7 predicted proteins | sample DipCmetagenome_FD_92527 | JGI IMG/M metagenome (GOLD analysis project Ga0126337, IMG submission 92527) | Coral microbial communities from La Bocana,Puerto Morelos, Mexico - Diploria C A metagenome | ecosystem: Host-associated > Invertebrates > Cnidaria > Coral | place: La Bocana,Puerto Morelos... | reverse complement strand
TTCTTATTTCATTTAATAAGGTGGAAAAAACCTAACCTAAATCACCTTCTCGCAGCCTCACCACTCTCTTGTTGATGCCTTGTTGCTCTTATTTCACTTTTAATGAGATATAGCTCGGTTGGAACCTGGCCCAGGTCGCTCAAGCGAAACCATAAACTGTTAGTGGCCAATATGTGCGTGTTGAAAATAACTATCGAGAGATAAGCGAAGAAGATCCATGCTATGTATTAAATACGCGAATACTGAAAGCCTGGCAATCGAACATGTGAAACGCTTTACTTTTTGTGTGTAAAATTGGTTTGGGTCATTTAGGGTCCTCCATTAATAAACACTCACCTCTTGAGACATTGCCTTTCCGGTTTCTTTCAATTTATTTTAAATTAATAGACAACGATGCATTTATATTTGAGTATTGCATTTACCATTATAATGGCTCTTTGTTTAACTCTCGATAAATTAACAAAATTGATCCACTATTTCGTATATTTTGCTTCTTAATCTTTTTCATAAGCGTTATTTTAGCATCCATTGAGGTAGATTTTACGGTTGGACGTCAAAACGGGCTCTAAGGATGTAATCCAATTAATAATTTTCTCTGAGGTGTTTGTCTAAACTTCAATTGTGCGCTGACGATTAAATGCAAATACGTCGAGACTGTCGAGACTCCGTCATTTGGTGAGATCAGATAAAGCACAAAGCAGCTAGTAGCTCAGAAAATCTAGACAAGTATGCTGAAAATACCAGTCGTTTAGACCACGCTTAAGGATTTTATTGATGACGTTGCCATGCATAGTTGTTTCAACATAAGGTGCAAAATTATCTTCTTTAATATGTCGGAGTTCACATATGACCAAGATAAAGCGGTGATTGACACAAAACACGCTTTATTAAATACTCCTTGCTGACGCTTTGTAAAAACATGAACCAGTCATTTGAATAAAACTTTACATTTCGTCTGTCAGATTAATATCGAGCGTTTTGTTTTTACGTTCGAATAGAGCTTTAAGTAACGATGAATACTTTTATTTGCACCCGCGATAACTAAAATCGGATGGAGTCCTATCATAACGGACCCTTTCGCCAATTACTTCAGAATGAGGTGCGAGCGAGCCTGTCGCGCCTCGGCGAAGACAAGCCAAACCGCAAAGGAAACTAAACGGTACGTGGTCACAGCTGTGAGTAATCATTCTCTCGCTTGCTTGCAGGCATTCAACAAAATTTGATGTACAGAAGAAATTCTTAATGGAAGTTAAGACGCAAAATTTGTTGTCAACAACGGGAGTCTTAACCCGTCGAGTAAAAGAGACTTAACGCTATTTAACTGCTACTTAATATTGAGAGGCCTTAAAAACTCTAAGAATGCGGCAGGAGTTCTTATTAAGAAGCATTTGTAGTTAATTGCCTTTGTGGTGTTCCGATCAGCCAGACTGTTACAAATTACTCTCCGATTTCGGAATTTTTTTTAGAAAGCGTATTTAGTGCGTCCGTGGTCTACTGTAATTCGAACCAATCCGCTCTGCTCGTTTCTCCTACAAGTGTGGAAAACAAAATGCTTCTGCCACCCAGGGCTCTATTTATTGTAATGTTTTATTTAATGTTAATAGCTCTTAGCTTTGCGATTATTGCTAAGACAAGGGAGAGCAGTTGCAAACGTAAATAAACAACAGAAGCAGATAACTAAACGTAGTTTCGAAAGGCTATCGATTGCACCTACACATCAAGTACCTTCTTTGCCTTGGCTTTAGCCCTGCTGTAATTCACATCAAGACACATATGTTGCCATTTTGGTTTGTTATATATGGTCGGAATTTCGAGTTCAACCCGGGGCTGCTGATAAAATACCAGATAAATGAACAGCCCAAAGTGAATTCCCATATATATACATTAAAAACATGTAAAGAGTAAACTGTTCTGAGAATCTTGAAAAGCGCAATTTGAATTTATCGCAGCCAGTTCAACTTGTTATTTTTATCGCTACTGAATTGGTTGGGAGACCATTAAACAACGCTTAGTTAATTCCACTCTTTAAATTGGTAATTAGTTCGACTGGGGAGGAATTGTGGGTTCGACCGGTGCCAAAATTATTCTTAATTGGAATCGTGTATTGAAAAGCGATTTCTGCAAGACCTATAGGATGCCGAATGCAACACAGGCATCAAATATTCTCGCTTTAGACTTATCAGGCCCATGGCTGTTATTTACTACCTTAAATCTCTTTCGCCAATATGAAAGACATTAGGTGAACATTTGTTAATAGTTTTAGCAGATGTTTCTTTGTCACACCAAACGCTTCTTGTCCGATCGTGTTCTTCAAATGTCCAAGACTACAAATACAATTCTATAAATGGACCAACCATGACAATTTACCAACGATAAGCTATGTGTGTGTCTTAATCAAACATCTGTGAATTCCTGTCCAGGGACAATTAATCCTGTAGCGCGAGAAAGCTATGTTTAAAAACATAGGAATTTGATTGACATGAAAATTATCCAAATTAGCGATTAAACATCTTTGTAAATGGCCTTTGGGTCCATCGACTTTACCAACCAATGAATGAATTCAATGAAGATCGCGCTCACTGCACCAGCCAATAGAAAGAAGGCTTAGAAGTAAAACTGACGCCTGTATTTGTCAGCAAATTTTTCTAATTGCCTTTATCGTCAATACAATCGCGTTATTGATTTTATATGATATGTCATACTCGGGCAGGCAGGCGGTGGACCTTTCATGCTCTGTTTTGCCCTAAACCTGACAGATAAGTACGGCAGAGCTGCGACAATTGCTTCAAGCTGCCTCCGCTTCAGATCATTTGATTTACCTGCAGCCAGGCACAGGAAGAGCCATCGTTAAAGTCGTGAAATATGGCGTCGGTTGGAACATGGCATCGGCACATCTACAATAACCCCCCAAAGCAACCAACACCGCACTTTGTGGCTGACATTCTCGGCCTTCAATCGGGCCACCAACCGACCCACATGACAACCGCTCGTTCTCAACGAGACCAACCGCTTGCTAAACGTCATCTGTATATAAAAGAGAAGGAAGCCAAAGTGAAACAAAGTAACCAGGAAGATTCGAGCTGCGATATCACTGAGAAGGAGACCTTGGCTCATCCAAAATTAGATATAAAAGGTAAGTGTCTTCACGCTATGCTAACGAGTTCGGAAATTGGTGGCGAGGGTAATCATCAAGGATCAATTTTCTAAATGCTTCTCGGCTTTCTGTTTTTAAGCAGAAACCTCTTCAGCCCATTCCAAGGGAATTAGAAGATTGAAAGGAAAGTCTGTCAGGGAGAAAGTCAAGAAGAAAAAAGCTAGAACAACATTCACTGGCCGACAAATTTTCGAGTTAGAAAAGCAATTCAAAGAGAAGAAATACTTGACTGCCTCTGAGCGAAGTGACATGGCCGCGCTGCTTAATGTGACAGAAACTCAAGTCAAAATTTGGTTTCAAAACAGACGAACGAAATGGAAAAAGCAGGAGAAAATATGCGAGGTAGCACCCGAGAATGACAAGGACTCGCAAAGCGAACATTCGGATAACAAAGATAGTGTATCGTCGGACACTGGGCTCGATAACGACGACAAAAGCTCTGATTTGGAACTGGAAGAAAGCGGCTAGCTAGCTCCCAGGTGAAACCCCTCACACGCTAGCTATCATTGAGGTGTAAAATATCTGTTATTTATTTCATTCACACAGTCTTCCACTCGCAAGAACTAAGCTGACAGAAATCTTCGTCCATGACCTTCCAAAGTAAAACTATTAGGATTATTTTAATTGTTCATTTTCATGAACAACGTGCGTTAATACAATTATCTTTTCAATGGTTTCGTTCTTACATAAATTAAGAGAGCGATTAAAGAGATTCTAAACGGTCGAAAGTCTTTGAATTGGCCATCGTTAGATTACTCCTTTGCGAAGATAGTTGAACATAATCGATGCAAAATTTTCCACTTTCACAAGTAGTTTTCTTAAGCCATTCGCGAGAACGGTAATTGAGCTTATTCAGGAAGCAATTGGCGTGCAAATGTACTAGCGTCTTAATATAAAACTTTATGAAGCGCTTTCTCGTTTGTTTGATAACAAGATCTATTTCATTCAAATGAACAAAGCACTTGGAATACTGATTTACTCGCGATTCCTCAGAGATCATCATTAATTGCTCGCCAAAACTGTGATATAAGCAATTTTACTGCGCAGCAGTTGGCAATTAACAAAGTATTCGGTTAGTCTAAATACTGGAAACGTCTTTGCCACCTATTGTGATTTCAAAATCGATTTGCAGAATTGTCTTAAGGCAAGACAGTTTAATCGAATAATTGATAGACGCCTGAATCACCCTTAGGTTGTACAGTTGAGTTGTTTTGTTTTGCTGAGCCTCTTTATTAAATTTTGACTATAAATTATAGATGATTGCACCGACAATCATCGACCTCCTGCTATTTCACAAACGAACGCCACGAAAGGTATGGCCTTTTCACTGTTACACATGGTTAAGTAACATAGTGTCTTAATTAACAAGCGTTCAACTGAAAGGTATTTTAACAAAATATCCCTGCTTAATCCGATTTTCTGAATTTGTTTCACTGGCGGATTTAAGGTGAATGTAGCTTTTGCATAAAAGAACTGAGTGAATATATCGAAATTCTTTATTCATGTGGTGGAGGCTGCTTTCACTTTTGTATTAAATTGAGTTGAGATGGAAATTGCGTGTTGCCTCATTCACGGCTGGCTGCCTGACTGATAAAGATGATCACGCGATATCGCAAATTGCACCCAATCTAAATTAGAACTTAGTGTGCGCTATCCATAAACAGTAGATATAGTTAATTGGAAACAAATGGGTCTCGTTGAAAAATTACTAAACCTGGCAAAGCTGTAGGGTCTGCCTCCTGCAATTGTTGGTAACTATCATTTTATTCGGGTTTATCTAAGGTCCCAGCTTCTGCAACAGCTCTACGTAACGATTAACAGAGGGTCATTTAGAAAGAGCTCGTTCGATAATTAATTAAAAGCACGTTCCCTTTGCTAATGTGTGAAACCTGATTTTGCATAGACAGCTGACGAAGCCCTGGAGTCTATGACTTCAACTTACTTATTTTCTCCGATAATTTATTTGACATCATCCTCAATTGTTCACTGATGTAGCACAATTAAAAAGGTTTTACTAATGCTCTAGCTTGCGTGTTTACCACAAAATCCGCGGAAACCACACGTCGTTTGTAGAGGAAACATTAAGCTACCGAGGTTCCGCCAAACGGGAAGTTTGTTCATATTAATGAAAACATTTTCCAAATGAAGCGCATTTTGAGTTTGTAGTTTTGTGGATCCCCACCCAGCCAATTTGCTTAGATTGTCACAGTGTTTTACTCTTAAATGTTTCATTATATCGACGAAAGAAACGTGAAAAAAGGTCTATGGCTAGCGAGTAAAAGCTAACTGCACCTTAAAAGTCATTGAGCCGCTAGTTTTCGTTTGAAATGAATAATTAAGGGAGCGTTTTAATGGAGTGCACACGAGAGTTGGATATCACTTCCTTTTGTATATAGAGTAGTGAATGACAACATGGCAGGTCATTAGACAGTTTAAAATGTTGAAAGATAAAACTTAAAAAATTCTGTGAAGGATCAGATTGTCGATGGAATCGCTTCAAAATTTTAGGCAAAACAGGACCTCAGTTTTGCGAATTTCATGTCTTGTGGCTCTTGGTTTTATATGTAAAAAAAATATATATTTTTTCCTTCGTTTTAGTAAGCTCGAAGGAACTCTGGGATCTAACGACCTTTGCAAAAATGGAATATTGAAAGAGGTAGCATATCATACGAAATGTTATTTAGTTTTTCTTCAACTGAAAGAGCTCTCGTTATCATTTGGTTGTGTGTTTGAGCATATGCACTTGGGCACGTTAACAGTTAATGGAGTGTCTAAACAACTTTCACTGTTCATTGACAGAATTAAGCAAACACCTTTTAGTAACCATGTCAAACAGAAGTCAAGATATATTGCTTCATTTGGTTGGTTCGTGGTGTTGTGTCGCTTTTCAGTAGAAGTCGATTGACTCGATTAAATGGACTGACGTGGCATCATGAGTTGATCGTTTCTTGGTTGGCGATTTATGTCTGTGTCAAATGGTTAAACAAAATTTGAATCGGCCATGAAAATATGACTTATTTATAGTCGAATCTCTTTCGTTGAAAGCATTTTATCTGATGGTCTTTGCTGACTACAGACTATTAAGGCCAAAACTTGATTTGTTTGCCAAAGCATATCGCAATGCAAATTGGTTTAGAGGAGAAAAAGTCCCAGCATTTTAATTGGAAGTCTCTTTGATTCCTTAAATCTCGACTTCCCTAGCCTGCCCTAGCTTACATCCCTTCTTTCCATTAAACGCTCACTCTTAAAATTTTCGAAGTCGTGGATGCCATGTGCAATCGATCAATAAAATATATAATCTTTCGTCTCCAGTAGGGCTATTGTGTTAAGCCATTTAGCGGCTTCTTTGAGTTGGCTTAACTTCAAACAAAGCGTTGATCGTTAAGATAAACAAGAGTGCGAAATACAACACGCGTTTCTGACCGGACGTGCTGCGAAAATCACTTTATGTTTATCTTCAGGCGAGTAACTTATTAATAAACCGCCTCCGGCGTAAAAAAGATCGTAGAATGCTCCCAATTCAAACACTTGAGCTGAACCGTGAGAACAATCGTGCCTTTTATCCTAGATTAAACGTGGCCAAAGAGATCACGGCGAAGATAGCAGTAATTAAAATTGTGACAATCAGATTAACGACCAATGAAAAGCCATAACAAATAATCTTTTTCGTTTATTGACTCAGTCGGTTTCGCTGATAAAGGCGTAATTGACTAGGAAAAGGATCGATTTCTCCTTAATCGCTACAGTGCTGTTAACTAGGTGCACTTTACCAACTCGTTTAGTTTAGTACATTGGAAAGTTAACTGCTTAGAATTGTTCTTGGTCTCTTTCAGGATAAAACGCGCGAATTTGTTGTTTCGAAACGAGCTCCTTAACTAAAATAGGTTGGCTTCCAGACAATTACCAATTCAGTAATTAAAAACACGCATTCCACGCACGACATTTGCGATCGACAGTCACCCATTTAAGATTACGAGTTGATCTCGAAAAGATCGGCTTAGCAGTTGATTGATTTATCTTTCGCCCTGATGGGAATAGACCTTCGGAAATGGCCTGGGCGAAGCTTTCAAGACTTCAACTCTTGTCATCGCTATCGATGTTCAAGAGAACTTTGTTGATTTTTTCTGAAAGTGCCTGAATAGAGCTTCAGCCTTCATGATAGTGCTAGCTGATAAAAAGTGGTTTTTTGTGTGTTTGTTAGAGGTTTTCTTGTCGTTTTGGTTCATAGCTTCCAACCTGGACTTCACAGGTTGACCGCAAATCGTGCCATTTCCACCCGGTTCATGTAGGTTGCAAAGCGCCGATTGTTTCTCGAAGCTTAATGATGTTTTTGTTTAAATTTTGCTCAGTTTAATTTTATTTCATTTTCCGTTTTTGCCTGAAAATAGCAGCAAAGCCTCCTTCTGTTACTAAATGCAAGCATTTTGACTGTGTTTAAGGACCAGGGATGGGCTGTAATTTCGTGAAATATCGATTTCTCAAATTAACGAGCGATTTTTAATTATTGCGGGTCGTTTCCCTCCTCTTAGTCGACCACTGAATTTCACTCCTATTTCTCAAACTTCCTGGTTTTTCAAACAAACCAATTGCCTTTTTCCTTGGAGCTTCGAAAAATCCAATAGCACCATATTTCATGATTTAAACGTTGGTGGCACGATCTTAATAGAGTGGGAAGCCGGAGGAAATATTGATATGGTATATCAGAATGTTCTCGAGCTAAAAATTAACGACGGTGTTTGCATTTTTTGCTTTTATTGTAGCGTTTAAGGCTAGCTCTTCCTGTTTTGCTAGTTCTTTTAGCTCTTGTTACCTCGTATACAAATTACAATTTTTTTCTAGGTTAACATAACGCCTGTGCCGATTATTGAGTTTGAGGGCTGCCCGCCAGAACCTGGTTATCATTGCGGCACTACATCTTTTATCGAATCTGAATTTTTCTCCGAATTTATGCCAGGGCGATGAAACATAATAATATCAGGTAATATCTCGGAAGAACAATAAATTGCCACAGAGAGCACAATTCAACGTCAGTGACACTCCTAGTGGCAGCTGATTTGATCGCTATGGCAATTTGAGAAATGAGGAATAAGGCTGTTCACATCCGGCACCCCTTGCTTCTCCTGAGGAGAGGGGGTTGGGGAGGGTGCGAAGAGACGAGGGAGAAGTAAAGGGAGGAAAGTTGTGGCTATGATCGTTAGATACAGCCCCGTTGATAATTGTGTCAACTTTTGTCTTACAGCACTTTGCCCCACGGATAACGAAGCTGAGTACTTCGAACAGTATAATACAACTCACTTGCTGAATGAACCGTGATCCTTTGCTATCTAGCTAACGCTTACAAACTAGTTAGGAAATCATAGTCGTTTGCAGGAGATCGAGATATTTGGCAAATGATTCTGAGTGAACCTTAGTTAAAAAGGCTAATAGCACTCCCAGTTTGCGACAGCGAGCCTTAAATGAGAAAGAAAGCAAATTCTCATCAAACTGCAGTGATTATTGACTAAAGTGTTTTTGAATTTTAATAGCCTGCAAGAAATTGCGGCCATCGCGTTTTCTCCGCATATTGATTATGCTCAAGTCAAGAAAATCAGCGCAGAATTTTAAGCATTGTTGAGATTCGGACTCCGGAGACTGAGATTGTGTTAATCAGAAGACTGAGTAACATTACAAACAGATAGACTGGATAGACACCACTGGCTGGCAGAGAATTAAAATTCTATATACATATATAGCTAAGAGAATTCAGTTTTCGCTATTCCTGACGAGGCAGTTTCAAAAGGAATTACTCAAAATACTGACAGATTGCGAACTCTTATTTCATTCTGAGGAAATCAATACTTCCCTCGGTTTTGTGAAATGCTACCCAATGTGAGCGAGTGAAGTCATGTGATTCAAAACGAAGAATTGTGTAAAGCGTGAGAGATGAAGGGTAAATAACAGCTTCCATTTATCTTTCATTTTTCCTTGTTTTGTCAGCCGTCTCATTAAAACGTTTTCCTATGCATTAACCTAGTATAAACTTTGATATCGATTACTAGTTGACACAGCGTCTTGGCCGTTTGCCGTGTGTTTTTAATTTGCAGTGAAGTTCAAAGTTCGCCAGCTGTTCCCATGACCTGAAAGATTTGAGCAAGTATTTTTAATGCCCTTTTTATATTAATACATGGTGGTCTGTGTCTTAAACTGTAGAAGCTAATGCGAAACGATCTTAATTTTGAGTCAACTTGACCGAAAAAAATTTTTTTTTTTTTTTTACAAAAGAACAAAGGAACCAGCGACTCAGCTGCATGGGCTCCAGATTGGATCCAAGAGCTCATTTCAGAGGTGTAACTAGAGGAAGACAACGGCGGCCAAGTTCTCCCTCCTTATACTGGCCCGAAGAAAAAAACCGTTTTGCGGCCCTACCTTAATTTAAGATCGGGCACACACGAGGGGACTAGTCCATGCGACCAATCCCTGCAGCTCAGTAGTCCCCTGAAGAGTTTACACGAAGGGACTGGTCACAGGGACTTGTCCCAAAAACCAAACAAACCAAAAAACTCAAACCAGTTTGGCTTCTTGGGACTAGTCGCAAGGGCCAAAGTTTAGTCCCTGTTAAGTCCCAATTTCACGCGATGTCCCCGCGACTTGTTACAGGAACTAGTCTGGTCTAGTCAGTCCCTGACTAGACTCAGACTAGTTCAGGAGACATTTAGGTCCCCACCCTATAAAGAGGTAAATATTTCTGGATCCGACTGAGTTTTCGTACACTTCAGTTCTTTTAAAAACAAATTAAAACATATTGCTGATATTCCAATAAAAGCAGTCAAGTTGGAGAGGTCCTTAATAAACGTTGCTTCAAAGTTAGATCAGTAAGAACAAGCGTGTGTATCAGACCGGGGCCGGCGCGGTTGAGGTCATAAACCTGCGCGGAGAAAAAGAAAAAAAAATGCATCTTACTCTACAATGTCGGACTTAATGAATTTGATTTTAGAAATTTGAAACCACTTTGAGAGAAACCGGCTAAAGCTGGCCATAATTAAACGCATTCCCATTCTCGCATTCTATAAAGAATGAGCATCGATCACTCTCTGGGCAATCATTTAATGAATTTTAATTGAGTATTACCCAAGACGCTTTGACCACGTTCACTTAAGCTTCTTTTAGATGTTACTTTGTTCAAAAGGAGCTCTAAGGTTTTTATTTTAGATCTTAATTTTGATTATATAATCCATCGAATATTTTCGCTCGCGCGATTGTGCTAAACACATCACGTGACGGAATATTCCACAATTTTCAAAACCGCGCGTGTTGCGAGAAACATTTGAAAGATACACAATAGCCTCCATATGTGTCCTAGGACATTACCTGTTCCTCGAAGCTCATAGTTTTCCTCGAGCTGCGCCAGAGCTCTCGAAAAACTGTTCGCATCTCGGAACAGATAATGTTCGCGGACAAATATCTGAGCATATTTCCGTGCCAAATGGCGGCTGTTGTTTATATAACCCCCAAACACAGTTATTTAAAGAAGCTTCAATCGTTAACATGTTGGCCACATGGAACAGAATTATCCATGCCTGGCCCAAATG
>Ga0126337_10003139_pt1:7500-10728 | contig 10728 bp, 6 predicted proteins | sample DipCmetagenome_FD_92527 | JGI IMG/M metagenome (GOLD analysis project Ga0126337, IMG submission 92527) | Coral microbial communities from La Bocana,Puerto Morelos, Mexico - Diploria C A metagenome | ecosystem: Host-associated > Invertebrates > Cnidaria > Coral | place: La... | reverse complement strand
ATGTCTTCGACCCAAGTTCGTGAGGCTCTCCACCAACACCTCAGCATCATCCAATGCAGAGATGGCATTTTCCACCGCAGCCATGACTCGCTTAGCGTGAAGATACAGTGAACGAGAGTTCATCAGTTCATCTAAACTAACGCCCTTGAATGTTGGAAAGGTGTCTTGGATATTTGGGTGAGTCTCGAAAAGCCTGAGGAAAAATCAACGTATTTTTACGATAAGAAACGAATTATATCCTGAAAGTGTTAAAAAATTAAGGTAGTTCTGAACCTTAGGTACGTAATTTTGTTTAAACGTTGCCAAAAGTTTCGTCTTATCGTGCTTATTAAAATTTGATGATGTAATAAATTTTAACCGTATCGTTTTTTAATTATAAGCCCCTAAAGCTGTTACTGAGAGTGTTTTTAGCAGGCCATACTGTTGCTATGGTAACCTTGAAAAATCCCTGACAAAAAGATTCTTATTGTAATTTCTCTTGTACTATTTTTCTATGGAAACGTGACGACCATAATCACCTTGTGTGAAATTGTTTTTAGTTAAGACTTTGAAAACGTATGCTTTCAGCGTTCACTATAAAGCCTTAAAAACTAAAATGTACAAGGGCGAAAAGTATATGTGAAAAAAAGGTGAAAATGTAAAACATAGAGTATTGTCTTGGCATTGCCTGTTTCGATAGTGCTTGCATTGTGCCATGATTTGTCGAAAGTTTTTAAATACACTTGCATTATCAAAGTCAATAGAAAGCTGATTGAACCCTGCATCGGCTGAAATATTGGAACCTTTTTGCAGTTTTTACGTTCCGGATTTGTTTCCTCGTAGAACCTTCCATTTTTGTCCAATAGCTACACGGACAGTCGACACGAGGAATTTTGTAAACGACATAAAGAAGATTCTCAGAACCCAAATTAAGCACGAAAGGCACCGAGATAAGCCAGGAAATGTAATCATTTTTAAGTCACCAATGCTTACCTTACAAACATCAATTTTCCTGCTTCGATTTTAACTGGTTCAACAAGTTTCCAAGATTCTTTTAAAGTGTTCTTGGCTTCGGATGATAATGGGATAGAATTAGTTTTGCTCGTTAACGCTGGAGAACTTCTTGAAGAACCACGATGATGAAGTGAGGCAGAGCATCCCATTTTAGACCACACTGATTCGACATTCAGTTCCTGAAAATATTTATCAAACAAATTTCAAAAGTTCAACCAAAATCTCATTACAGACCACACATTTGTCATTTAGTTCCTGAAAATATTTATCAAACAAATTTTAAAATTTCAACTAAAATAAACGAAAGCGCCTTGACAAATTTTGATTAGATAAATCCAATTCACCGTTCGCAATCTAGACCAATCTTTACAACTACTGTCTTTTTCGTTAGTTATTACCAATCCGGTGTATTTCTGTTCCATTTTGGACCGAAAACATTCATTAGCTTGTTTAGGTTTCCTCTCATCGAAAGGTAACTTTACTCATGGAAAAAGTCATTTATCATGCTGCCTAGTGCCGTTCAAAAATGAAAGCCAAATTTATTATTTATTCACAATCATTTATTATGGAGATTTGCAAATTTTCCTAGTTATCTGTTATTAGTTAATAAACCCACCTGCAAGATAAGTGAAATATTTTCAATTAACGTTACTTAGATGAGCGCAAATGGAAGGACACTATTTGTTGATAAAGGTAATTTAATACGAATGACGGAGAGAAAACTCTTTCTGTCTGTGAGTACATCAACCAACAAAACAAAGATCAAATTAAAACAGAACAGAATTTAGTCAGAGTTCTTGACATGCAAATTACAAAGGAAATTTGAATAAGACAAAAAATAAAGATTGAACTTACCAAGCAAAGGAAGTTGAGGACACGATTCTAAATCAAAAAAAAAAAATAGACACTACCATCACGGGAATTTTCTTTTTTAAGAAAAAAGCGCCTTCATAAAAGTTCATACAATTCTTGCTCCTTGAGATTGAAGGCTGGTTTTGCGCATGAACAATAAGCATCATACACAAACGCAGTAAGATTGATAATCGCACATTTTGTTGGTAAAATCTTCTAACAAAAGGCGCTTTTAACTCTCTCGCGCAGCACCTGCATATGTTACTCATGATATTAACAGTTCGTTTATACTTCTTTCATATAAAGGATAAATGTTAATCTGAGGATATAGTTGTATCGTGTTCATTACACGGAAGAGCAAATACAGCAAAATACCAGTTGTTATTTTTCGGTATTATTCTATACCGTATCTTCAGACGCAAGCTGCATACATAGAGCGCGGAAGTTTAAGTAATACAAAGCTAGTAATACGTATTTCCCAGTTACCTTGTGGCTCTGTTACCAAACGAGTCCTCGTGCAAAGCTTTTCTTATGAAAATGAGTTAAAAAATGATTTCTGTTTACAAGACTAAAAAAGGTTAAAGAGGTAGAAAACCCTGAACGTTTTCGACACTAGATCATCTTCAGGGTTAAATTGAGTTTGATTTACATGCAAATGAATCTCTAGGCGCCACACAAAGATTCGTTTTGACAAAGAGACAAAAGGCAACTCGGGAATGGTTCATTAGTATTCACTCTTCTTTCATAAACACTTCTTTCACGTTCTTCATTTGCAACTGACAAATTCCTGACACACACACTGGCACACATTGGCTTAATACAGAGTAAATTTCGCTACAGTTCATCCAATAGTTTTGGTTGCGAAACTCTTTTCATTTAAATTAATACATTTGTTCCTAATAAAATTCCTAAAATAAGTTAACTTTTTTACACTTTTTTGCACTTTCGTTTTGCATATATTGTTTAATTCTCGCTTTTAAATTTTAGGCTTTAGACTGAAAGCCGAAAGTTCTTTTGATATTCTTCACCAGAAAATGTGTTTACTCAAAAGAAACAAGCACAACATTTTTCACGCAGCTTTGTTGCTTCATGTCAGGTTCAGAAAGATTGCGTACGTTTGGCCAGGCTTATGTAACCAAAGGAAATCTTCACCTAGATCCCAGGTTCAAGTCTGCTCCCTTAATGCAAAGAATTCCTTTAAGACCTTTAAATTACTACGGTCCAAAATCTATGACATTGAATCAAAAGGTTGAATTTCCTGGCGTAAGGAATGGGAAATAAAAAGAAGAAAGGTTTCCTGGCCTCTTCCTTTGTCGTACAAAATGGCGTCATACCCAAATCCGTGCTTTGTAGACTTCATTAACGACGATTTTTAAGTTAAGT
>Ga0126337_10003139_pt1:0-2500 | contig 10728 bp, 6 predicted proteins | sample DipCmetagenome_FD_92527 | JGI IMG/M metagenome (GOLD analysis project Ga0126337, IMG submission 92527) | Coral microbial communities from La Bocana,Puerto Morelos, Mexico - Diploria C A metagenome | ecosystem: Host-associated > Invertebrates > Cnidaria > Coral | place: La Bocana,Puerto... | reverse complement strand
CTGTGACACTTTTTAAGTTTTCGGCTGCTTCAAAAAGTTGAATCAAAATCAGATCTTGGTGTTAATTTTCAGTTCATCTATTGAAACTTTCCAATCCCAGACAGGTGTATCGTAAATGTATTATATTAACCGAGGAATTATAATCAATCTTTCTAGGTTCCACCTAAGTGTTTATGTTTTCGCCTCTTTTAACGACCGTAAATTTGCAAATGATGGACAATTTAGGTCTGTCGGTTTCTTTTTTTCTGCAAATCGGTAGTTTAATGAGTGATATTTAATTTAGAAAGTATATAAATGATTTTAAGCATTCCAGCTTACAGTAAGATATATTTCTGTCATAGGGGTATTACTGAATGCTTCGGAGACTACTGTTAGAAAAGAAACTTTCAACATAATTCAGTTTTTTATTGTTTCAAGCTCAGGATTACACATATAGTTTAATTTTTCGCATAAAATCAACTCCACAGTTGTATACATAGTTGAGAGGCGTAATTACTTTTTAAAGTGTGTTTGATTTATTGCTTTTCAAAAATCCATTAAAACTTCTTCATTAAGGATCTCTTGTTCAGTTCAATATAAGTTAACATTTCCCAAGAGTTAAAATAAAATTACATGCTTTTTCCTTTCTAGTTTGATACTAATACAAACACTGACTTTGTCTTGCCCAAGCACACTTGAGTGTTTTCCGTGATGCTGGATTTGTTCTTCCTATTTAGATTTATTTCACAACAAATCACAGCATTGCATAGCAAATCACGTGTAATTTTCTCTAACTACATGAAAATATAAGTCTTAAAATGTAAAAGGTGCATATGATAGTGAACTTTTAATATCAGTAATCACGTTTTCCTTGACTTGAAAGCTAGTGAAACCGACATAATTTTACTTAATATTTTTCTATATCGTTACTTAATGCGTGTATTTTAGAAAAATTAACCCGGATAAATCATATTACGTTTCAATCCTATACATAACGGAAATAAACATTTGTATTAAAAATGGATAATCAAGGCTCTAGAGCATGACAAAAGGAATGTTTGCCTTGAGATAAGTATTAAGTAAACGTAGTTTCTCACCGTTGGTTTGTAAGAGAACAGGAGTGTTTCCCGTGCATACTTTTCGCGTACACTGCGTTAATTACACTGGTAATTACATAGAAGGTCCAGTTGTTTTTAATGACAATAAAACGTATTTAGCTGGTTGCATAGCAACTTTTTCGCACCTGGTAATTTTACTTATGAAATATTCAGAGAGTTGCACATTTAAAAGTGATCAAAAGTCAACATCGTAAATGGGTGATTTGGAGAAGTGCCATGACTAGCAGTTTACCAAGTTTACCAAGAAAGGTTTGATGAGTAATAATGTGTTTGGCCAGGCTATATATGTTAAAGGTCAAAATTAAATTCAGGTAAAAATTTAATTCCTTTGTCTCTTACCCTACTTATTCATTGATTATGAATAATTAGGGTTGGAAGACAAAGGAAATTGAGAATCAAACTAGGTTGAAATCATTTTTACCTGAATTTAATTTTGACCTGTAACATATACATAATAACCGATATTTGCAAATTAATCTTAAAAGTTGTTTTTAAGTAACGTTATATTTACTATGACGGAAGGTTGCATATAATTCAACTGTAAACAGGATTGCTATCGAAAAATGTAATTATAAGGAAGTTATCTTCAAGTTATCTTCTTAAACCTTTCAAAAATGAAGTAGTAGTTATAGTTTAGATTTGTAATTAAAAAGCATCAGAACGACTTATTTTGGTATCACAGCATTGTAATGTCAATGTTACAAAATATTTAAAATATTTAAAGTTAAAGCTATTTTGTAGAGCTTTCGTTCTTATTTGATCGCGTAACCTGATTCCCGCTTTTGGCGATTCTCGTTTTTTGTTTTGTTTCAGTGGTTGCTGATCACGTGACATTACCCTTCAGTCCATACATCATAGCCTTGGCTATGAAGTCGATCATTTCGCTCCAGGCCCTGCTCACATCCGGAGTGCATCTGGATCGAAGAATGTCTTGTAGTGTCCAGAGGAGAGATTCCTTTAGCATCTGGTGAAGGCAAAACATAAGCAGCATCAAAAGGTATTGCGCTTTACAAGCTACAGCATCTAGTAACATTAGAAACTTGACACTTTATCCCTACTAGTAAAGTAATGCAAATGCTGCAATCTGATTGGTTTAAATTGATCACGTGACGCGACAGGGAGGCAGCGTGGCCTAGTGGTTAGGGCGCTGGACTTGTAATCCGGACGTCACGGGTTCAAATCCTGCCCCCTGCCACTAGATTGATTTGTCTTCGGTGGTCCCGAATTCAACTCCTCCACGCGTTGTAAATAGCCAGCTGGTCAGCCTCCCACCAGTTGGGATTCTTAATAAAAAATTCTGTTCTATTTGTATTTGTATTTGTTTCATATACACGGCCCCACAAGCTTGTAGCTTTAAATACAAACCGTGTATAAATAAAGTTGCTTTACCTTTTTTTTTTTTT
>Ga0126337_10003137_pt1 | contig 10730 bp, 9 predicted proteins | sample DipCmetagenome_FD_92527 | JGI IMG/M metagenome (GOLD analysis project Ga0126337, IMG submission 92527) | Coral microbial communities from La Bocana,Puerto Morelos, Mexico - Diploria C A metagenome | ecosystem: Host-associated > Invertebrates > Cnidaria > Coral | place: La Bocana,Puerto Morelos... | reverse complement strand
CTGTTTAAAACAAGCATGGCAGTGGGTTGTATTGTTGCATTGATTCTGGACAACACAATTCCTGGTACCATTGAAGAACGCGGGCTCAAGGCTTGGAGGCAACATTTATCGAATGGCAGTAATGGACAGTTTCAAACAGCTTCTATTAAAGTCTATGATCTGCCGTTTGGTCTTAATCGCATCGGTAACTACAAAGTGGCCAAGTATTTGCCTTTTCTGGCTTATAAGGACGAGGAGAACGAACGAACACTTGATGCAGAAGAAATGAAAAACTTAAGTTCAAAGTAATAGGTGGTTCATAATGATGATACCGTTAAGTTCCGAAAGTAACGACGCCCCTTTACCAATAGAAAAAGCTTAAAAGTCACGACCCTCAATGCAATTCGAAATTGAAAAGACAAAGATAGGAAATAACAGATGTAAAGGACAGTGAACTCAATGATTGCTATTTCTTGATGTTAATTCATTTCAACAAATCTTTTTCCATAAAAACAAGTTGTTCTATACCCATATTTTTTGTACAGTTTAAGCTTTAATCCTAGCAAGAGGGTTTGACTTCACGTGTTTGCCTCCAGAGAGGAACGTCTCCCTACCTTTATTTTTTTTTTGTCAACCGGTTTAGTAATCATTAAGTATTTAACTGCCATGTTGTATTTAGCGCCGCTACTGTGCTGATTAAGGGTTACTGTAGATGAAGAAGTAGAGCTGAAATGTAAGAGCTGAAATGTTATACAAATGATTTATGTGTGTGTGTATGTGCTTTTCTTTTCTCCTCTCTTTTGAATATTTTTTCATATATTCTTCATAATTTATAGGTTTATACTTTTCTCTTTTTTCTCTTTTAACCTAAATAAAACTATAATTTAATCAAAGGGCAAAAAATTAGTTTAACTATATCCTGTCCTCTCCATTTCATTTTTTGTAACCTGATATTTAATTCTACAAATAGCATCTTTAATTTCTCAATCTTGTAATACAATATAAATGGCTTGTAAAATAAATAAATGGAGGAAAAAAAAAAGTAGAGCTGGAAATTCATAAATATCCCAGCTGGTTGGAGGTTGACCAGTTGACTATTTACGAGCCGCGGACAACTTGAGGATTACAAATCCAGCGCCACTAGGCTACGTGGCCTCATTAAGATTGATGCAAATGGCCGTTTATGTATTGATCATACGGTCCGTACAGTTCATACGGTCCGTAAAGCTTATGATGGTCCGTAAAAAAGAGTTTACGGTCCGTAAATTGAATGTCATCATCGATACCTAGAATAATTCCCTGCTTTGCTCTAATGTTCCTAATGACCTTCCGGCATTTAGGCATTTACTAAACACATCGCAGATCTGTTCGAGAGTAAAAGGAAAATAGATTAAAACGAATTTTTCTTACCCTGGAGTTTAAGAATAAGTAACGAACTGTATATTCTAATTTCTTACTTACCTGGCGCAGTTTTGATGGAAGAAGTGCCCAACAGATCGTATTCATAGCACTTCTTTAGATCTAAATTTAGTCGCTAGAAACGGTTTGTCTTCATGAACTGGTTATGTTGTTTTCATACGAAAAATACCTTCTTAATGTATAGAGTTTCCGCCTAAGTAACAAGTTCCGCAAAGAATGTCGCTATATTAGGACTGTCTGAAAGAAACGGAGATATTCGTTGTAAGAGAGTGTTATGAGACTTGTAAACAAAAGAAGTGAAGCTTTTGCTTTTAAATTGAAGAGGCCGCAATAATGTAATTCATAGGACGATATGTGCAGATTTCATTTAAAAACGTGAGAACTTGGAGGTATTTCCACGGATATTACAAACATTAAAATGGTTTCTACAGGGCGAGTTGAATGTAGTCGTTGATGCATCATATTGATTTGAATCTATTTTAGGGCGCTTAAAAAAATTGCATGGCATGGTCCATGTGCATTCTGTTATAATAGGATTTTGCTCCTTTTCCCGTATATGACTTAAACGTATTTTTTGAGGGTTAATTGCTGATATAGTAACAGCAATTTTTTATTAATCCGTTAGCCGAAACAATCACACACTTCACCGGATCGACACATGTTTAAACCGCGTTTTTTTTTCCACGAGGGAAAGAGATCGGGACGAGTTCCTCGCTCTTTTATCTATGTTGCGCAACAAGCTTGTTATCACAAAACTGTTATCACAATACTGTTCTGTATGGCGAACTGAACGAAACGTACGGACCGTATGACTGTGTTTACGGTTCGTAACTGCTTTTACGGTCCGCACGGTATGGCGAACTGAACGAAACGTACGGACCGTTAACGCTCAGGGTGCCCCGTCCTTGATCAGATGCAAGCCTGGCGAACTGAACGAAACCGGCGGACCGTAAGAAAGGCGTTAACGGTTCGTATCTGCTTTTAGGGTCCGTACGGACCGTAGATCAAAATTGCGGACCGAATCAGTGCGGGTATATTGGACATGTGTGAACAAAACCTATAAGGCACAAAGAAAGCAGTAGAAAGACTTTGGGAACGAGGTTGCAGAGTCCATCCCAACGTCCACTAGCCTGCGAACGCAGACCTATTTCCGGCTGTCGCTTGTCTCCGCCGAAAAATACGGTCTGTGAACTTGAGCCACAAACGATTTCCATGACTCAAAACTTTTGTTTTGTTATTGACCAATAGTATAGTATAATAGTATAATATGAAACTCCCGTACACGCGCGACGCCGCGAGAACCGGCGATAAATTTAGAATTGGAATTTTAGAATTTTAGAATTTTAGAATTGCGATGTGCTCCGTCGAAACACCGAAGAAGATTTAACTTCCGAGGCTTGTTTTCTTTGCAAGGCCAAAGTTTCAAGTGAAGAAAAGATAGAGGTGTTTGGAAAAAGTGCAGTGGCAATTCATTCTGTAAATCTGCGTGCAACTGAAGTCGATCTGCCCGTTTAAGTCGGAAGCGATCTTGCCGCCATTTGGAGGGCAGTACTAAAACAAGGAACGCCGGGATGCTGGAATACCGGAATGCCGGAATACTAAAACCCGAAACACAAAATTACTAAAACCCGGAACGCATGAAAAATAAATAAATAAAAACAAATAAATAAATAAAATAATCCATAAAAACCTGTATTTCTAAAACCCATAACATACCTCAATTCAAACAGGAAAACTCCCCCAGAATCCCCACCCACTCACCCACAATCCCGCCTGCCAAAAACAAAACTTGATTATCTTTAATTGGTAAGAACATTTTGCAGTGATATTTATCGTTAACTGATGATTACAATGTGTTTTAAGAAACCATCTAATATTTTGTTACGATCCTTTATTTCCGAGCACCAAAGAGTTTGGTGATGTGATAACAATGGGGTGACTTGAGGCCTGCACAACTCCCATCCACGTGTAGTAGCCAGTTATAGCTTTGTTCCGACGAGTATATCCTTTAGGGATCTGCGCATTTTGTATGAGACAATAGCAGGAGCCCATTAGGGGGATCTTTGAATATTTTTCTAAGCAATGGTTGTTGTTGAGAATACGACAGGAAAGCAAGACAAGTCAATTTTATTTACAAAACACTAAATGTTAGGTATTTAAAGCAATTCGTAAAGTGCCCCCCATACAATCCCTTGTAAATCGCATCTTTGTAACACAACACCGCTCGTAGTCGAGAGTCACGTTCGCGTACGTTTCATTTGCATTTTCATTATTTCCTCTCATCTCGCGCGCTTGAGCCGCCTGTGGTGTGCGAGGCGGGTTAGGTGTTTGACAAAACTGTAGGTTGGTCATGTCATCAATATAGTTGTGCTGGTGGTGTTACTTAACTAATTGTTGTACCCTGAGGTATGTTTCTACAACCATAGGTCGTTCAAGGGGTTTGTAGTGACCGGATTTGTCCTTCGAGAATTTTATCTTCAGTGTTTAAGCAAGAGACCATGAGGTTCATTTTCTCTTGGTTTAAGACAACCGTTTGCGTACCCTTGTCTGCCTTTTTAAGATTGATGTTGGGATCTTCTTGAAGCGTTTTCAACGCCTTTCGTTTCGTGTTAGACAGATTATCTTAAGATTTTATAATTTTTTATTTCAGCAAGTTGAAATTTGACCTCTTCTAAGTAGCTTTCAAAAGCCACTGATGGTTGAACGGCGAGCACAGTCAGCGGTCAAACCCAAGAATCCAACGCCTACTGTTGGTAATCTAGCCTGCGAACGCAGACCTATTTCCGGCGGAGACAAGCGACAGCCGGAAATAGGTCTGCGTTCGCAGGCTTTTGGTAATCGGGCAGAACATTTTTTTGGATCCTAACATCCGAGTTTCGAGTTTTTTTATTTTATTTTTTAATCTATTTATTTTTTATGCGTTCCGGGTTTTAGTAATTTTGTGAGCCGGGTTTTAGTATTCCGGCGTTCCGGTGTTCTGGCATTCCGGCGTTCTATAGTTTAGTACTGCATCCATTTGCCACGGTAGATGTTATAATCGTGTGCTTCGGTATAAGAGAGCTTTGGACAGAATCGGAGAAATTGAAAATAAAATGAAACATGATGGCCGGTTCCGAATCAAAAGACTCGCTGAAGAATCAGGACAAAAGCCAAAGGCAAAAAAGAGTTTACAGTTCGGAGATTTGCAAATGTGAACAACAATCCATCCCAAAGTATCACGAGGGCTGGAATTGGTGCTTTTCCTTCTGCAAGCCCTTCTCTGCCTCCGGCTTTCACTTTTGGTGCTGTTAGCCCTATCGCTCCAGTAGCTACGTTTCCAACTCGTGGTTTCCTAGGCCTAGCTCCAAATGGCTTGCTTCAAAATGCTTTCGGAGGAATAACACCAGGTTTCACTGGCCGATTGTTGACCTCCACGCCACAGAAAAAAATCGACTTTCAGAAACCAGAACGACCCATTGCAGACACTAAGGAGACTAAGGTACATCTTACTGTAGCATATCCAAGTAATTTGCAGTTCTCGGCAAAGCAATTTGTAAGGGATCCCCTAAGGAAATTGCAAGAGCTGTACTCAACAAGCAAAACAGCTAGTATCACGCTTCGAAAGATTGTTGTGGAGAAAGGGCTCCAGCTGATGAGTTAATGATGTAAGGTTGATAAACAGATTGGGCTATGTACCTTGAAGGAATGACCACAGACTAAAACATCTTGTCGGGAGGTGGGAATTAAGAATTAATTTTCTTTTTTTTTCCTATGTTTTTTTGTTTTTATTATTACTTTATTCCTCTTTATTCCTCTTTTTAGGTAATTTTCCGCCGTTCCGTCTTTTAGGGTTTGGGGTTATTTTCCGCCGTTCCGCCATTCCGTCGTTCCTCGTTTTAGGGTCGCCCCACATGGGTTTATTACAAGAAAACATTGATAAATACCTACTTCCTCTAAAGTTCAATTTGATTATCCTTTGACATATCCTCACAGAACAATTCAACAAATACTTCTATTCATGTCGTGCAACTTTATTTAATCTTACCCTCTTCGTATGAAGCTTACAAACATTCTTTGTAACTCTTCTAACCTTCACATAGCGACGTAGCCAAGAGGACTTCGGTATGCTTAGACGAATATGCTCATAAATAAATTCCTTCAGTTTCCTGCCCTTTCTTCGGAGAGGTTTCAGAGTATCTTCTGGTATTCTACTGGGTTCTCAATCACGTCTAAATACACGGTTGTGCTAACATGTGCAGGTTTCGCTTGATAAGTCTCGATAGAAGGTTCGCTCGTAAAGGATCGCTCGTAAATTGATCTTTCGTAAAGTTCGCGGACCGACCCGTTCATAAAACGCTCCACAAGTTTTAGTCTACCGCGAACGGTGTGCGACTTTGTATGTATATTGAGCGTAGTGGCCATCGAATTTCTTTCGCTTACACCACCACGAAGGCGGCCACTGCTTAAACGATGCGCTCTAGGGTTCTACGGATGCGCTTACACTTCACTCGTGCGCTGTAATTGAACTGCCCGGGTAATAAGACACGAAAATGCAAATATAACAACAAGGGAGTTTCTCGGATAGCCGAGTTAGATCCGAGTCCGAGTCAAAATGCCGAGTCAGTGTAAAAAGTAGCGAAAAATTGCCTAACACCTATTTCGAAGAGTAGGAACAATTTTCTGTACCCAAGTCTGTCGATTTTCAGCTTGACCGGTGGATGTATTTATTTAATATTTCAACTATTACCGGTAATGTGCTAAAAAGAGCACTGTTTCCACAATTTGATAGAGCAAAAGATACGAATAAAGAGAATGCGCGAAAAGTTAAAGCACAGCTTCAAAATAAAACCCTGAGCGTTCAAATACAAAACCCTGAGCGTTCAAAAATGAAACCCTAACCGTTCAAAAATAACACCCTGGGCATTCAAAAAAAAATTATTGAAACGATGGCTCTTACAAGCCACCGTAAAATCTACCCTTTTCTCGAACAACTTCTCTCACGATTTCCAGCTCATCATCTAAAAATAACTTTGTAAGAAATTTCAATGGAGTAGTCGCATCATGAGGTTATTAGAAATGCACGTAAATTATTGAAATAACAAGGATGTAAATGTAAGGCTTCCTCTTGATGCTTATTGAGACTATAAAACCCGAAAACTTACCAAACTTTCCCGAACGCATCGTCCTCCATTTTTTAACGCGCGTTTGCGAGAGCTCCGCGCCCGATTTCTGCGTGTTACTTCTTCGGATATGTAAGGTAAAATGTGATTGGTCTAGAAAACCTGAGGTCATGGAAATCGTTTCGTGGCTCGAGTTCGTAGACCAGTGGGGCGGATATATGAAGAATTTCAGGTCAATAGCCCTTTTCACAGTTAGTCCGTTTTATATGCATTACAATGTAACCCAACATGTGTGCGAGGCAATTTCGGGCTAAAATGACAAAATAGCCCGAAATTGCCTCACATACATGCTAGATTATAAAGGCTTTTGTTCTTGTGCCATTCGTAGATTGTATTGTGATGCAAATGAGAAAAACTAACCGTGAAAAGGGCTATTGTTCACTTTTTGTAGAATTCATATACAACGAATAAAAATATAAAAGGTGCAAATAAAAAGAGCAGCAGATATGTGAAGAATTGTTGTGAAACAAAAATTTGTTTTCTAGAATGTAGTTATTTTCATTCAAAGTAAAAGGCGTTTCAAGCTGATCAAGCCCGTGAGCAGAATAACGCAATGGTCAAGGGTGACGGCGGGGCAGTATGCCTGACGGAGAGTGACAGTACACTTCGGTAATGAATGCTATCGGGTCCTGAAATGATTCGCCTGGTAAACGAATTTGATTGAACCATGCCTCCTTCAGAGGATACAGAATCAACCTATCACTGCGAATCCCAGAAAGGCTTTCAATCAACTTTCTACCAGACGTTGATCACTTGTGCGAGTAATCAATGACTTAGGGAATCCGCTTGAAGAAGAGAGTAATGATCTGATCGTGTTGGATATTAAAGTTGTAGCAGACAGAGATGTGACGAGGAGGATGCAACAGATCGAGGGCCTAGGAAAGACACAACGCGACACATATATTACTGAGCGGCTCATAGAGCGTATGAAAACTATAACAAATCTCATTTAGGAACAAGGTCTCTTTCTTCGAAGATTCTTTAAGAAAGAAGACTTCGAAGGCACAGCAGCAGCTTTCGTCTATGAAAAGTGACTGTTTTGCGGCTCTAACAAGAAATGGTGACTTCGAATAATTTTTTAGCCATGAAAACCAAGCATGTCCGCCATCGAGTTCAAAAGAAGGGAACCTGCGCCTAACCAAAAAGACGTCAGAGCTAACTACCTGTTTCCAGGCTTTAACGATACCACGGAATGTCCCTCCCACAAGCATGGACATGATTATCATTGATAGAGCAGCACTGGTTAACATCCTTAAGCCATCGTCAGCAGCAAAGACCTTTTCTGATTATGCATCAGGAACGTTTGTTCCTGATATTACGGCTGAGCTCCGCCATGTGAAGCGTATAGATCTGGTTTGGGACGAATACGTTGAAAACAGCTTGAAAGCGACTACTCGACGAAAGCGTAGGTCTGGAGTACGGCAACGTGTTGCACCAGATAATAAGTTGCCACGTTTCTGGAAAGACTTCCTTCGGGAAGAAAAGAACAAACAAGAATTGTTTGGATTTCTTGCGCAGTCCGTAACATCAGTTAACATAGGAGAAAAGTAGTTGATCGCTACCAAGGGTGTCAATGTACTCAACAGCATCCCACATAACACTTCTGGTCTTTCTCCATGTTCGCATGAGGAAGCAGACACCCGTATGTTTGTTCATGCTGCTGAAGCTGTGAGGTGTGGTATGACCAAGATAATTGAGCTCACGGTTGACACGGATGTTCTTGTACTAGCTGTGTCTCTAGTACAAACATTAAATGAGATGGCAGGACAGGCCATAGAACTGTGGAATGCATTTGGTACTGGGACAAATCTGAGATACATTGCCGCCCATGAGACTTCCGATGCACTTAGTGCTAGCGCTGCAGCTCTTCCAGCTTTCCATGCATTTACTCGGATGCGACACGGTCTCCGGTTTTAACAAAAAGGGCAAGAAGAAAGCTTTATACATATGGAAAATCTTCCCTGCTTCTACACCAGTATTTATCGCATTGTCAAATGCTCAGTCTGCGATTGCTGAGGAATGGGGTACAATCTTAGAGCGCTTCGTCGTCCTCCTCATCCAGCGTCAACGATTCAAGGAAGCAGCCTCTTCACCAGGAAGGATCGTAAGTTTGCCATTTGATTCCGAACCCTTCTCTTCTAAAACCGCAGATCGTATAACGTGACAATTTCAGTTGATAAGCCAGAAACATTAGCGTGTTATGCCAATCAGTGCCGATCAGTGAAAAAACCGTAGGATGTAAGCTAGTGTTTGAAAAGAGGGGCCTAGGAAAAAAGGAACCGGGGATCTACAGATGATACGAGTCTTGTTTAAGAACTATAGACCTTTTAAGGCTTGTAAAGTTGCATTTCAAGGAATTTTCTCCCAAAAAGGCACCTTGAAAACGTTCTGACGAGGGCGAAAAGTCCCATCTTTTATCTGGTTGTTAATAGCTGCCTAATACATTTGACAGCTATTTCACATTTGTGAAAACATCTGTGTTTTCACTTCCGGTTCACAATGGCCGCCATTTGGACATATCGCCTTAAAAAGAACTTTGAAAGGGTTCTATGGAAGATACTAAGTCCCACCTTGATCTGGTTATTAATAATTATCTAAAGAATGCATTTAAACCAATTGTTTATGTTTCTTCACGATTTTTTTGCTAACTGTGTTTTCACTTCCGGTTCAAACTGGCCGCCATTTTGAATTATTACCTTAAATGGCACTTCAGAAAAAATTCGGCGATGGCACTATATCACATTTTGATCAGGGTGTCAAAGTCACGTCTGAGCCAAATTTGGTGCTTTTTACAGAAAGTGAACAATTTGAGCTCACTAGACCGTATTTTTCGGCGGAGACAAGCGAAAGCCGGAAATAGGTCTGCGTTCGCAGGCTAAACGTCCACAGTCCAGTGGGGGATCTAGACCATAACTTTCGGCTAGTCGATTGAAACCGATGTTGTACAGCCTCACAAGACATATGTCTGAGTTTTCTTATTAGACTGAGAAGGAGATTTGTAGTAAGCGTGAAGGGGACCAATGGCACAACAAGAGACTGAGGTAAGTTGCACGGCGCTGATTTAAGGTTCATATACGGCGCGAATTAAACATAGGCATTACATACAAAGCAATCTTATACAAAGTATACAGAGTTTCCGAAAATGGCCGTGTTCCCTTGTCATTTTTAAATCGGTTGCAAGTCGTCAAAATCAAGCTACTTGTCACCTGAAGTAATAACAAATGGTATTCAATACATCAATGCCCGGATCGAGCAGTCGGCAGTCGAGCCCTGGTCGGATTCGTTGTCGGCAGGACATGATCTCTTGATTCCCTCTTGGTGCCTTTGTGTATCCACTAGTACTATACATGGGTGTCGCCGTCTTTTAACAGAGAATGCTGGGGAGTGACCTGCGACGGACTAGCACCCTATTTAGAGGGAGTAACAACACTCCTTGCTGTCTTATGCTACAGAAACCGGAGATATTTTTACAGGCAATCCATGAGGAAAACTAAAAGTGTTTTTCTTTCGTTTGAAACGAAAATATCAGCAGGTTTGAGAGACGGTAAAATTACCAAACAAATGAACGACCGCAAAAACATTTGCTTTGTGGCATGTATCTTAAGCAAGTTGTTTGATATCTCTATTCGATTTAGTGTGGTTCCCGACGGTCATGAGGTCACTGTAATCAATAACCCCAGTGCTGTCAGACTAATCAGCTGATGTCACGTTGCTGTACAAAGAACGCCTGTGAAACATTTAATGGCCCTTTGTTTTCTTAAAATGTATCTTGTTCCGTTTTCATTGCGTGATTATTAAATATCAATGTTTCGATTTTTCCGTAGTACAGTGCTCGATACACTAAGGTAGAGCGTGATACATATTGAAAATAGAAAAAAACTGCACTTTCATCTCGACAAGCCTGTTTCGTGATGAATGAGAGTGTAGTCTTTTTCTATTTTCAATTTGTTTTGGTTAATTGGGTTTACAAGTCACGAGTTGCGTTACTTGAACAAATATATGTTTTGCGATACCAGGTATTTGTTGTACTGAATAGCCACAAAAGTTCTTTGTTTTTGTGCGGTTTCTATTTCAATATGCCGTCGGGCTCGGACTGGGCGGTTGCCATTCCAACGTCAGGCTCGTGCGGTCGACTGATAACGAAGAGTGTCTACACCGGAGTGAGTGACTGAG
>Ga0126337_10003136_pt1 | contig 10731 bp, 5 predicted proteins | sample DipCmetagenome_FD_92527 | JGI IMG/M metagenome (GOLD analysis project Ga0126337, IMG submission 92527) | Coral microbial communities from La Bocana,Puerto Morelos, Mexico - Diploria C A metagenome | ecosystem: Host-associated > Invertebrates > Cnidaria > Coral | place: La Bocana,Puerto Morelos... | reverse complement strand
TTAAATGAAATGGAACGATTCGATACTTCTTCAAGTCCTACGAACTGATGTTTAAAGAAAAATGAAAACACTCCTCAAAAACTTAAATATTTTGCGTTTTCTCAAGGATCCTCAAGGGCAGTGTCTCTAGAAAAACGAGGACAACGAATGGTCTGCTCACGGAAGCGTCAAATGAGGTGGAAAACAGTTCTAAGAAAATACGCGCGCTGATTGGTTAAAAACCATATGTTTACACAGACCTGGCACGAGCTGTTGACGTAATGATAGCGCGAGCAAAGAGAATTTACATTTTGATAATCCCAGTTATCAAATTGTTTTTCTTTTTTCACCGCGGTGTTTTCTAAAAGAAGTAGAAAACATGTTCTCCGTGTTTCTATTGAGTTATAGAACTCGTGGAAGTTTAGGATAACTCGCTGTGGACACACTCGCCTATATTGGGGGAGCGTTGCGTGACATCCCAAAAACCGGCTGCGAAGGAGACTAACTCGCCTACGGCTCGTATTCCCACAGTATTTCTCATTTCTCATTCTCCCAAACTTCTATAACTCGATAGAAACACGGTACATGTTTTCTATTTCGTAGTTATCTACGAGACAAGGAAATCGAAGAGAGAAAACATTTCCTAGAAACTTTCGTGACCATTAATCTCCTTCGCAGCCGTTATTAGGGTCGTCATAATATTCTTGAATCTTGTTGTAATTGACACCATTTGATTTTTCTATCGATGTGACAAAGATCTAACTGATACATCATCGGTTTTTCATGTTGTTTTAATCTACTGCTCGATTCGTCTGGCCAAAAATTACACTGTCTCCCACAAGGCCGTAGCTAGCTAAGGATAATCCGTCTCTAAATTTTAATTCAGTCTTAATAACCTGTGATCAGCTTAACCTGCATCTCGTTCTCCGCCTATTTCCGGCTTCAAACCTGAGAGAGCCTTCGTGCAGGCAGAAGTTTAAGGCTATATTGTTTTTTATGGCCTCTTTTAGTAATGATAGGATATACCTAGATTAGTGATTATAAAACTGATCCAGATTGTTTCTCCTAGCCTGCGAATTTGAGGCGAGCCGTTCAGCGCGAGATAAAGAATTCCGGCACACACCCTCTCGTCACCAGACTGCTCTCGGCTAACCACGCTCGTCCTCAGACTACACTAGGCTGGCTAGCTCGCACTAAACCCAACCGTATAAACCCAACCGTATTATCTCCTGGAATGACATCCATCCGGTTAATCTCCTGATTCCGTCCCCGGTTCAGACGGATAATTCGTCCATTTGGACATTAGAAAAAGCAAAATTCAAGCAGGCTTTTCTTTTCCTTCAGGATCAGATCTAATGTAGTGAAAGTATATTTTGAAGTAGACGGGCAGTCGCTTTATGTGGGACACCACCTATGGAGTGAAGAGCGCAACAGTCGCTTTAAAAAGTGATTTAGCCGCCTATATGAATTCACCAGCGAAATTTGGAAAGTCTGAACAATAATCTTTTTGTCGTCTGCCAATATCGTAACCTTTGGAACGAAGGAATATTCTGCAATTAATGTTAGAGGTCTCCGGCTATATTGGACAGTTGCTAGATTTAAGAGTTCGCGCAAACATAATGACTGTTTGGGAGTAGGTTACCTTTAATCTTTCAAGTGGCGGAGTGTTTAGTTGCCATTAACTCTATATCAGACAGTTACTGATATTAAGAATATTTACTACTGTTTCATGGCATATCATTGTCATTGGTTGTAACAGAGTTGGTCCCCTCTACCAACTCTGGTTGTGTAAATTGTTCAACCTTAAGCTTTAAAATCATTTTTTTTGGTTGTAAGCTTCAAGTACCGAGTAAAAGCGAAACTATATCGTAGACATCGACTCAGTTAGCTTTTGCTTCGTAACCCTGGAGATTTTCATTCAGTAAAAAATCGAAATACACATACATATGTATTCAAAATAGGAGAGACAAAAGCCACACCTAAGAATTGTTTGAACAGGACTTTTTTTATTTCTTTGGAATATTTAGCAGCTATGCTCACCCTGGTCACCAGGTATTTTCGGTTTTAACGTATTATGCATATTAACGTGAGGCGCGGCGCCCTGATGCAGTTAGTGCGCTCGTCCCCGGAGCGAACGGTCCGGGTTCGAGCCCTGGCGGGACACTGTGTTGTTGTCTTGGGCAAGAGACTTAACTCTCACAGTGCCTCTCTCCACCCAGGAGTATAAATAGGTACCGGCAAATTGTTGGGGAGAACCTAACAAATTGCGGGGGAACGACCTGCGATAGACTAATATCACAACACGAGCGTTCTCCTTATGCTTACTCGTGTCGGTGTTATTTTCAATGAGGACATGGTTGGCAAAAAGCATTAAGTGCTCGCCTGTACACAAGGTTTTTATATTATTATGCTTAAGTAACGGTCGTCTTGACTAGCACATAAGCTTCTTTTACTTATAGGTACGCTTTCGCTTGCGTTGCCTGCCGCACTTCCTCCTCCGCTACCCTATCACGCCGGGACTACAACACCTTCTTAAAATGAAAGCATAACATATTTAAGACGGAGAACCTCCAAAACCATACCCTATTCCGTGGCACAAACGTATAAAGCTTGGTGTTACGTGTGGGAGTAGCCCCTTCTCGCCCGATTCACAATCCAGCATGTGAGCACTAAGTTTACAGTATACTTCGTTTGGTCATCATGTGCTCTCACTCTCTAACATTCAAAGTTACATTTCGACTAACTTGCACTTTGAGTCGAAGTCCAACTTAACTTGATGATCACTGACTCTCGTGATGTACTGCTTGCTAAACTCAGTTATACGTCCGTTTCCGTGACTAATGTCATTCAGGTGACATCGCACGTGTATGCTCATGAATCCAGGACTACGCAATGTTAATTATGTAACAGCCATATTGATTTAATAGCTTTGCCCTTCGCACTCAGAGTTCACGAGTTTTGCTGCCTACCGTTATTTTTTTAAACTGAAAAAGTCGATAATGTGACATGTTGGCATGTGTTCCAAATATAGCTTTGTATATAAATGCCGCAAGTCTGTGCGAAGACAGTTAGCCGCACACTCTGAGTTTTACGTCATTTTCTTCTCATTTTGGGCAAAAATAGGCTGTGGGTTCCCAAACTGAAGGGTACTCAAGGCCCCTCAAGAAAAAGTTGTTTTTGCGCAAGGTAGTTGAGGAATATCATGCTGTTGTTCAGAGACCGTGAGAGACGATGGACTGCAATGTTGGTTATGTAGTTTTATTCTAGTCCTATACTCGATGGCTTTGACGTTCATCGTCAAGCAGGCAACAGGCGCCAAAATAGAGTTGAATACAGAATAATATCTATCGATTGAAGAGGTCATAAATCTTGCCAAATTCATCATCATTGATGTTATCTTTGTTAAGCATCGTTGGGTTTTGGCCAGCTGGGGAAACTTGTGCTCGGTTGTTAGCAAAGTCCAAAACAGATATACGTTGGTCAGGACCCTTAAAAAACAAAGACTTTTGTTTGCAGGATCTTTAGCAAATCAATAACATTAATTTCATAAAGAAAGAAACCGCAAGTGTTTTCAGCGTTTAGCGGTCTTATCAAACTCTTGCAGCAATGAAAAGGGCTAAATTTATCCGGAAAGTTAAGTGTGTAATTTTAGCAGAAAATTCAAGTCATCTCTATCTCAAATTAAGAGACCGACCAGGTCAGAGTCATCAGTTAAAATAACTGCTTTCTTGAAACTTCGTTGTAGCAAATGCTCAATCAGATGAAACAACTAACCACATGATTTGAAATACGTTTCTCCCGGTTTTGAAGGCTGGCCTTTAGAACGAATTCCCCACTACTCAGTCCTCGATAAACATTTTTAATGGCTTTTTCAACACCGACTGGTACTGCGTGACCGTAAATTCTCCAGAACTACCCAAGATTTCATTCACCCATCCAAGGATCAGAGTTTTAGCTGTTACGGTACACTGACTTGAAAACAAAGAAATCACTTAATGCAGCAGACCGTGCCAGTACTTATTGAAGAAAATTAAATGAATTCTTTTTAGTGTTCTTCCAGAAGGATGTGGACTTTCTTCTTCTAAATTAAAAGCAGCCAACGGACATTTCCAAAAGAAAATATAAGCCTGAGATTTAATTTGCTCCTTGGAAGATGAAGCGATATGAAAGCCAAATAAACATCTTGGTATATTAAATTCCTAAATGACTTTATTCTTCGAATAATTGAAATTTTCGACAGCCTTGATTTACCTCTTGTTTTTTAGCTGCTATAACGACTGTGCCGAATATTTTTTTCTTGGTAGAGTAAAACTAGTCTCGATGAGTCGTTTATATTGGGAATTCATACTTTTCTGAGTGTATTTTTGAACTTTCAACTTGCTTATCTTCTTTTCGTATCGCGCAAAAACTGCCAAAATATTGAAAGCTGGCATCCCCACGTGATAGCAGAGTGCCCGCATCCTTACAGACCACCAGCTTGGATCGGCCTGAATACGATTACAGTCCACACGTGGGATATATTTTGCCGGAAAAGCTGCGCGTAACCGTGTAACCACACAATGCTACTACTCGTAGATTAAAACGAACTCGCGACAGATCAGTCAATGGTCGCTGCCGGAAACTTTGTAGAGGGCACCTCATATTTTATTCTGTTGATTCTGCGGTTTCGGGAAGTCATTATTGTGGTTTTACGAAATTAAAAAATCTCGCCCACATTGACTCTATTAACCTTGAACCGTGCGCTTGTTTCAGAAATTTTGTTCATTCGGTGGGAAACTTTTATCTTTAATATTTAAAACTCCTTACTAATACGAGAGCACGACACAGAAAACCACTTTCCTGACCAACAACCTGGCTTGTTTGTTTTTTTTTTGCCATTCTTTTTTTAGAAACAATTTTGTGAAATTTTAATCAGTTGTACTATAATTAATTAAGTCTGAAGCAGGTGGTTTTATATTCTTTGGCGAATGACGCTCTCTTCGTTCTGTTTATAGTTGCTATCGTCAATACTCCTACGGCTTGACATCAAGGATCCTTTATAAAACTGGAAATCCCAAGTTCACGCACGTCATCTGAATAATTTCCCTTTCCAAACTCTCCAACTTCCTTTAAATTTTTCATGTTTGAACTGTTCTGCATACTATCGAGACTCGAGGCTATCGACACTACCTAAGTCTTCCTTGTTCCTCCCTTGGCCCACACTCAACATAAACTTCCTCACAACGGAACTTGGAAAATGTAAAATTTTATACTTTCGCTATAATCGTTTCAAATAATTCTGTGGGTTGTTTTTAACGAAGATAACATAAAAACCACTTTAAGGCCCACAATAATTATGATGTATTGTAATAGGAACCGGAAAGACTGGTAACCCAGAAATGTAAATAAAGTTTTCAAGAGCGTTCCGTGCGTGAGCGCGTGCTCCATTTCAGGCAGGATTTTCTTCAACACGCGAAAATAATATCTTGTCGTTTTAAGGTAGAAGTATTATCGAGGGTCTGATATTTGCTAAAATTGAAGAAATATACCTTATGTAATAAACTTGGGTTCTCGTGCATCTACTCTGCTAGTTACGTAAGGGCATGTGATAAGAAAGTCGCTGATGCAACCACAGGGTTGTCATGTGCCCATCCGTATGCATGCGTCTGTCAGCTGAATAGAGCAACTCTGACCAATCACAGTTCTCGCTCGATCACACTCTTATGCATTAGCCAATCACACGTAGTGTTAGATAATACTGATAGAACACGTTAGCCGGTAAATAACTCGGCCAAAACCGATTGTCGAGAAAGAACATTGGCGGCGGCGCAGAGTAAGTGCGTGGATGGCTGATAAAGTTCGTGTACCCTTATAGCAGCAACTCATTCTGTCCTTGGAGCCTTGGTAGTGACTTGACTCCTCGAAGGCATCCACTATGTCAGAAGAAGGGAACTCGGACTTTCTTGGCCCGAACTTCACGAACATGAAACTTGTGGGAACCGGTGGAAGTGGCGCGGTCTATTCTGCCATGGATGTCGAAACAGACCAACGGGTTGCTCTGAAAAGACTTTTTTTACGGGACCGCATGAACTGTAGAGCAGCCCTTAGAGAAATCAAGGTATTGAAGACACTCGAACATGAAAACGTCGTGAAGTTAACAAAAGTAGTGGACTCCGAGGGTCTGGAATTTAGAGAAAGCGCAACTGTAGCTTTCAAAGAAGCGACAGAACTGTTCCTTGTAGAAGAACTGGTCGACTCTGACTTACATCATATTTTACAAAGCAAAGGCAAGCTTAGAGAAGACTATGTCAAATTATTTCTATATCAACTGTTACGAGGATTGAAATACATCCATTCTGCGAACGTAGTTCACCGCGATGTGAAGCCAAGTAATATTTTAGTTGACACTGACACACTCCTTCTCCGTTTGAGCGACTTCGGGCGTTCGCGAATTGTCGACCCGGCTTACTCGCACAACGGTCATTTAACGCATAGCATTTCAACTCTGTGGTACAGATCTCCTGAACTGTTGTTAAATTCGTCAAGCTACGACAGTTCGGTGGATGTTTGGGCTGCTGGTTGTGTTTTTGCCGAAATGTTGTTGGGCAAACCCTTGTTCGAAGGCCGGCACGAAATCGATCAGTTGGAAGTTATTTTAGACTCTATTGGCTTAACCGAGGAAGAATGGACTGTACTTGAACCTCAAATTCCGGAGAAAACAGCTCTTAGAAAGGCGCAGAATCAAGGAATTCCGCTAGGGAGCAAGTTTCCTCACATAGATATCCAAGGTAAGACCGGATTTTGTTGACGATTGGAGTCCATGTAAACAGTGAAATTCATTATTATGCCCGCAAAGGGTGCGAGACGCAGTGACGTAACAACTACCATTTTCCTTTTTTTTTTTCGTTCTTCGGAGCTCAAGTTTTTATCTTTCGTTTTATTTTCGAAAGCCATCGTTGTACCCTTCTTAAATCTTGACCTTAAATGCTTATGTTTTTCTAGACTTTCTCAATACCGTCCTGCCTGATATTTTGCATGTATCGCGCGACTCAGAAGTTGTACTTTGACACCTTATGCATATTTCATGACATTTTCGTTAGTCGAATGTAAACAAAAGATTATAGTGAACGGACCTTTACCGTTTCAGAAAGTTTTTTTGTCGGGTGAAATTTCAGATCGGTGGAAAATCTTCCTTAAGGCATCGATGTAGCAGAATTTAAAGACAGATAAAGTTTCAGGTCGATTTCGATCTGTTTCAACTCATCAGAAAATTTCTAAAATTAGCAACAACCGTATAATTCATCCACGAACGGTAATCGTATCTACCAATGTCATTGGTGTGTGAAGTTCAAGTTTAGTGAAGTGATTGTTTTGTTTTTCGCTTCAAAGCTGAAACGGATGCAAGTAAAATTCTGTTGTGGATCCTTCTAGTCAAATGCGTAATGAAAAAAATGTTTTAATCGGAAAGCTATCCTACGCCCAAAAGATAATTAAAAATCACGCCAGCGGTGAATAATTATTCTCAGAGGAAGGCGAAAATTTTTCTAATTATTTATTTCAAATGAAATGAAAAGACAAAACTTCCAAAAAAAATACCAGAAGCCGATCTTGTTTAGTGAATGACCTTCAAACAGAAACCCATATAATTAATTTTATGGTTTTTTGACCACTTGTGAGATATCTCTGTGGCAGAATAATACTTCGTTGTAAACATTTTTCAGCCAATAGCATTAGAGATAATTCAGATTGCAACCATTCTTAAGATGCTAATAACCTCATGCTGAAAATCATGCCCCAAAGGGAACTGATAAGGTAAAGTTACAAAGTCCCACTTAACCCTTTGTAAGCATGAGTCATTGTTGATTACAAATCAATCATGGCCATGGAAACAAGGATATTACATTGCACTCAAAAACAAAAGAATGCCTCATTTGAAATTCACATTAATTTTTACAGTTCACCACCCAAGATTCCAATGTTTTTGAAATACTTTAGAGCTCCATGCTTGTCCTCATACACACTGTTAAATGCAGTGCTCAGTGGGTTCCATATTAACACGAAATTTACTCATTTTAGTCTTAATTGCTTATATATCATTCACAGCCCAGTAAAGAAATTGTTCAGCTGTAATATATTATCTCTTTTGCCCTTAACCATTAAGGAATATATACCAGAAGCATTAAGGAATTGTGCATTGATTGTTGGTTTCATATTATTTTTACAGCTCTTGATCTCTTGGTGAAGATGCTCAGGTTTAACCCAAACAAGAGAATCACTGCAGAAGAAGCTTTGGCACACCCATACTTGCATCAGTATTCATTCCCATCTGATGAGCCAGTCTGTTTTGAAGCACTTCACATAGAGGATGAAGTTGGAGACTTTGAGGAAGACTTGTTAAAAGGCTGGATTCTTGAAGAGTGTTTATTCTTTGACAATGATGGCAGCTCTTTTGATGTCCCTGAACAGGAACCTGTTGTTCTCCAAGAGGTAATTGTGGAGACACCGGATTCTGCAGATGATATTTTGTCTCTGAAGGATATCATGAATGAGCCTGAAGACCCAGTGCTTGATAACCTGAAACATTGTAATGATGTATCAGAACGGTTAGGTTTAACCAGCAGGAAAGAGGGACTTGAAACATTGGCCGCTGCTTACAAAATCCAGATGTCCTTAAATGAATCAGTTGACTTGAAAGAACATGAAAAGTTCTTTGAGCTGCAACATGCTAATATGTCATCAGCTTTTTTAGATAGTGTTATTAGCAAGGGCTATCTGAAAGAAAATGTCAATTTTACTTGTAAGAAAAATGCTGTTTTCAATGGTCCTTTTGGTCTGTGTTATTTTTGAGTGGTCAATAGGGAAAAATTATTGGGAGGTACAGGCATAGTTTGCAGAATGCATTTCTTGGTGTTTGTCAGTTTTTGTTTGGCTTATAAATGTATGTATTTAGAAATTTTTTACTTTTGTCGAATTTTTGTGGGCTTAACGTGTTCTTCAAATTATATTGGCTAAAATGGGATACTTCTTCCTAGTACCTCCCTGTCAATTTTTCCACTGAGTGGCTTCTTACACTCCTGGTTGGTGGATGTTTGTTTTGAGACTTAGGTCTTAAATGATCAAACAACCTTGCATAAGTTGTTCTTTCAGCTATTTAACTATTACCAAATGAGGTTGTGTTTAATTTTTTTATATGAATCAACTTCACACCGTATTTATTATGTTAAAAGTATGTAACCATTTTTTAATTTTAGATCTAGCATTTAGAGCTGTTAAGCAAATTTACTTCAACAAAAGTTTTTGTGTGTAAAAACATAGAAGTATTGTATTTCCAGTAGCTTTGTAATTTCATTGATATAGTCTTCTCAGAAGCTTGTGTGTGAGGTTACATACATTTTGACAACACATTGTCGTTTCTTTATTATAAAAAAAGAAAAAAACTAACAAAGTAATAATATTGATGCCATTGCAGTTTGCAAGGCAGAAATTGTGATTTTATTCCCACGTTTTTACCAAATTCTTTACTCATAATCAAATAAATTATGTTAAATAATATGTGTAAGGGAATTGTAACATACAGAACGTCAGATAACTATTTATGCAATACAATACATAAATTCCAATACTAATTTATTTGGGAAGGGGAGGGTGTAAACTTAAGAATATAGGTCAGGGTTCTCTGTGCATGCCCACTTGCATTGTGCAAAGAAATCTGCCGTAGCCTATTACATTATGGTGTTCTATTTATTGCTTACGGCTGTAATGTTAAATTACGCTCCATTGTGATTAGGAACAAGGCTTAAATTTGTACTTACTGCAAAGAATGATGTTTTCTATGAGCTGAACATGTGTGAATAATCCATTCGCGGTGTGCGCCATTGCCACCAAATGATTTGCTATTAATGATGTTGTGTAAAGATGTTCCATTTGCTATAAATTTGAGAATTGTTTCTTTTTTGAAGAGTTTTCTTAATAAAAAACAAATGAATGTTCATATTACTTCTGTCTTATCTGTTTACCTACAGGACAATATTCCATAATTTAGTTGCTGTATACTTTTGTTTGCATCACTTCTGCCCATTTATGTTATGTTCCTTCAGTTAAGCACCTCTTCCGCAAAAAAAAATTCCCCAAATATGCATGAGAAGTATCATTGAAGCAGAAGCACCACTTCAAAATCTTTTTTCTCTTATAAAGCTCTATGGTATCAAAAAAAGCTGATCATTTTGAAGGAAAAATTAGTCCCCAAGTTTGCATGCTGCTTCCTCTTTGGACTCCAAAGTTTTAGTAGGGCTTTTAGTAGACCTCAATGGAGTCCAATGACATACCGAAAATGGATCAGCCTCGTATTTTAGGGTTTCCTTGTGAAGGAACCTGATCGCCCAACAATTACCTGGTGCTGAACTGTCATGCAAGGCACAACATGCTGTGCAGAATAGGGATAAGTGGAAAGTGAGTGTGTGTATAATTGCAATGATCATGTTCTCAGGATAAAGATATTGTTAATAGGACAGGGGTTTGCCTGTTCTAGAAGAGGTAGTGGAAAATATTACAACCAACACAATGTGAGCTTGAAACAGACTTAGCATCCACATAAACAATGTACTACTGGCCTAGTCCCCCACCTGGGAGCAAGCAACTCAACAGAACAAAGTAGTGTTCTATTTGAATAACCCAAGAGTAATTTAGGGGAATTCTGCAGTCAGCCCTGGACAGAAATGGACAGATAAACACATTTTCAGAACTTTACTACAACTGCTATTTTTTAATGTTATT
>Ga0126337_10003134_pt1 | contig 10737 bp, 5 predicted proteins | sample DipCmetagenome_FD_92527 | JGI IMG/M metagenome (GOLD analysis project Ga0126337, IMG submission 92527) | Coral microbial communities from La Bocana,Puerto Morelos, Mexico - Diploria C A metagenome | ecosystem: Host-associated > Invertebrates > Cnidaria > Coral | place: La Bocana,Puerto Morelos... | reverse complement strand
GTCGATTGAAACAGTTATTGGGGCAAAACAAGTGCAAAATACTCACGTTTTCGATACGACGGCTAGTCAAGCGAAATGACGTCCTCGACGAGATGAGGACGGCAGAGAGAAGAGTCGAGAGTTCTCGTGCGCAAGCCCTGTTGAGTTAATTTACTTCCGGTAGCCGTCCTAGCTCTTCCCGTCCTGGTATCTTAAGGTGCCTATTGCAATAGAGATGCTTTTATTCAAAAGTCTACCGATAAAAATTTGGGGAACTTCCTCGACTTTTATTTCACAGTCACTAGATTCTAAGGAGTTTAAAATAAGGGGCTTCCTTACCCTGCGAAATCTCAGGAATCCCATTGGAGGGCTTATGTCTCAAGCCATTGGGACTAAAAAGGGTTGTGTTCGTATGACTTCTTTATTCCTTGAAATTACTGTTCGCCAGCCGTGTTCTTGCTAGCTTGCAAACACAAGGGCCTTTAACCTTATCCTAACCCAAATAGGTGCACATTTGGGTTGTGCGTCTGCTGGTTGAGAAATCTTGACTGGGAAATAGATGTTTAGCCACGTCTGCCAAATACTGAAGGCTGACCTTGATTTTACAACCGATCATGATCGGGAAAGAGCTTAGAGACTTGATCTGGAGATCGGAATAGGTCCCAATTAAGTGGAAGATGAGACTCATTATTAAGATACCGAAGAAAATGAAACCTAAAAGGGTGTTAAGAACTCGTGAGTGGTGATTGCCCTGCCTGTTTTAACGAGATATTGGGAAGATTTGTGATCAATGGCGTTTGCCGGTGGGGATTATCATAAAGGCAAAGCCGGATTTAGATCAAGGAGGGGGATATAGACCAGGAAGGGTACAACAGAGCAAGTTTTTATTCCACGCAATATCTTGGAGCAAGTGAATGAGGAGCAAGTAAATGAGGAGCAAGCGTCTCTCTATATTCATTTTGTGGATTCGGAGAAGGCTTTTGAACCAATACATAAAAGGAGCAGCCTATGGATGGTAATGAAACATCTGGTAATACACAGAAGATCATCAAGATTGTTTAAGAAGCGACTTACAAGTGATTTAAAATCACAACAGGTATCAAGCAAGGCTGTACACTGTCCGCTTACTTTCCCAGTTCACTCAGTATATAGATTGGATGATGAGACATTATGTGAAGATCAAGGAACTGGGCTGAGGGAAATAATTTACATCGAAAATTGAAACTTCTGCATAACGCAAAAGAAAATACTTGGCATGTAATCGTCTGTTCAATCAGTTCTACCGAATTCTCAGAATTCTCTTTTTTCGACTGCAAAAAACTGAATAACTAGGAAAGAAGCAGTTCCCAACTTTGCAATTCTAGAATAAAGGAAGCAACTTATTAAACGAAAACTGTATTTACTAACAATTGAAATAAGAATAATGTAATGAAAGAAAAGTAATATGCAATAGAATGGTCTGAAGCACAGTGCTTCGGAAACCACTTCATGATCAGTTTTAAGTTTTAACAAAAAAGATTGCTCGAGAATACTGAACAAAAACTGATGAAATACAGACTGAGGTAGTCGCAAAAAGCTTCTCTACATAAAAAAGAAACGTTCTTTATTCGTCTTACAGTCCAATTTAGAAATGTTATTGGACATGTTGTTCATATGATGGGTTTTGAGGAAACTCAACTGCTGAAAACATTCTTTCACCTGGCGTGTTCGCTCCACAGCACAGACATTCCACAAGCGTAGGATCGTTGAGGGGCTAATGATCCAACAATTCCGCCACAGTTTGAATAAACAAGTTACTTCTTATGTTTCCAAACATTTCCCAGCGGGAATTACATGAGAAATATATGCATGCGTGCGGACGGTCATTTTTAACCCTGATGATGGCAAACAGCCAAAAACGTTTGGTTTAAACATTTTAATTTTACAACTTTTAACATTTTAGCCTTGTATATAAGATACAAAATTGTACTAATCATTGTAATACTTTTATTTACTCCTACAGTGTGTTTTTTGATTGCTGTTTTTCTGTTTTAGTTTTGTTTCGTAGTCATTCGTGTGCACAATATTGTTATCGTTAACATAACTTGACATTTAATGAGTATATAGTTGAAAAAACACAATACAGCGTCAGCAGGCAGTTCCTGCGGCATTAATAGCGTAGTATGCGCACGCATGTTTTCGCGCCAAAAGATTGTATTGTGTTGTTTTGTCGGCCATCTTGGTTGCAGTAAAAACGCTGTTGAAGTTGTTTCGTTGTGACGTTCTTTCGTGTCTCCTTAACATTGGCGCAGTTAATATCTTACAAATTTTGAACTTTACCATTTTTTGTACAATTTGTGTAATTAGAGATATATATTTTTAAGCAGGCCGAAGAAAAACATCATAAAAAAATCAGAAACATTACAAAACACTTTGGAAACGTTTCGTCTAAGCGGGTTAAACAGATAGAAAATCATGATGAATTACCACCATGCTCGAGACGATATACAACGATATGCTCAGTTTTTTTTGTGCTAAAAATCCGTAAAACTGTAGATCGATAATTTAAAAGGGGTTCGCGATATTTAAGTACACAAACTAATATATTCATGAATCACTCCTGCTTTATTTTAATGTGGTTTGTTAGGAAAATACAACATTTCATTAGAAGTTGTAATAGAGCATAAAATCCTATAGTATTATAGAATCACCTATCTTCCACTGTCGATTGCAAGTTTATTACAAGCTTCAGTTACTATATTCTCATGACTGTGTTATATTTAATTTTGAAAACAAAATGTTCATCAAAACTCAACCAAGCTTCAACCACGGTATTTAAGCAGCAAACAAACGTTATAGTATTGATATTATTGAAATTCCTCTTTGATTTCTTTACGACAGAAGTTCCTTACGATTCCTCTTACACTATCTCTGATTTCCTTTATCCTCCAATAATAAAGCAAGGGATTCACAAACGAAGAAGAAAACACAATAGTCGTGCAAACATTTAGGGACACCCTCGTCAATCTAGCGCTAAAATTGCCCCTAATATTAACTACTGCAAGGCAGCACACGAAGGGAGCGTAACTCAGTAAAAGTATTGCAAGAATATACAAAATTGTGATTACAGACTTTTGGTATTTTTCGATGCCAATGACGTTTTGATTTGTTTGTACTTGACATTGATGGTGACGTATGATCTGGAAAACTTTGAAATAAGAGAAGCCAGTTATAAAAAAACAAAGTACTGCCCCCAACATAAAAACGGCGATAAATGCACTGAAAAATTCGCTTGTATGATACCAGTTGTACATATGGCAACCGAAAAACACAATCAGCAAAACTGCAGACGTGATATAAAGTACAACGACTCGACGTACTGTAAGAAGAGATCTTCGGCTCATATGCAGCCATCGTTCTACAGCCATTATTGTGATGACCATGGCTGTTAGAGAGGAAAAATAGTATCCAGCAATTTGTGTGATAAGAGCAGCGATGCAGAATATCTTAGTGCTCCCTGTTAAATCCGCCCATTGATTTACAACAAAAAATGGAAAACTTAGTAACCCAGTGAAAAAGTCCGTGATGGACAAACCAGCAAGAAGAACATATGACGGGGTCCTGAGAGATGAGTTCTTCCAAATTGCTGCTAAAATTAGAGCATTTGCTGTAACTATTATCGGTGTCAGAAGTGAGGAGATGACACAGACTGTAACAGTTACCTGATAGTAAACTGAGGTGCTCTCACTAGCGTTGAAAATGGTTAAAAAAGAACACCAACTGTCCGGTAATCGTGAAGAGTTGAAGCCCATTGCTTACGTTGAACTTTCACACCGTTTCATTGCGTTTCAATGCTGTTCAAACGATTTTCTCTTTATCAACAGTTAGTTCGGGATCGTTGTTGCGTATTTCCTGATTCTCACATATTCGGCACCATTGCTTGAAAACGGGCTATCGACCTATTGAAGAAAGGATTACCCGAAACGTTTAATTTAACAGAAACTCATTTTCTATTTATCGTTGAATATTCAGTTCTGAGATTACTACATTTTTTATTTATCGTGCGTCGTTATGACAACTGAACATTTTGATGTTGCAAATTGGGCGAAATCATACTAACAAAACAAACACATTTGAAGTCGTAAGTCGACCGTAGTGTTTGTTTCATTGTGCTCGTTTAATTAGTTTGATTTCAGCTGCAGGAGATTGTTTCAAAGGTGTTCTTAATTCAATTCAGGGAAACAAATATAGTTATTCTTCTTTTCTGCTAGAGAAACTTTGAACAATTCTTTTCTTTTTCGTTGCAAGTCAGTAGAATCGAGGAACAGCTAACGAGTTTCAAACTGTGCAGCAAAAACAGCGTCTTTTGCAAACAGAAATTGATTAATTTTGGACACCTGAGGTCAAGCAGCTTTTAAATTGGTTGTAAAGCTAAGAGGATAATGTTTATCAAAAAAGAAAATGTCCGAATCATGACGACTTTTAGTACTCAGAAGGAATATTTAAGCACTTCAGAATAATATTCAATGACAAGAGTTACGTATTTACTTTTTAGAAAGATATTTAATGGTTGTCGTGAAAATGACTTTTTCCAAGCTCAACAACATGTTGAGCATTAGATTGAAGTAAACTGAAGCGGTTCTAAAATTAACGTGTTGGTGCATTCTTTATTTGGATTGGGTTAGTGTGCCTACTGGTTTGTTTTGTGTTTGCCAATTGAACCATTTAACAAACCTGACCTTAATATGAAACCAGCGTCACAAGTAAGATAAAACATCCTAGGTAAACATGATTTCTCTTGTAAATTTTATCCCCGCAAAGCAAGGGATTCAGAGGCAGCGAAACAGACGAAGAAAACAACATAGTAGTAGCAGAATCACTAAACACGCATTAGATAACTAAGATCAAATTAGTTTCGATATCGACCATAATGTTCACCGCATGCTAGAAAGCTGAACACGCGTAGGGAATTTAACCCAGTCTGTAAAAATGTCGCAGAAATAAACAAAATTCGGACATGAGCCAAGTAATTCTTTTACGTTCAAGCAATGATGTTTCTGCTACAAACAATTAACTGTTATTGGACGGGAATTGTTGAACAACTTTTTTCAGTGGCATCCCCAGTCCCCGGTCGCTATTTGTGAGATAATTGTGTTCGACTTTAGGTGAACGCTGTACCTAATTTGCAATTGTTGCTGGGACTTCTTGGGTTTTCTGCATAACCAAGGAAAAATACATTTAACATTTAACATTTTACAAACGCTGAAATTTACAACAACGTTTTGCATTTGGCGCAGGCAGGTATGCCAATTGCTTTTTTTAGTTATAGATGTGTAACCAGATCGAAGAAAAAGATCGCACAACATCAGAATTATTACAAAAAAAAAACACTTTAGGAGTGTTCAATTTTAATCATTACATGTAACTAATGTTATAATCATGGTAATATTGTTCTCGGATTGTCGTCAAATTGCACTAAAAAAAGAGCATATAATTGAAAGTCTCTGCAAGCGGAAAGAAAAGAAAGAAATTCTGGACTCCCACCATGCTCAAGACGATATTCAACGATTTGTTCTGTTTTTTTTTCGTATAAAAATCAATGAAAAAATGAAGAGGGCATAACTGGATTTTCCATCTAGGGATTTATAATTCTGGGAATGGTTCTTGTTAAAATTATTCCACTATATTTAAGTATAAAACATAATATATTGTGAAAAACCTAATTTGATGAAAACAAACACTCTTCAGGAATCACTCCTGCCTTTAAAAAATGCAGATTGCTAGGGAAATGATTACAAAGCTCTATTTGTTTTGTTTATGACGGAAATTCAACACTTTGTTTAGTTGATAATATATGATCAGTACAGGAAAATGAAATAAAATAAAACTAATGAAATCCTTGCAATGAATGCTAATGTTCCCTGATTCCCTCGAACACCTGCGAGGCTCTCAAATAAATATGAGTAATTCAATTTATCGATTCAGTTTCATTATACATCAAATCATACACCGAGATAAATCATTGCAAATTTAAACTGAAATCGTTTATAAAAATTTCAACTCCAACTTGTATTTAGCCTTGCACTTGGAATCATGGCCATCTTATCTTAAGATTAATGAATATATTCCATCAGACTGACGCCTACTGCGTTCAAATAGTGCCAAACGATTAGGCACACAATTGGAGAAAGGAACCTTTCAGCACAGTGCCGCTAAGCTTTTCAATTGTCTTTCTTTTCATATCAGAAAAAGTTCCGATTTTAATTATTTTTGCAAGAAGACCAAGCCTTAACTGAGAAATCGTCTCAGCAATTAATTATTTTATTTTTCAATTTTCCCTTGAGCAAAATATTTAATATTTACACACCTATATATTTATAAATCAATATATTTTCATTTTTTTGATTCATAAATCGTAATTTTAATTTTTAAGTAGTTTATATCAGATGAAGAGTCACCCTAGTGGATACGCTGACGTCAAACCATTATTATTATTATTATCATTTATTATTATTATTTGAAGACATCAATAATGAATATGAAACTACTTTCAATTGGTAGAAACAGACACTCTTCAGGAAACAATACAGCTTTTACTTAAATGCGGCATCAAACGCTAGAAAAATTGAAACATTATAAAGCTCTCCTAAATTCTAGTATTTAAGATCTAGAAATAAAGAAATCATTTTATTATGTTGATATTGTACAGATAATTGTTTAGAGCAAACTCAAATAAAAAAAAAACTAATCAAACAACTGAAAGAAAACCCCTGCAAGGCTTTCAAATAATACTGATAATTCAGTAGTGAAATAAGGTTTCATTACAGATTAAACTGTTCATCTCAATGAATTATTGCAATTTGGAAACTAAAATCTGTTTTAAATATATGAAAATTTCAAAAAACTCTACTTTCCACTTATTGCATCATGTTACTATTACTTCTAACTACAATTTCGAATGGACAATTATAGGCTTCAAACAGACAGTTTTTAAAAATCGAGAGTGAGAGTTCTACGAAACCGTAATCAAGTAATAGTAATGCAAGGGATTTACTAACCATGAAGGACACAGCAAAGCTGCGTAAAATCATGCGTCAACAATGCACAACAATACATATCTCTCGGCGAAATGAGAAAAAGTAACAATTTTGTAGACCTATAACCGGCCTCATACTTAATAAAAAGTTAATGGTATACGATAGTTCACCCATTCAGATCATGGATTGCAGCAGTTGCATTTATATACTAGAACTAAATTTCCACTAGTAATTTTATAACTCGATAGAAGCAAGCATGTCTGTTTGGTTTCTTCATTTTCTTCATTCTGTGATTCATCATTCCTCGGCTATTGCTTCTTTTTTTATAACATTGTTAACAATGTTGGGAATTATTTTCACTCCTTGTCGTATTTTTACAGCACAACTTCTTAGCAATAGCCTTTACACTAAGCCTTATTTCCTTTATCCTCCGATAGTAGAGCAAGGGATTGAAAAACGACGAAGAAAATAAAATAACAACACAAGGATCGAGAGCAGCATTCCGTGACTCATTTCCAAGTCCCGTAACGTTCCCTACAGCAATACAACACACAAGGGGAACATAACTCAGTAAAAATATTGAAAGAATATATAAAATTGTGAATACAGACTTTTTGTATTTTTCGATGTCAATGGCATTTTCGTTACTTTGCACTTGATTCTGATGGTGACGTATTATTCGACAAACTTTGTAATAGGCGAAGACAGTTACACTAAAATAAAGTGCTGCATTGAAAACGAAAATAACATTGAATGGACTTGTGATCACATCGGTATAAAACACGATACACATGTAACCAGCAACAACTACAATAAGCAAAACTGCAGACGTGATGTATAGAATTACGACTCGGCGCATTGTAAGAAGAGATCTTCGACTCATATGTAGCCATCTTTCTACAGCTATTATTGCCATGACCATGACTGTAAGGGAAGAAAAATAGCATACAGAGCTTTGTGCAATAACACCACCAATGCAGAACATCTGAATGTTCCTTAGTAAGTCCCCGAGTCTGTACACAACATAGAATGGTTGAGTTAATAGTCCAGTGCAAAAATCTGTGAAGGCCAAAGCAGCAAGAAGAATGTAAGATGGAGTCCTAAAAGACGCGTTCTTCCAAATTGCTGCTATAATCAGAGCATTTCCAGCAACAGCCATCGGTGCTAGAAGCGAGATGACAACACAGACTGACAGAGTTAGCTGATAGTAACCTGAGGTACTAATACTGCTGTTTGAAGCAATTGGCAAGGAACACCAGCTGTCCGATAAATTCGGAGTTGAATTGAAGGCCATTCCTCACTCTAAAATTTAGGGCAACGTCGCGACAGATGATGGGCGATGAATTCCGGATTTTCTATATATGTGCTTTCGCGATCGTTGTTGATTTCCTTACGTTTTGAAGGCCCACTCTCAAAAACCAAGGATGATGTGAAACGTACTTGTAAGTCTGTATATTTTTTATTTGGCGTTGGTTCTCGTGCCAGCTAAACTGTTAACATTTCCAACATCAAGCGTACTTCTTAAATACTCCCTGAGGAGTTTAACTGAGGCACGATATGAATGGGCTTTTTGGCATTTCTCATCTAATTGTATTATAAAAGAGGACTTAATTAATTTATAAATAGAATACTGTACATTGTTCTTTGTAAATGCTTCTTTCTCAGGTAATACCAAACAGATCCTGAGCTCGAGATATTAAGAGCAGCTCACTCTAACCATCTGCTCAAACTTTGTCAGGAAGAACGCTTTTAACTCTAACTTATTTCAAAACTGTAACTTTGAGGTTGTTTGGATTTTTATTTTCTTGTCGAGACCGCCTTATGTATTTTCCCCGAAAAGAGCAAACCTGGACCCTAAAATACAATTTTTACTGGCGTTAGTAAGCCAAGATATTACGCGTGGCTGGAAAAGCTAACCCATAGTACCAAAATATAACTGGGGCCCGATGTTTAATTGCCGATTTCTTAATTTGTTCTGTTTCCTAGCCCTTCCTTGAGCACAATATTGTTATCTGTTGACATCAATTGACAGGCCGTCAAGCTGAGCAGCGTAATCTACTCATATTAATCAAACGTGTTGCTTCACGACGAGCGAGTCGCCCAACATGGCGGCCACACTCCAACTAATAGCTAATATAGCTTATGCATGGCTCAAGTTTAGAGCTTATTGAGATCACGTTTTTTTTTTTAAATTTACTGCTAACGTAGGCTCAAGTCAGTTTAACTTATTGTTAACTTATTGTAATCAGGGATTAACCAGGAATTGTTCATAAGCGCTAGCCGGTTAACCCTAACCCGAAATTATAGAGTTCCTATGACAGCGCTGAAATATGTGAGCTGGTTGTTTTCTACATATTACCCCGCCTTTAATACAGAAATATCATCGGACAAAGAATCATTGCAAGTCCAAGCATTTGTACCAAGACGCACTCAACAAAAGTGATTACAAATACGACCTATTATATACAACGAGACGCCTCATGCGATAGCACAAATAGGTAGAAACCGTCAAAGAAACATAACGTGCTTTAACCCATCACTTAGCAGGAATGTCAAAACAAATGTAGGGAAGCGCTTTTTGTCCCTCATCGATCACCACTTTCCTAAAACAAACCCACTCCACAAAATCTTCAACTGCAACACTCATGAGCAACTAAAGCTAAAATCAGCAAATCATCAAAACCTCCCGAGGAACGGAAAACAACTACAACAGCCGAAACAAACGCTTCTTCTTACGAAGCTTTTTGTTTGTATGAAACGACAAACCTGAAAGTTTTATCCAACCTCATTGCTCAAATGCGAACGATACAGTTAAAATTTAATTGTTCAGCGTTCACCATGATAATTAATTTGCAGCATTTGATTAAGTATACCTGTACAGGTATATACTCCCTCTGCACATGAAAGTACAAAGTTGACTTGAAATAAAAAAAACTTTGTGCCGGTATCGCGCTTAATTTAATTACTCTGGTCAGATTCGAAACCGATATAACAGTCCATGAGGGGCTTTTTTCGATGATGTTCCACTGCACATCGTCATTACAAACAAAACTGGAATATGGAATAAGCTAGGGTTAAAACCCAATCCTGCCCCGACTTGACGTTCGTACCGCGAAATCAAGAGTAATTTCGTTTCATACAAGCTAAGTGTTTCCTTTCATAGTTATTGCTTTCCAGCGTAGCTCAGCGTATACAGTGTAGGTCTGAAATTTGGAACATCTAAGGTAAACTTATGCAAACATATGTACAAATATTTGGAACTCTAATATAAGTTCACTGGTAATCTCATTTATCCATTCCTTGAAAACCAACTTTCAAGTGGTACTTAGTTCTCGTATGCAAGGTTATGAGAGCAAAGGATGAGGATCTGGTGTGACTACTGTGTCAGAGCTATACAGCGCTCTGTCTGAGATTATCTCACTACCATTGTTACTATATGAAGAATTATTATTATTCCTTTCCGTATTTTTTTTTACAGCACAACATCCTAACGATGGCCCTTACACTGTGCCTAATTTCCTTTATCTTCCAATAGTAAAGCAGCGGATAGAAAAAGGACGAAGAAAACACCATGGCAGAGCATGCATTGACAGCGGCATTCCATCATTCACTTCCAAGATCAATTAACAATTGGTTCATGCTTTAGCGTGCACTATCGAGTTATGGAGCACGCGGGAAGTTTGGAGAGCACGTAAGAAGCGTAAGAGTTGCCCGAGGCGATAGCCGAGGGCAACTCTAGCTT
>Ga0126337_10003133_pt1 | contig 10737 bp, 5 predicted proteins | sample DipCmetagenome_FD_92527 | JGI IMG/M metagenome (GOLD analysis project Ga0126337, IMG submission 92527) | Coral microbial communities from La Bocana,Puerto Morelos, Mexico - Diploria C A metagenome | ecosystem: Host-associated > Invertebrates > Cnidaria > Coral | place: La Bocana,Puerto Morelos... | reverse complement strand
TTCACTCCGGCCGGCTGTTTCCACATTCGACCCGTCCCTACCCCTGTTCAGAGTTGGTGTGTTCAACAGACGATTGCATTTTGCCAGCTGAAATATGTGTAAAAGGCTATTATCTTGTTCAGTTTACTAGCCTGGAGTACATCCAGGCTTTAAGACTGTTAGTGACGTAGGCTCAGTTTTTCAAGACTTACAAGTCCCTCAAAATATTTTGGGAAAGTTGTCAGCATCCAGCTACGCTGTTCTCCCCCATGACAATTCACAGTTTTACCCACAACACTCCACTCTCCTGGCACTTCCGTTTTACGGGGAAATTCCCGAATTTGCAGTCTGCAGGATTTGTGCTAAATTTATCTTGTTGTTCGATTCTCGCGTGCTTTACAAATTTAAATGTAGCACTTTACATGGCTTACCTTCACTGAACGGAACAATAAGATCTTAATCTTGGCAACCACTTTCCGTAGTTGTTGGCAGCCATGTGAACCACTACGCCGTCTTCCATCTTTTTGGCGGGGAACCTCGAGATAGAGTTGAGCTGCTTTTCAGCAGTTTAAAGGTAAGTCAACGAACTTTTGACAAAGAATTTTAAAAAGTCTTTGCAGTAGCTTTCAAGTGAAGCTTAAATGTTTGAAATGTATTCTGATGAACTGAAGGATTCCTCCCAGATGAATCACAGGACACGACATTGCCATCGATGTGCGTAGTAATTAATTTGCAACTTCCGATTATTTGCTGCACGTTTGTTAGAGTGCAACGCTGATCATCTCCGGTTTATTAAATTCGATGAAAAACAACAATAATTGAAGTTTGATGGGATTTTTAGCCGGTAAGAAAACAACAAATTTTAATTGGGGAAATTTCCTGAAGTTGAAGTTTGATCATGAACTCTGTTGTCCTGTAGGCCTGTATATATCCTGTCAAAAACCCCAGTGTCGATAATTACCACGGTGGAATTAATCGCACTCAAAGATATTATAATGTCGTGATATAGGGAACTCAACTGCAAAGTCATCTGCAGTTACTGTATAAAATGATCATACATTAGATATATCACGTGCAGACGGTACAGTGTTGTATGAGGTATACCGTTGGCCATTGTGGATACAAACAGCACTTTGGCAGAACGTTATCGAAACTCGTTCGTTAGAGTTCAAAGTATCTGCATCCTATGAATGCTGTCAGCACAGAGTTTTGAATTTATGGAAGATTTTTGATCTCTCTGAATTATGAATGCCTTGAGTGACTGGTCAGTGTTTCTTTATAAGGTATGAGATTGTCCCTCAAAAGTCATTATTATGAGAGAAGAAGTGGTAAATTTAATTTCAATTTGGTAACATGGTAAGAATAAGGCACTAGAATGGAAGAGTAATTTAGGAGGAAGCCTGCCAAGTGGCTGTAGTCCACCAGAGCTGAAGAGGCTGAAGCGCTCTGTGCCACTAGTTTCCAAATGAGAAAAGATTGACAACCAAATGTAATCAAACATTGCGCAGTGAGTGGCCAAATAGTATCAAAGATATATGTTATAGTTAAAAATTAAATTCAGGTAAAAATTAAAGTATTCGACCTTCAGTATCTTTATGAGACACAATCACTATTCAACAAGGTCAAACATGGTGTCAAAACGGGAAAATGTTTGGTCACCAAACAATGTTTGATTTCCCCTTTGGGCAGGGCTCTAGGTATGAGATCAAAGCTTGGGTAGACTGAATTCCACTGCAATTGCATCATGAAGGTTTTTGGTGCAGTTTTGACTTTCTTATTTTGTTTTACATCTAAACATGCATTTTTGTGATCATTTATATTGTATGTTTATTCAGGTGATAGAATCCTTAAACACACAAGCAGTATTTTTACTGTATTTGTATAAATATTATTAAAAGAGATGATTACATCAAGGCAAATAGTATGTAAAAATATTTTTTTTATACTAGGTGATGGAATATGGAAGAGAAAGGAAAAAATCAAGGGAGGGATGGGTGGAGGAGAGATGTATTGGGTCTGGTGGGTTTGGAACAGTTACACTCTATGAGAATAAGGTAAGTGCATGGATCTTTGATAATTTGCCTGTACATACTCCAGACACTGAGGCTTGGCCACTGTCAGAATGGAGCATCTTGCTAAACCAAGAACACAACACAATAAGTTGAAACACTACTGTTTTAGTCAATGTGAAGACTGCAATAATGGAACTTAAATGCAATAGCCACCATTAGCTAGGCTAGTTCTTTGCATAAGGCTTAGTTCACACTAGCAACATAATGACATAATTATGTCAGCAATGTGAACATCAACATAAAGACATGAGGAAAAGCTCTTTTTTTTCCTTAATAGAATGATCTGCCCATACCTGTAATGTTGCTGTGATGTCATTATATCAGGATGTTCATGTTACAGGTCAAAATTAAATTCAGGTCAAAATTAAATTCCTTTGTCTCTTAACCCTACTTATTCATTAATTATGAATAATTAGGGTTGGAAGACAAAGGAAATTGAGAATCAAACTAGGTTAAAATAATTTTGACCTGTAACATACACACTGCTATTCATCATGTTTTTATCACTAGACAGTGAACTATGCCTAAGATGTCAGTCCGTATTGTGCACTCTCAATATTTTTTTTTACATTTTTTGTCATGATTCATGTTTTGATTCCTGTCATCCACCATAATGGTGCAAAGCTTTATCTCCATTTTTCTGATATCACTTGTTGAAACAACTTTGTAGCTGTAGAAATCAAAGAAGCTGTTTGAAAAGGAATTTGGATGCTGGGACTGTGCAGTATGGAGTGGAAATGATTGTCAACCATTTTTTAGATCCCAAGAAACACTCAATTATGTTTTCTTCTCTGTTCTTGCATTGTATTTTAGGTTACCAAGCAACAAATTGCCCTGAAGAGATGCCGCATGGATTTAAATGCCCATAACAAGAAGCTTTGGCGACAGGAAGTTGACATAATGAAGAGACTGGATCACCCAAATCTTGTGTCAGCTAAAGATGTTCCAGCACCACTGGATGTCAGTGATGAGGAACTTCCTCTGTTGGCCATGGAGTTCTGCTCTGGAGGAGACTTGAGAAAGGTGAGCTACAGTTTGACCTTCTAAAACTGCCTAGTTAAATAGAACTAATAGATGTAGCTAAGCCTAAAACTAAATCTCCTGATTACAATAAGTTAACCTGGCTTGGGCCTGTGATCCAATCGAAAACGAGTACCTGGACAGTGGACAACTTCAGTAAACATGTGACTTCAATGAGCTATGAAGCCGCAATATAGTCATGTGATACTGGTCAGCAGATACCTTGTTTTGACAGGTGTCAATTGACCATAACATGGATGTCCAATATCAAAGATGTGCACCATAAACCAAGGTTGCATTCTCTGTCAACCTGTTATTTAGAGTATGGCCGCCATGTTGTACATGTATGACTTTCCCTTGGGAACCCTTTGGGCTATAAACAAGTATTTATTATCTTCAAGAGTTGAATGTCTCAGGACTCATAATTTGATCACAGCAAGTTTTCATCTTATATATAGTACTAATTATCATTTATTTTAAATCCTTAGGTTCTAAATTCCCCAGAAAGTTGTTGTGGGCTGAGGGAAAAGACAGTTTTGAACATTGCCTCAGACGTTGGTGAGGAATGTAGTTATAATTTTTATTCATTGAATCGCACAGTTAGTAGAATAAGATGTTTACATCATCTTAATAATAATCTCTTGAGTCTTGTACAAATTTTATCAGAATTAAGTATAAATTATTTTGCAGTTGGGAATTCACTGTTACTTTGCAAGCGATCATCGAAAATAACCAGATTGTCCTACATGTAACTGATTGATCATTGATCATAATCAGTCAGTTGAGTCTGCTGATTACATATTCCCCATAGTGTCTTTTAGTTAGTAGCACTGACGATCTTCTCTTTAATTTAATAAGCCAAAATACTTCCATGCTGTGAACCTGTCACTTTCAGGATGTCACAATGGATCTCCACCATGTTGAAATCATAAGCTTCATTTAGACAAAGCAAACATGTCAGGCTGGAGAACACAATGTAAATGTGCCATGTTTATATACTAGCTGCGTTGTGCAGAATTTACCCAGCCAATAGTCAAATTTATATAATTTGAAAGACAGAAAACTCATCTCATGCAGAAGTCTGTCTGACTGACTATCATACAGTATAATATAAGAGGAGACCTTGGTGACTACACCAAGTATAAAGCCTGCAGGTGATAGCGATCAAACATGGCCTCCATTTTTGTAGAAAAAGTTTTAAATAAAAGAAAGCAAAATGCTCAAGATGTCATCTAGGTTATTTTAGAATAAGAAGCAGTAGCTCTGAAGTGTGAAATACATGTACTAGGTCATATTTGGATTTAACGACAGTATGAAACAGCCTTTGTGTCTTTTAATTCATCATCATGTAGCTGCTGCAGTGGAGTTTCTTCATGGCCACCGCATCATTCACAGGGATCTAAAACCTGAAAATATTGTTATAAGTCATGTGGATAAAAAGGTGAGTTACACTGTTATGGATGCTTTGGAAGTGTATACAGATGTCTACAGTTAAGGGAAGGAGTGAGTTTGTTTCCAAAATTAGACTCTTTAGGAATACAAAATTCACCATTTGCCATGGGACCAGGCCAGTCCTTAGCAAATTGCTAAAAAAAAAGAATTCTGGTTTCTAAACTTCTTTTAACATTATTCTGGCTCACCGAAAGCACTCACATCTCAAAAACTAAGACCTAAGATCCAAGACCTCAGACCATCCCAAATCTCAAAACCTTGGACTGCTCCAAAGTTCAAAAACTAAGACCTAGGACCCATACAAATGAAAAAACCTAAGATCTAGGATTGGACCCTCCATATCTCAAAAACTGAGATCTAGGACCCCTCCAAATCTCAAAAACTAAGACCTACATGTAGGACCCTTTAAATCTGAAAAACTATGATCTAGGGTCCCTTTCAAATCTCAAAAGCTAAGACCCCCTCCATGCAAGCAATTTTGGGATGCAAAAATTAAAACTCTTATTGACTTAAGTTTCAAATTATAGCAAAATTGGGTCTTAGTTTTTGAAATACAGAGGAGGTCTTATGTTGTAGGTCTGCATGGGTATTAAGATTTGTAGGTGTTCTTTGGCCTTATTTTTTAGATTGAGAGGGGATGTTAGGTCTTACATGGTTATTACGATTTTAGGTGTTCTGAGTCTTAGGTCGTAGTTTTTTGAGATCGAGAGAGGGTCTTAGGTCTTAGTTTTGAGATTCAGAGAGGATCTTAGGTCTTAGTCTTGAGATTCAGAGAGGGTCTTAGGTCATAGTTTTTGAGATTTGGAGGAACTAGACTTAGTTGCAGTTTTTGTGGCATCTGTCTGATCATACATGAGTTAATGGTGTTGTAATTCCTAAGAGATGTATGGTGTTTTAAGGCAAGCTCTATTTGTGTTCTGTCTAAGAACATAGCACTTCAGTTACAGGACATAACAAGTGATTTATTCAAAGTTCTAAGTTGTAATATCGTATTTGATGTATTTTGTTCCTCTAGGTAGTTTACAAACTCATAGATCTTGGCTATGCAAAAGAACTGGATCAAGCAAGTCTGGCTACCACTTTTGTTGGAACTTTAAAATATCTGGTATGCAACTGGGAAAATGTTTTTCGATGCATGAATTGATTTTTGGAATTTACATCGGAGATAGATGTCACATTTGATATTTCCTGCTTCTAGTAAACAAATTACAGAGTGTTTAATATTTGAACTAGTTTTGGAGGGTGAGAAACAATTGCACGGTCATGACATCTAAATAAGAATTTCTGACATTCCTTTTTATGTGCACTTTCATTTTCTCTTGATTTGCAGGCCCCTGAACTGCTTGACAAAGTACAATACACTAAAACGGTAAGACAAATTAAGTAATAGCATTTACATTATACACTAATAGTGTTTTGCCTAGCTTTTCTTTTCTGTCAGAACCAAGTTAAGGTTTCTCGTTTCTTCCACTCTCCTTCCTTCCTTTATTTATGTTCTTTAATTTTCCATTCGTCTCTTATTTGTTCCCCTCCTTGATCCTTCAGTCACTGTTTCATTAATTTATGACTCATTTAAGTACCTTCACTGAAGTGTAGGGTTGTTCAAGGCCACAGCTGAAACAGAATGATGAGATCAATAATCGTGATATTTTGTGTTTACTATTGCAGGTGGATTATTGGAGCTTTGGCACAGTCTTGTTTGAGTGCATTACTGGAATGCGGCCTTTTCTTCCAGAACTTTCTCCAGTCCAGTGGTATGAACAATTTTTAATTGTTTCTCAGACTCTGGTTTTGGTTCCTTTAATGGTTCCCTCTCTTGGGTTATTTTTCGTTGTTACGTGGACTTAACTTGGTTTTTGTTTTTTTTTCCAAGAGCAGTTTACCCTATAGTCAATTTCTACATCGATCTATTGTAGATCTACACTCTGTCAATTTGCATAGGTTGCAAATCATGCCAAGGGAAATAATAAATTTCTATAAATATTTCCTGAGATACCGGGATCTTTGAAGTAATCAATAGAACTTGTGTTGGGCTGGCACATTTTAAAAGCAAGTTGGCATTTGGAGCACAGCACTGCCCTTACTGATTTATAAAATAGCTCTCATTGGTCGCATTTTTGCTGTGTTTCTAAAAACAGCAACTTTTAATTAAATAATTTTCTTTAGAACCCAAACCAGCTAATAGATTTGAAATAAATGTGACTGCTTTGCACGGAGGGTTCAGTGCTCCACAATCAATGGTAAAATGTTAAGAAATAATCCATATGATCAAATGGTATGTCATTTCAACATCACCAAGTTTCATTGCCTGATTCTTGGTAGGTACAATAAAGTTCGTGACAAAGGACCAGAGGACATTTGTGCCTACTTTGATTTGAAAGGTAATTCACTCCATTAGGGTTGTAGCTAGTAACAGACAGGAGCCTCGGTTTAATCATTTTTGTAATTTTCTCTGATAAATAAACCTGAGGCTCAGTAAGCTTCTGGAAGGTCCATAGTGAATTTCAAAGTACAAATGGGATTACATGTACTTGCTGGTCTTGATAGGTCATGTGAAGAATTCTAGTTTTGTTGTTATTTTGAGATAATTTTGCCAAGAACCACTTGCTTACATTATTCAAAATTAATCTGTGTAAAATCACATTCCGATGTAAAGGCACACCACATCATTATTTGTCTAAACAATGTACCCTACAGTGCATGCTAATATCTCAAATGTCAGCTTAACTATAAATCAGAGTGATTATTGGAAGTGGACATTTATTGGAAAAGGGGTACTTATGGAAAAATGGCTCAAAGGGGAAAGTGCATATTAAAAGGTGGAAGGAACTTAAGTGAACTTATTATCCTCTAGCTGGATGTAGGGCATAGTCCATAAATTTGGAAGTATTGACAACGTTGTTTGGTACATGGCAACAGGCTGTCATTCTTGTACCGCCACTTAAAACACCTAATTTGGATCAAAGTTATGGGTTTGTCACATTTTGTGTCACATTTGTGCCATTTTGTTATAGTCCACCCTGTTGCATCGTGGCATGCGTTGTGAAACTGTATCACTGCGCAGGCTCACTAGTTTTGCAGTTTGTTCCACTCTGCTGCAGTTACTGACTTCTATAATATTTCACTTTGTTTCAGAGGAAATACAGTTCTCTTCTGTTCTGCCAACTCCCAATTCCCTCTGCAGGTATGAGACAGTTTGTCAGCCATCTTCTAAGGAAGGAACTTAATGATCCAGAGTGATTGAAACAGTATATCGCCTTTTTATTTCATATCAGGCAACTTCAAGACAAGTTTGTTGCCCTTCTTCGACTGCTGTTGTTGTGGGACCCTCAGGCACGTGGCGGGTCAGTTCTTGAAAGTGGCAAGAAGGAGTGCTTTGATGTGCTTGAAAAGATCATCAATACTGTGGTAATTCGTTTCATTGGCAATTTCCAATGGCTGATGAAATTATTAACAGTAGCCTAGTTTCTTTGAAAACCCTTGCAAGGGTTTCCTTCAAACATAATGTTATGGATTTCTTAACCCTTGAAGGCTCAAGTGGTCTCCCTTCGACAAGTAAAATCGTCTGGCGTTAGACAGAGTAAAATCTAAAAGACACTCTTAGGGCTTAAAGGGTTAATACACAAAACTCGTCTGTTCATTTTGTAGATAGTCCGTGTATTCTTAATCAGCTCAACAGTGGCGATTCCATTTGAAGTATCCGCAACTGAAACGTAAGTTGTGTTTCATTGGTTTTAGCTCAAAATGTTTACATGTGTGATTGACAGGCGAAGGTTATATTAAGGTTTTCAACAGGAATGCAAATTGTGTTCACAGGTAGACAAAACTTGTTGAATTTCTCTATAAGAAACAAAATCCCTGAGAATGTAAAATCAGACAAGCAAAATCGTTGTCGCAGCTGGTCAATCTGCCTGGTTCTCAGTCCTTGACAGTGTTTCATATATTCAACATAGAATTATAGCCAGTAAGGCCAGTTGAATCAACGTCTAAAACTTTTCAAGTGAAAACGGCTTTGCTTTGCATGAAAATGAACATGCAGGATAAACTAATTTTCATATGGAATGGTTGTTTTTTCATGAAGAATCGTTTCGACACAAAGGGACAAAAGGTAGTTTGGAAATAACCTGTTGCTTCTTGCCATATCATACAGTGCACGTGAATGAAGCCAGTTTTGAAGTTATCGTGAACCAGACCAGATCTGAAACATTAATCCTGTCACCAACTCTGGACTGAAGACATAAAGCAAGGCTAATCGTGATTCTTGTTTTTGATCCAGGATAGAGGATCTGCAAGGGAAACTATCTGAGGCAACTGGAGTCGATGTTAAGGCACAGGAATTGTTGATGGCTTCAGGGCAAGCTGTTAAACCAAACACTCTTGTCGTGGATTGCATCAAGAGTGATCAGGTCAGAACTATTGAAACTATTTTTTATCAATGTAATTGCTGTTGTTGCTTATGCTATTAATCACTGGAATCTCTGACACAATAAATTGATTTTAAGAGATGAAACTGATTAGACTGATTAGATTACTCTTGATTTCACAGTTCACTTGCAGATCCTCTATATAATGTTAACGCAATCTCTCTGCCCTCATTCAAATCTAAATTTATAATCTTAAAACCTATTTTAAAAACTATTATACCGTCTACATAGCCTTGTCCAAATGTTTAATGTTGTATGTAGGAAGTGTAAATAAATATTGAAATCTTCTTGGTTTCTTTTAGGTTCATCGCTATGTCTCTTTTCCCTTCTTCTGTATACAATGTATATTTGTATTGAAACAAACAAACTAATTCTCTTTCAACATGGATAAATTATCGAAGACAAACTAAAGGAGCACTCTGCTGCCGAATAAGCGTTTCAAAAACTACAAAATGACTTCATCAAGCTAATGATTGTATTGTTGCATATATGTGTGAAGGTGGGAAATGATTGCACTCTCTTCCTGTTGCCTACAAATGCTGAACCAAAATCCACGCGGCCATTGTATACTCTGCCACCTACAGTTCAAGGAATGGGTGAGATTGAGTCTTTGTAAATGTAGCACAAAAATAGCTATTCTCATTCCTAACTGAAGCAACCTGCAAGTTTCTACGAGATTAAATCCATGGCCTCTGTAACACTAACCTATAGCGGTGACGCCCTTGTCAACATATTTACAGTTATTATAACAGCTGGGATCGATTAGCTCCCTAACCTCAAGGCAAAGCAGACGTGTACTACACCCTTTCATACTCTGCACGCAGACCAGGAAAGACTCAATTTGAAAAGACTCATTACACAGCTGACAAGTTTCACGCAGATTTGTTTTTTGTACAAGTAGGGAATTACATGTTTCGTAAAAAAATTTAAATTTAGTGACTTACCTTGTCTAAATGCGTTTCGTTTCAGTCACTGAACAGAAAACGTTGATGTCATATGAGGTAATTACAGACATTTTGCATCAGGGTTTAGAAATTAAATTGTGAAACAAGTTACTTGTGTCAAGGACATGCAGTTAGCTTATTGGCTGAGGGGAGAGTCTGTCCTGAACTTTCAAAACAATTTGATTTTCAGGAATTGAAAAGGGCCTTTGCTCAGGGAGTGAACTTTTGCCGTGAACAGACGAAGATTAATCAGCTGCTAATTGAAGGCTTTAGAGCAGCGCAGTGAGTTGACAGATTTTTTTATGGATTTTTGTGTTAAGTAATAGTTAAGATAGGAAGAGAATTCATTCACCTCTTGTTTGTCAGTCGTTAAACTATGAGAATCTTCTCGAGGGAGACACATCGCTCACACTTACATGATGACAAACAGCCGCATGTGCATTCTGCTATCGTAAAACGTTTGTTGTAAAGTTAGTTTCGTTTGCATACCTTAAAAAAATTCTGCAGAATGTGGAGTCTTCTAAAATTTTTTCCATGTTTGTTTCTTTTTTTTCGCTACTGCACATCAAAAGGTTTTTTTTATTCCAATTTTCAGGATTTCATTGTTGGTTTTGAATTCCAAACTTGGAGAGCTCAAGTCTGAACTTCTAACTGAATCCAACAAGCTGGAGGCCAAAGTAGACTTTTTCAACTCCAGGTATCGTGAATTTGCAGTTACATGCTGTATTGAAAAGGCTCATTTGGCACATATCTGTGCCGTACCGTTGCTACTTGACAAAGGTTTAATATTGACAACTTGACAACTTTTTGACATCTTTTGGCCACTCTCTGATGGATTGCATTTGA
>Ga0126337_10003130_pt1 | contig 10741 bp, 8 predicted proteins | sample DipCmetagenome_FD_92527 | JGI IMG/M metagenome (GOLD analysis project Ga0126337, IMG submission 92527) | Coral microbial communities from La Bocana,Puerto Morelos, Mexico - Diploria C A metagenome | ecosystem: Host-associated > Invertebrates > Cnidaria > Coral | place: La Bocana,Puerto Morelos... | reverse complement strand
TTGCGACACCTCAGTAGATTGTGAAACAATATTAACTAATTATTCATAAGAAATGAGCAAAACGACAGAACACAGTCAAGCAGAGAAAATTATTCTATTATTGGCTAGCCAGGACTTGTAAAACAAAAAAAAAAAACAATTTGAAATCAATAGAGCATTCACGAATAAAAGAAATAGAGTCATCTCTCTCAATTAAGGTCTGTTACCTCGTGTATGTAATGCTGGCCAATATCAACATATTCCACAAGCACCAAATAAAATGTCAAGGAACTACTTTTAGTAGCTTTATCTTACAAAGTGGGCAAATCTTTTTTTTTCTTATTTGGTACGTAATAAGCTCTGTAATTCTGCCAATTTGCGAAAATCAGGTTTTGAAATTCTAATGCAGTTTTGCAGCCCTTTTTGCCTCTTGGTTTTTAGTCAATACAACTACGTTGTGTAAAACGTGGGATCCATACACAAAAACTTGCAAATTGTTAATTAAGGGAAAGCCGGACTCGTAACTCATGCAGAGTTCAAGCCTGCAAAATGTTATTCTAAAAAAAATTCATGAAACCTTTTTACTCTACAGGTAAAATGCGTACAAAAATAAAATACAAATAAATTTAAATACAAGTTCCAAATGAATCAGCAATCATTGACCAGCGACTCGATCCTTTGTCAAAACTGCAATTTCAAAGCCAGCCACCAATATCATTATAATTCATGTTCATTGACTTACTTTAGTTTGCAGTAAAATGTACACGCATTAAGTATGCAACAAGAACCACCACAGATGCAAAGCATAGGACAATTTGTAGCTTGGGAAACCCAACTTGCATGAAATCAAACAACACAAATACTCCAAGCTTGACAATGTTTCGAAACCCTACATCTCATGCAGCATTCAACAACAGTCATCTCTCATGAGCTAGCAGGTCTGGGCTGAGCAAGGGTGAAGTTATATCAAAACAGTTTAAATAAATAATCACAACGAGCTTGTCTTTGAGACCTGTGGAATTTTCTAGAACCGGGGTTGGCTTGATTCCCAATTACTGTGGTCACCCAAAATGAAAAGTGTCCCTCTTAGAAAGTAGCTTTTTAATTGAATTTGTGTAAGTGGTTGGGATAAGCCACTATCTTGATGACTTTAGAAGATTCTAGCAGAACTGTTGTTATCACAACAAATCACTTCCTGCCATAAATGAATGCTAAAATAGATTGTTGTGCAAAAAAGATTTAAGCCCAGACAAGACAAGAGTTCATAATTTTTCCATGCAATCACTTAATTAATTGCTTGACAAAGGTCAAAGACAACGAAAGGATTTTTAATTAGTAAAAAGAGCTAATAGAACTGAAAATGATTTTAAAAAACCTGTATTGAGAAAATTTCTGTTTTGAAGGTTCTGATGGCCTTAAATACTACTTAGTTCAAAGAGGTTTAAGTGAAATAAGTAAATCTGAGAAGGTTGCATGATAACCTGTGGAGTCAAATCCTCTAAATATAGATTATTAATAATAACAATGTTTGTTAAAGTTTGGTGGTTTGTCAAGACAATTTATATCTCAGAACAAGTTGATGATCCTACTGTGGACACCTCTCTGTTTCTCCATGCATTGTACTAAAGCAAGAGAGAAACTCTTGACCACAATTTGGAAAGCTGACCTGTACATTCATTTTGAACCTCTATCTTGATTCATTCTTGTTATTCTGCACCTCTTTTGCTTTTAGGGCTAGAGGCAATTTTGTTTTACCTATTGTTTTGTTTGGCCAATTAGAAACAACTTTGTAAACAGTGCAGGTCGCCCTCTGACAAAGGATGCTTTACTACTAAATGGCTGTGTGGCAACAGTAACACTTCTATTAATGTTCCTTATCAGTTTCCCTGTCATTCATAACAATTTGCTTGTAAAATCTGTCAGCAAGAAATTTTACTTTATCTACCATTTAGGTAGCTACAAAGTATGGACCATTGTTATAGAGGGGAATGGTTATTTAACCCCAAAAAATCTTTGTTCAAGTTTTTTGTCCACTTTCTTTGGCTTTAAATGTGCACCAAACACAAGTATAGTTGTTTACTCTGTATTAAGAAACTTACCAATAGAAACACTTTGGTTATGTAATTAATACACAGTGTATGAGTGACAAGTTTGAAAAAATCACATCTACAAAAACCACGTAGATCAAACCTTCCAGTACGCTTTATCATTGCTTACAAGATATAGTACCTTTAGTTACAGAATATGAATGTACAGAGTGAAACAGTGCAATAAGAGAGAATGAGAAAACCAGCTTTCTAAATGTAACCAGCATGCACACCACATCATATATGAGATGGAACCATCTTGATTGTCTTTGAATAATCAAAACATACATGTATGGCTATTATCCTAAGTGTTAGGAAAGTACTTTGCATTCAGTAATGACGCAGTGTTCAAAAATGTCCAAACAGGTAGAGTGCAGACCATTGGTCAAAGGACCAGTAGAAGAAGATTTCCCAACACATGTTCATTGAAACAAGAGTATGGTGCATCAAACTCACGAAGGTAGAATTCAATCACTCAAACTGTCTCATAGAACTTGAATTTCTGGGAAGAGATCTCATGTTGTCATTGCTTGCCTCCAAACAACAACAAAATCTAAAACTACACTCTCACCAACATCATTAGACTGCACTCAATCAGCTTTTAAAGTTCACAGCAGTAAGGCAATCATGGTACCTAAAATATGTCTAGATGATCCATGTAACACCTAGGTGTTCATTTGCAAAATAGACAGTGGGCCAGATTCTTACCACGCGTTTCGGTATACAGAAGATAACACTTTCAGATGTGCTCAAACAAATGTCTTTCTTAGACAGAGCTGAATACGGCAAAATTACAGGGCCAACTACATGTATACATATTGTAACTCTATGTCAAACCTGTGACAGGATCCCATTTCAAAATAAACTGTGCTATAAATAGTTCCAGTGTACTTTGACTGCCAGAGTACAATGTACATGTAAGCTGGGCTAAAAAACTTGAATACCTGCATTGTCTCCTGCATTGTTTTCCGGCCCTATACCCACCTAGGGTTATGGTTTAAATGAAAAATGACCTGCATTGTCGGTATTGAAGTGGAACCAACTTGAAACTGATGCTAATGCAGGGAGTCTTTGCTTGAAAATGCAAAATACAATATTTCATGTCTTGAATAATACTCCCCAATGGGCCTCCATTGCAAGCTAGTTCCAGTCAAATACACGTACCAAGAATAGGTACCAGTAGATATGGCCTATTTCAGCTTGCCCTTCAGATAAGCAGCTCTCCAATTTTTCTTGCACTTGCCCTGGGCAAGTCGTATTGCACATTTTTCATCAAGTTAGCAAAACAATTTTCCTAATTGTAGCTTGCGCATCAGTCAACTAAGAATGAAAAGTTACTTGCCTGGCAGAAAAATCTAGTCGTCCCAGAAGACCATGCAGTACTTTTCTCAAGCTCTAAGTAAGAACCTCATTTCAATCGCCCATGTCCATTATTTCAAAACTCTAACATGGCCACAAGCCTTTCTGCTCTAAATTCTTAATTGAAAAATTTCCTATCTCACATTCCTTTGCCTGGTAATTCCTCTAAGAAATTTGATGGAAGAAAAACAGGACCACAATATCATTATACATGTAGAACTTGGGCAAAAAGCCTCAAGACCGTGTCAGAATTTTTAATACACATACATCCAATGTGGGCTATTGAATGTAATTAAAACTCGATCCTGTGGAGGAGACCTAGCTATATTGAGCTATTCTTTCATGTTCTGTCAAAAGGGGACAAAACAAATTTCAAATTTTTATTTCCAGTTTTGTACTTGGCACCACAACCAAGAATCAATGGTAACAACACAATATAAAATGGGTCTTGCACAGTTCACAAATGGATATCGAAATGTAATTTTTCCAAATCACAAAATAAGCAAGCAAGGCACTGTAATGTCTAATAACATGCTCTTACAGTTGGGAGAGTGTTACGAGGTTGTATGACAGTTTTGAAGATTGAGCAAAGGACATAAAGGAAAGCTCTGATACTTCATAGTTGCAGATGCCTTGTGAAATGTTAAGATAATTACACAGCTCTAGGTCACGTTTGATGTTTTCAGTCCTAACAAATCTTCCAGAGGACTCATCTTAAAATGATTTGTAAATATTGGTTAATAATTCCAAGTTCTTCATTGGACACACAAAACCATCAAGTCACAGATCATAAACAATAATTTCTTAAATTCACTTTTTTTTTGCAAAAATAAAATCAGCTACACTGTAATCATGCATCAAATGAATACCCCTGTACAACCGTCATAAAACAAAAAATAGCACAGAATAAATATCAATCACCTAACAAAATCAACCAAAATTGTTATTTCAGTCAGTCAATTTGAACAGTACATGTAGATAATAAGTTTGTTCAAACATCAGGCCAAGCTTCACTAGAAGTGAAGTTCACACTTTCCGAGATATTTGTCAAGAGCTAAAAGCACAAACTCCTTTCAAATTGCCGTCACTTGCACATTTGTTTTCAACATGAGTTTGGAGAAATTGATTGTAAGTCCATTTAATATCCTTGAATGAGACATTTCAATTCTACTTTCTCATCACAAAGGCATCAATGTATCTAGACTACATTCTATAAATCACATCAAGTGAAGTCATAGAAGGAAGTTAACCATCTACTTGTGTCATGAAATATAACTTAAAGATGTATTGAATCTGTTTTTACCAGTATAAAGAGCAAAATTACTCCAAGTCAACTTTTACCAAGCATTTAATATGTCAAAATGAGTCGTCCTGCCATGGAGCCAATCCCTTACTTGGAACAACTTACATATAACTCAAACTGGTCAACATGTCTTAATTCACACGGTGTAACAATAATTATTATCAATCCTCATACACTAACAGATTACCTGCAATTACATGTAGACTGAACCTACATACAAGCATCTTTGACTTGTGATGCTCCAAAAAAAACATGCTTGCATTTGCTGGTTGATAATTACAGGAAATACCTCCTACAGACCTCCACTGCACATTATGCAAAGTACAAACACAAACCACGATGATGTTAAATTGTAACAGTGCAACCCAAACTGTATCAGCTGCTTATAAATAGCAAAAATTGAAATCTCTTAACATACTTTACACAATAAAAGATTGTATCAATTACAACTAAATATGTTCTGCCACTTTCACTCTTACAACAATCTAAGTCTTACTTTATCTTAGACATGCAAGAACATTAACTACTGTAAAGAACCCAAAACTCTCACTTAAGTATTTTAATGTGCAAAAACTTCAGTCACTTATGACTGTATGCACTTATTCAATGAACATCTACATCACATGGGTTTCTGGCAGTGCAAATAATCCATGTTTAATTTTCATTTCTAAAATTGTCGAATACCCACTGAGTTGAAAAGTAGTAACAACAAACTAGACCACATTATGCCAATAGTTGGTTAGGTTTCTAAATTGAAATGAAAACCATGCATGCAACCGACCTTCAACAAACCACAAGACAATCAAATCACTGATGTTTAAGAACACGATAAGTTCTGATTTAGATTTTCTCCAAAATGAAAATGCACATTGTGAAGATTGAAAAGTCTTTCCCTTGTCCAGCTTAGCATCCTCAGACCATAGGATAATAATTATTATATTAATAATAATAATAACATATGATGCTATATTGGATGCAATCAAGAATCTTAAAAATGCAAAATTAATATCTATGAATATTGAATAAGTGGCAATTCAAGGTGAAGGTTACTTTTCAGGAAACATTTTTATTGTCACAAAAGAAACCAACAGAGAGACAGAGATCACAGAAGACATAGAGTAGAGATTTGTGTCAGTTTTGCAATATAATTTCAAGGTTTAGCTTAAACAGTGATTAATCAACACACATACACACTTACACACAAATTCAAGTTTTCTTAGGAAGATTCAAATTACATAAAACTTGAGATGGCAAAAACGCGATAATCACTAATTATTTTCACCTCGGCCCTTCTGTGCAAACGAGTGCGAAAATTCACAGTGCAACAAGAAAATTCATTTAATATTTCTAAAAAGTGTCCAGGGTTGTCGCTCTAGCAATCTTAATTTCTTCCATACAGGACAAGTGGTTATTGGTTAACCAAGAATACATAAGCTTACTTGAGACACGCCAGAGTGTTTGTCATGTACGAAGACACTTAAGCCTTAGTTGAGCTTAAGTCAATTCCCAGCCAGACATTTAAAACAGTTTGAATTTCCCCACGAAATTAATCTCTTTCACGAAGTCGTATCCAAATTTGTTCAAGAAACCACGGACAGACTTCTCGAAACGTCTGCGATTATTACCAGATCAAAGACCAAAAGAAAATGCAATCGCTTCCACGATCACTGAATACAAATTCAACATGTTCAATATGAGCTGATTCACATTGAACTATTTATTCCAGCCATTGTTTGCATTTGGTCACCCTTTAACAAATTTTAATCCATAGCAAACAAGAAGGTCTCTGCAGAGATCTTACCTCAGAAAGTAGCCAGTTTAGGTCCATTTTCAATCATCGCTTCAGTGGAAAGAGGAAACTTGGAAACTCTGGATCATTCCGGTTGAAAAAGTCTTGCGGCGGTGAAAACGTAACAAATTTTGCCCAAAATTGCAGAATCAGCCCCGGCGTATTTACGGGCTTAAATCTGAAAGGGGAATTTAAACAAGGCGGAACAAGAATTTTTTAATCAAAAAAATTATTGCTAGAAAGTAGGATACAATAACATGTGACGAAAATAAACCTAACGACTTGCAAAATAAGAGAAAACTTGCACATTTACAGATTAACGAGTGGAGAAGCACCTTTATAAAATTAAGCTCACACAGTATCCGTTAAATAAAATGGGGCTCCCAATAAACTGTCCAAAAAATATTATCTTAATAATGGACAACTTCCATGAATATTCTCGTAAAATAACATAAAATTAGTAAAAGCACAAAGAGTAGTGGCTCAACTGGAGGAAGATTTTGCTTGAAATCGACAACTTATAAAAACCTTAATTAATAATTCACTCCACTCGACTACACTCCCTCCAAACATCGACCTAAACAAGATAAACCCCAAAAATTCTACATTAGTTGAACAACGCCCATTGAAAGAAAAAGCCAGATCCAAACCTCACAAAAGGCTGCCTCAATATGAGGCAAACCTCTCACAATCAACGAGACTTGTAGCACATGAAATCGACAACAGATTTGCCGACACCGTGAGGAAAGTTTTGCTCATCCACGCCGATATTTTCGTAACACATTTTTGAGCGTGGGCGAACTTAATTTAACTCCAACTAACAAATCCCGGGAATCTCTCTCGCCGGCCACTTTGCCTCACCTGAAAATTTGCTAGACATGTTTTTCTTTTCATCTGTGGCAGCGATGGCAGTACAGGCAGCCGGATAAATGCACCAAACTGCAGCAGGTTTTGAAAAATTGCCGAGAATTTCACGGCCAAGAACGGACGCGGCGTTTGGACGCAGAATTGCAACCGGAACTTCAAATGACCTGTAACGTCTCCCGTAGGTTACTAAGAGAAGACCTCGTTAATTCAGCAGTTAAAACAGATAATTTTTCCCTAAAAACAGTCGAATTGTCATGGCATGAACACAGAGAGAATGTAACACCGGCCACACGAGCATCATCAATCGCACGCACCCGAGACTTCTGGGTAATTGACGTCACAGGAAACAAAAAATTGCCGGAAGTAAAAGTTCATTCAAGCGGGACTTCCGTTCTGAATACACGAATGGCTGAAAAACCCAAGAAAGCAATTTTAGATGCAACGTACAGTATATAATCTATATGAGTGATTTCAAACGTGAAACGAAGGAAATGTAGATCGGTCGGGTGATTAAAGTATGTGTTCAAATGATTTTTTCTTATTATAGTATTTTATTATTTTTGAGGGACCAAGAAATCGCGATTTTGAAGGACGAGTGTCGATAAACAAATTACTTTTTACAGGCCAAAAAATATATCAAGAAATTTCTATTTCTTCTTATCACTGGATAAAAAAAACGCGACATTTTGAGGCTGGTTCGCGATAAGTGCATTGATGTATTACGTGTAAAACATGACAGTTTTTTATTTGTTATAATAATATAGAAACATGTCAGCTTGAAATCGTGCATGAGTCTTGACAAGTCGGAAGAAAAAATATCACGCACGTCCAAGCAAGTAACCACGACTCTCTGTTACTTTGCTAATAATACCAAAGTACAACGAACCGTTATTTTTTATCCCACGTGTGTTTTCTCGGGTTTAAAATATATCTTCCCGCTAAAGCGAGTGAGTGTTTTCTATTTATCATATGCATATTTACAGCTAATAAGTCTGTATGAATATAAGCAAGGTAAAAGTTCCAACTAGCCCGGTGAGCCACCACGCCCGAGTATGAATAAAATCAAATCCTACAAGAAGTGAAATTAACTCCCATCAAATAAATCCGACTGTTATATTCAAACGTTCCTACCTCTCAGGAGAGATTTGAAGCGCTGAATGAGCCGGTTGACGCTGAGCTACGAACTCTGAAGGCGGTCGACGTGAAAAAGAATACAAACACGGCGCTCACTCGCGTTACCCCTTTCGAATCAAAATACGAAGTGAATCTGTCGTATGAAGAAAGTCTACTTAGACTTGGCAAAACGCCTTGACGTCATCGTTTCTAAACAAAACGCAAATGAACGCCCACGAGCGGAAGAATCGAATAGAGCTGCATACGTCTTCACGTGAACCAGAAAACTAAAATTAATTGGACTCGTAAATTATATTCACCGAACACAAGTGAGCCGTTGGAGGCTTTGTGCTGCCTTGCCAGATAAGTCCCCTGTCTGACGTCACGCTGACGTCATTTGAAGTCTGTGTGTATAAATTCACAATAAGGCTGTCTAAAACGAGATGAAAGGAAAACATTGTTTTTTCCAGCAAAGTGCATGCTAATGTTTAAAAATACTAGTGCTGAATAATTTCTTTCCCCTCCAGGGGATGTGATCTTTTTCGCTGCCGCGTTGGTCCAACTTGAACTTTTACCTTAGCATAGATCCTGATCCATTCGATTTTCCCCGTGTCATTTTCGTGTCAGACCATTTTTGAAACAAAATACTTTCCAAGATGAGCCAGTTGATTGATCGCAAAATGCATTTTCAAAAGAAACTCGTCGGCAGGCGATCATAAATTATTCAACAAGGTGTGATGTTTCTGCATTAATTTGCTGGCGAGAAAATCCATTTTAAATCCTACGCAGAGAATAGGTTGTGATGTTTCTATTTTAATACGGTTTGGTTTTGCGTGGGTGGTATATGTTTGGATGAAAGACTGAAGTGTGACCGGCAATCGGTTTTTCCGGGAAGTTTGAACACTGGTAAGCGATTGCAAAAAGTGTAGATTATTTTTTCTTGCGTTTACGAGATTCACGAACGAAAGACAGGTGGAAAAAGTTCTGTAGATTGCAAAAGCTGAAACCGCATCTTGCTTTTGAATTTAGAAGCAAGAAAATTATTTTTTTTTATTCAGTAAATACTCAAATTTTTGCACGATATCGGTGCACCTTTGTTGCTATTGCTTTGTGGAAAATATATATCTTTATAAGCTAGCCATTATTATTTCCAATGTTGTTTTTCTTTTTCCGAGCGGCATCATAAAAATATTGGCACTGACAAAATTGATGTTGCCACTTAGAATATTCAACAATGTTATTTTCCGAATGACAGAACTAGAGATCGGATCTCAGTCCAATCTCTCATGTTGAATCTAATGGAAAATTCGTATAACACAAACATCAGTCGCGAAAATCCGTTCGACAATTTAGATTTTTTTTCTGGTGTCAAGGAAAATAAATTTCTCAAGACGACTAAAAATTCGCCTTGACAGACCGCGTTTTTAGTGCGATGCAAAAACAGCATGCAATTTCAGTTCGTGAAATGACATGCAAAACAGCTATGCCAGTGTTGGAAAAAAGTAACTCTGAAGGTTGAGAGGAGGAGGGTCCAAATAAAAAGAAGGGATGAGGGGTATTATTTCGTGTACATATATTCTTCTGCAGTGCCGCGGTGATTCTGTAGGCTTTTATGCGCAATGTACGATCGACTCTCAGCAAAAGTGGGGTGATTTGCATGTAAAGCCTGACTGAAATCGTCGACGTTTCAACTTACATGCAAAAACTACTTGAACCATCTATTTACTTCTTTTTTCACTGGATTACGCGCTGTCGTGTTTTAAATACAGGGAAAATACCCTAAATAATCAAATACCGCACACTTTCTTCAGTTTGCGAGGCTCTCTAGCTAGTCTTGTGAATTCTCAATTTGTTTTTCCTTCATCATTGGGGTCTTTTTTCACTCTTTAACCTTGCCAGTGTTGCAAAGTCCATCGTTGATGTCGTTTGGAACCTAACTGCTTGTAGCTATGGATGAAAAATTTAAATTAAAGCATGGAAATGCAAGACAAGAACATTCAAGATATAGAGAAATACTTTCGTGCGCTTATCATCGAATATTGTAGAATAAACAAACTTTTTGTCTTTGTAAAGATGTCCTTGTTTGTCTCAGGAATCCATGGTTATTGGAAAGGAGACAGCATGTTTTAAGAACAACTTAAGCGCAGTAAAAACAGTAACTAAAATTCAGTCAAAATTTCTGTCGTCTGTTTATCCGTTTGGCTTTATTATTCTTTGTAGATTCTCAACCGACTAGAGGAAACT
>Ga0126337_10003129_pt1 | contig 10743 bp, 5 predicted proteins | sample DipCmetagenome_FD_92527 | JGI IMG/M metagenome (GOLD analysis project Ga0126337, IMG submission 92527) | Coral microbial communities from La Bocana,Puerto Morelos, Mexico - Diploria C A metagenome | ecosystem: Host-associated > Invertebrates > Cnidaria > Coral | place: La Bocana,Puerto Morelos... | reverse complement strand
TTCGTGTAACACGAAATTCAGGATCAAGGTATCACGGCGCGCAATGCATCAAGGATGAAAATGGGCCTTTAACAATTATAAGCCAAGATTACCTTTTTAAAGTCCATTATCAAAATTTCATCATTTTCTTCCTCCTGCATACGTTGAAGATTCAAGTCTAAATTGAATGTCATGTCAAACGTTTCTGAAAACCCTGACTCGTCCACCTCGACCTGTAAAGAAGAACCGCATGGGCACTAGAATCACAATCTCAACATTGCTAAAGAAGGTCTAATTAGGAAAAAAAATATCATGGAGGCAATGTCAATGATTAAATACCCTTTTAGGAACTTAGTGTCCTTACGATGGCTATAGAAACTTTACGATATTGATGCATTATTTGACCTACCATATACAGCCTGCCCGATAGCTGCCTCGGAAAATCTAGCGAAAAAAGAGCATATGCCAAGATTTACAAAAAAAATTTAAAATTAAGTGTGCTGGGCTGAGCTTGTTTTCCTACCAGAACATGTTAGAGATCGCTTTGCTTGGCTTCGTTTTGCGATAGAACAACCAACAAGTAGCACAACTACAAAGAGTGTGGCCTTCATCTTCAAATCCCGTGCTTTCCTCACCCGTGCAAAGCGCAGGGATTCACTGGTCATCCCTTATTTATGCATTCCATGGATGTATACAGCTGCATGAAAATCAACAATCCATTAAGGACAGCAACGTAGCTAATTAATTCAAAATAAAGTGGATGAGGAAACAGATAGAATGGCGGTTGTCAAAGAAAGATTTGTGTTGCTTGCGTTCTGGGACAACAAATTAATTGAAGAATCGAGGGTAATACTACACACAGGAGTAAATAGGAGTCAAACGTCATACCTTGTAAATTAAACTGGGCCCAAAAGTCCAATTCATACTTGGTCCTTCTTCGTGCTTATTTTGATATGGATACGCGAAAATAAACAGTGGCACTCGCGACCAGTACGGATAAGTACGAAGCGCGCGCTCTTCAAGTTTTTTAAAAAATGAAATCCACGTTTAGTCTTTGAGGCCTTAGGATGGCAATGTGGAAAATAAGACGCATTTCGTCCAGGCGTGTAGCGCTGTTAGTCATCTGCATTACTTTTAACGTCGGATGTCCATGTCATTTATTTGGTGATCATGAGTATTGAAATTTTCGGCAACGGGCGGGAAACAGGGCGGGGTGCTTGGAAAGGTTGGGAGGCGTTCACCCGTGGGTTACCTACCACATTACTTGATTTCAGAAAAGAGCGAAGGAAGTGGATGAAGAGGGCAGATAGAATAACAATTGAATAAGAGCAATTTTTGTTTCGTAATAGGGTCAACAAATCCATTGACGGTTAAAAGGCAAAAAGACAAAATAAACAGGAATTAAATTACATTTTAACTACACAGAAGTCATACTAGAAACCTCTTTATAAGTACTATTTGAAGATTTTATAACGAACACCTCTTATTTGTGGAAAACTCAATGAATTGATCCCAGATAAACCAAATTGTTAAATTTTACATAACCCGGCACTCCGTTGTGGCCATTTACTGTGTTTTGTTTCTTCTGTACTGAGCTTTCATTATTTCAATTTCTACAAAATTTTAATAATTGACCAAAAACACTCAATTTAATCGGAATTATATGTGTTATTTTTGATATGCCTTAGATTGAGAACATATTTTGGATCTCCTTCCTGCTAGAGTGATATGCAATGTTGCCATACTCTAATACTCCCTCCGCCAGTGGAAAACGCCCACATCGATCAAATTCTCGATATTAATTTACGGTCGTCATTTATTTTCCTTGTTCCAAGTCCTTGGTGAATAAAATTTTAGTAAATGACATCATTTTCTCAAAAATACCACGCGGATTGAAATTATAATCTATCACAATAGAAAATTGCACGAATATATTTTTTGTTATTCTTTATGAAAAATGCAGGACCAATTCCGGTCGTTCGATGGCGTTTCCTGACCTTTAATAAAGGAGGGGGGAGGGGTGGGGGTGCGTACCTTTGGTCTACAATATTGGCTTCCAGCCCGTAATTTCTGTATTACGAGTTCGCTAATTCCCCGGGGCGTAAATGCAATACTGAAGTTAGGTATGAACGACAAAGGGCCCCTAAACCCCTCTTCCTCTCTCTCCCTCTTCCTGATAATGGAGAGAAAGACAGACTAAAACCAGTGTAGTCAGTCTAGGCAGGGATCGCTCGCCTCCTACCGATGTGACCTGGGTTCGATTCCGGCCCGGATCGATGTCTTATGTGGGTTGAGTTTGTTGTTGGTTCTCGCCTTACCCTAAAGAGTTTTTCTCCGCTTACTCCGATTTTCATCTCTCTTGAAAAGCCAAGAACATTTCCGAATTCCATTTATATCAGGATAGAGAACCGTTATAAAAACCAGCTAGGACTGACTTCCTCTCTATGTATTACATTTTCCTTTCAGTAGTGTTTCCTTGTCGTCAGAGTCTTTGAATCCACGTAAAAGATCTCAATTGTTGAAGTAGAAATTACACCTCAAGAACAGGCACTTGTCTGTGACTAGCATTTGCCTATATGTCTGGATCTGCTATCTTTTTGTGTGGAGATTGGGTAAATAGACCGAACATTCGTGAAAACCTGTTCTCGGCTTCCATTATTTCGACTTTGAAACACAATAGGATTTTCCCTTCGCCTCGCTAAACTTGGATCTATTGTGGCTCAAGAAGAACAAGAAAGAAAGACAGTTTTCCACTGAACCCCAAACTAATTAAATTAGTCTCCTGCTAGTTATCTTTTTCACAACACAAGCGATAGTCAACTCGACCTCAGGTCGCGTTGTTTAAAACTTTGCACTCATAGGCAACCCCGATTTGGTTTCTGTAGCATGAGCCGTCTCCAGAAGTAACCAAACCCATAAAAGCTCTTGGAGTTAAAAAAAAAAATAGGATGTTCTTGCACATGTTTTCTCTGCCAAGGAAATTTAGATCCCCTACGGTTGGGCCTGTTAATTGCATCTTAATGTTCTAATGTGAAACACCAGCTCCAAACAACGTCCAGTAATGATCTGAGTGTTACAAACTTGATGCACGCAAACATCCAGTACGAGTAACGTTTTTCTACTAGCTCTTTAGCCGCTAAAGTCACTTTATTTTAACGCCCTATAGCAAAGGGGTTACTGTTTACAGTTACCCTATCTGGTGTTAATATTTGCGAACTATATTTATTGGAATTGTAAAGCGCAGGTGATTATATTTAACTGAAACCCATGTGATCTAAGTTAATAAATTATTAATGATGTCATATCTTATCTTTTAGCTAAATCCCTTCTTAACATATATGTTTATTTGAAAATCATCGTTGGTTTCCTAAGTGCAAATAGACTGGTGAAAAACACTCTAATAAAATATGTATCGAATCAGCCAAGTCATACTCTTTAACTATATCTTTTCAGTTTGCTAAGATCCGCGGAGGAAGCAAACAACTTAAAACAGTTCAAGGGTGCACTCAAGGACGTCCTTAATATCTATCTGTTACGCAACAATTTTTCAACAACCTCTTTCTAAACTTGTAAATGGAGAACTTTGTCCTCTGATAGAGTTAGATTTTGAACGTACGTACTTAGGGAACCGTATGGATAAAGTGTTTTCGTAAATGCAGCCACCTGGAAATTTAGTAATATACATGGTAATGATAAGTGAAATTCAATGTGAATACACTTAACGAACCAATCAAACGATATTTGAAGAACTATACAGCTTTAGTGATGTGTTCATGAATACTTCATTGCATTCTCTTGTCTTGTGCACGACATTATCTCACTGTTTACCTTAAAGATTCCAAAATGTTCTTTTTTGTATTGACTCTTTGGTTTAACGCAGCCCTGTTATTATATGCCTGTCCTTCCAGAGGCACTGCAGGTTTTTATTTTGTTCAAAACAGGAACATGGTTGCTGGTCACGCCCTAAAAGGTTTCACGTACAAAGACGTTACAACGGCGGATGCGATGTCGTGTTTCCATCGCTGTTCACGCGAGTGTCGCTGCATTTCGTTCAACATCCACGCCACCAACAACACCCTGAAATGCCAGCTAAACGAGGAAAACAGGAACACCAAGCCTCACGCACTGGTGGCTTCTCCAGAGTTTAATCATTACGATTTAGTCATCGACTACCCTTCTGAGGTTAAGTATATATTTTTTTTAATTTTCATTTGGCATAGTTTCTGTACTTTCTTTTTTTCAAGGTGGTCATGCACCTCCAATTAAAAATAACAAGAAGACGACATAGTAGATTCTTAATTTTTTTTCCAAATTTTACATTTCCAATTCATAATTTTTTCCCTAAAGCATCTTGAGAAGATATTAACTTATGCTTTTCACCATTGCCATTAGTAACTCGTCAAATAATCAATAATACTCGTTTGTACAATTAAGCTTCTAGTGAGATTCTTTCTGTTCCTATTTGGACCTGCCTTTGAAGACGAACAGCCAATATTTAAGCCTGGAATTCACTGAGTTTTAACACACTTTATTTGAAGTCTATTAATTTGAATGATAAAGGAAATCCCTAGCCATCTAGCCTGATAGCAATTGAAAGTTCTCTCAGCGTTGCACGAGCGAGTGAAATTTGAAATAATTTTAAATATCACGAGAAGAGAAAGGCCTTAATTGCTGAAGCTTTCATATCATTACTAATTTACTATGACTGTACATTAAACATTCATGATAAATTTGCCCGCTTTCAGTTAATCCTAATGAAGTAACTTTGACAGTTTTATAACGCTCGATTTAAACCATATTTTCTGTATCTCAAATTTTCAAAACGTCACAAATATCACATTTTTAATTGTCGTATTCGCAATTGAACGGCAATGGAATACATTTCAAATGCGTCACCTCTCTCTTGTTGATCAAAATAGGGCGAGTCCTCAATCTCGGGGGACTGTTGGGATTACAATAGCTGCTGCGAAACCAACCCATGTCTCAATGAAGGCCAGTGCACTCCCAATTGCGACGAAAAGAGAAAAAGATTCATCTGCCACTGCCCGCATACGTTCACTGGCGCAGTGTGTCAGCTATGGCGTCCCAGAAACTGCGCGGAGGTCTGGGATCAAGGATGGAGGCAGAGTGGCCGGTATGTCGTTCTTGATCACAACGAAAACAACCTGACGATGTATTGCGATTTCGACAGCGAACCAGAGTTTCTCTGGACTCTTGTGGAATCCTTCTCTCTGGAAAACGTCGGCCAGTTCCGATACAAGCCTTTCTTCAAGACAAACTACGCTGGTGTTAATGAAGTTAATCCTGATTGGTCGGAATACAAGATGTCACACGCTCAGGCCCAACATGTGCGAACAGCATCCACGCACTGGAGAGCCACATGCAACTACCCCGCTCGTGATGTCGACTACACAGACTACTTGAGGACGTCATTTGATGCTTTTAATATATTGATGGATCCAGGTTTGTTTTCTAACAGTTTTTAAGATTGATCCGGGGGCTCTAGTAAGCCCTCCTTTGTGCAAGGAGCGCCCTGGAATGTAATTTTCCATCTGCTGGATACGGTTACAGGACACGAGAGGAAGAATGGGGGGGGGGGTCAGATGACACCATTTCCTGCGTTTTTACCTCAGTTGGGGTTTTGTTGACTGCAAGCACTACTTGTAATAATTGATAGCTCGTCGCCGTGGTTATCCATTACGAATGGCATACTACGACGTCATATTTAACAATTAGGAAATTATAGATTATTTGCTCTCGATTTCTATTTCTGCTCCGATTTACTATAAATCCACTAGTCGCACAAAACTCTATTCTAAGTCTTCTTCGTAGATACTGTAACCTGCGAACAGGATCCCGGCTATATTGGAGGAGCACGGCAAATTCGGCGGAGCCTGTTTGCTGGCTACGGATACTTCGAAGAGGCAAAGAATCGGCTACTACTATCTACTTAACAATTAGACCCGTAGCCCGCAAGGGCTATTGACTCGTGGCCCCTGAGGGCGAAGGGTCTAATTGTTTTATTATCACCGAACTAGCCGGTCAGGAAAAGCAATAACAAAGTTTGCAAATTCAAGTTGAAGAAACATTTATTTGGCAATAAGACGAGGGAATTTCACTACTCGATGACTATTACTAATAGTCCTCTAGTAGCGTAGCCAATCAAAATGCAGGATTTGCATTAGTCCTCTAGTTGGGTGATACTAAAACAGAATAGATAGTGAGCAGCGTAGCCAATCAGCAAGCGGCGTTCGTGAAAGAACGCTAGTAGATTTGTACTAATAAACGATTAGATTATTCGCTCTCGAGTCTATCGCGTAAGTCAGCGAAAGGTATTTGCAGGAGAACGCCAGTAGATTTATACTAAAACAGAATAGATAGTGAGTAACTTAGCCAAGCCCGATAGGAAACTAATTTTAAAGTGTCAAGAGTCAGCCAAGGTAGTGCTACCGGAAATAACAAAATGTAACCAAACACATAAATAGAATGGTTAGAATTAACGCCTTCAAGTTAGAGTAACGCTGTGCATAAGCAGATGTATACAGCTGACAGCAAACTCGATTTTTTTTAACAGTTACAAGTACCAAATGCCAAACTTTTGAAATAATTAACATTCGGGGAATTTCCTGCCTGGGATGTACCGCTGGCGTTCTTTATGGTGGTAACCATGGGTACACATTTCACATTGACAGCCAGAAAAGCCGGTCAGTTGTTGGGTGTCAGTTTGACGGCTCAAATGGAGCGCTCAGTTCTGAAGATAATTTTGGATATTATGGTGTCCACAATCCTGCGTTTTCTTGCACTGAGTCTACAACATCCACCACGCAAATCTGGTTTGGAAGGAAAAAATGATTGTCTCAAAACACAGAGCACGAACATGCAGAGAAAGAATGAGTGTGTTGGCACGAGATGTGGATGGATCTGCTTGGTATTTGTTCATTTAGCATTGTGTTCATTCGATATTTACTCAAGCGACATTTACTCATATTTAATTAACTCGGCATTTTTTTTATTCAGGAATTTCTCCTGTCGCCGATATAATAATAATCATAAAAAGTACAATTTCCTCGATTGTGATTGGTTTAAAACAGAACTAGTCTTCACTAATTCAATTGCCAAGTTGTTATCGAACAGTTTGTTATGGGACAGTGCAATAAGCCAATCGCATTCTAAGCTGTAGATTAAATTAACCAATGACAATCAAAATTGTAGTTTAAATCAACCAATCTCAATGATACAATTTACTTCTCTTTGTCGGTATTTTAAGGTTGCTGAAACACTTTCTGACTCCCGCTGCGTGTCGTTCGATTTTGTTATCACTTGTATGATTACAGACCGAATTGGACTCCACTCAGTCCTGTTACCATTACTTATGACGTGACAGGTTCAGCGATGTTATTTTAGTACGTCAGAGAGTTTTCCCGTTTTTATTAGATTGGTTTCCTTTTGGGGAGTATAATATATTAAGGGTATTTATTAAACTGTTAGTATAGGGTTAATAATTGACAAGGGATCGTTTTAGAGACTTTTACCGTGAAAATTAAGGATTGATAAGCAACCAGGAAAAGGGCACACGTTCTTTTACAAAAAGAAAAAGCTCAGAGCTCACTACTTATTAAACCGGCGATCAAATGCTAAAGGAAAAAAAAAACATCCAAAAAAGATGCTAATAGCTCTTGAAATTTAGCTTTTAATTTAGATATTGATAATGTTTATTCAGTATGCTTTTATCTATTCTAGTATGCCAGTATACTACTTTTATCTAATTATGAGAGTTTTGTGTATTGATCGTAGCTGAGTGTGTTTCAATAGCTTTCCGATTTACGTGCCTCTATCTGTTTTATTTTGGTTTGCAAAGGATTTTACAATACCAGAACCATGCATGTAAGATCTACCCATCCGAATGTTCTGGAATTTGATGATTCTATGTTCAGTTAAGACCTAACTTAACTTCAATCTTATGGCTCTGAGAAAATATTTAGCAGAAGATCCTCTACAAACACGTAATTTTGTCATTTTTATGAAGGTTTACTGCAACCAGGACAAACAATAAAACTCCGAGGAACTTTATTTCAGTTGGAATTTACGTTACTTTCATTCAGGGAACAAATATTAACTAACATTACATCCATTACTAACATTACAGCTGGCGCGCCGCTGGAAAGCAATGCTTAAAGGTTTGCTTCAGGTTGTATCCATGCCAAGCATTTGTGCTTACTAAGGAGCTTTCTAAACGTTGTTGGAATTTTGTTGGCCTGAACATTTCTAACATTTCGAAAGTACTTTGTTCTCAACCCGTGAAAGGTGTATATGACATGAAAAATATTTTCTGCTTATTTGAAAGGCCTTTCGAAATACAGAAGAATGGCGTTTTTCTTTTCGAAGTATTTTTTTCCGTTTCAGAGATATTGACAATTTTGTAATTTGCAAAGTAGATCAGTGACGACGTCATAAGATTTGTAATTAAAAATGGTAAAATAGTGAATAATAATATATAGATTTAGCCAAGCCTATAAGCAGAGCTCCTCAAGCATTTCTGGGAATGTTGTTACTAATGAAAATGATCCAAAGTGTATGTCAGGGAAATTGCAAACGATTTTGTACCCTCAGCCTGAACTAGAATTACATCAGCAGATCGAGGTGTAAAATAGTATGCTGAAAAAAAAAATAGAGCCATGATTTCATGGACAGGATTTCAGGGGGGGCACCAAAAACTATCGACATATAACACAACTATCTACCGTGCATTTTGGTTGCATTTCTTATTCTTGGCTCCTCGATTATTGAATTTTTTGAAAAGAACATTACGAAAAAAGACCTAACGTTACAATAACAATAGCTGCTGTAACCTTTGCAATGCTTAGAGACTACCTTTTATATACCCAACGTTTTATTGAACAATATACATGCTACATATTTTAATTGTATATACATTTTTATTGTTATCCCTTATTTGCATATAATTTTCATTTTTCTTTTTTTCTTTTGTTCCCAAAATACGTTAACACATTAATAAAGCGTTTACTTACTTTCTACCTTAGACATGATATTGCTGTTAATCATTTTATCCTTTCATTGTTAACATGGGGACTCTCACACAAAAACATTAGCACCTTTTTTTTTGTTTTGGGTATGAAATCCAGTGGTTACATTCATACTCAGTTCCCAAATCTGTACTAAATGAAATCTCACAAAATAGAATACACATGTGAAAAGTTGGAAAGTTTTGTTTTTTTAACTTGATACAGTTAGCAAATTAATATCTTCACTTTTACATGGAGTCTCTTCGTGCTGGAAGGGTTTGCACCATCTCTCAAAGTATAAGCATAAGCAAAATCACTCTGGCGTGAACGGTAAACATGATATTTTTCTGCTGATCATGAATATTTGCATAGGCTCTTAATAGTAATTATTTTATTATTCAGTTCTAGTTTGTTTTTTTTTTTTCGAATGGGTTATTGGGAGCTGTTAATTGTGCTATAAACTAGTTCGTATACTGTACCATATGTACATGTTTTTTTCCTACACTACACAACCAAAGGCATTCAAAGGTTATGAGGCATAGGTACATTTGTCAACCAAGCACCAACATATCCAAGATATGTTTTGATTGACAAATCATTACCGGGCTAAATATTAAAGATAAGTAAAGCAAATGGACAAACAGTACATCAATAACCTATAAATACCAAAGTAGACATATGCAGTCAGTGCTGAAAAGACATTTGACCTCAAATTAGTGTTGTAATAAACAAGGAAATCACTTGTTCTACCTTGTGTGTTTCATTATTTGAAACTGTATGAACAAGTAAATGACACTGCATGACCATTTAATGCAGGTCAAGGAAATACAAAAAGACAAATTGGTAAATGGTGAGGCATGTCCACTTAATGGGCATGACTGCTTTAAATAGCTCAAGATTTCAGTAGTAAGGGAAATATTTTTTGGGACTTTGAAAACTAACAGTTTAATAAAGGATAAACACGTATTACAGGTTGCAAGAAAAACAAAAATCAGTACTGAAAAGACATTTGACCTCAAATTAGTGTTTTAATAAACAAGGAATTTTTTTTTTACCTCGTGTGTTGTACGTACAGGTAACTGTCACTGTGTGAGAATCTAATACAGGTTGAGACAATAGTGTAATGTTGTTGCGTGATGCGTGACATAGCCATATATAGGACCTTCTATTTATGGAAGATCATGTGCGAAGAAGAGAGCTAAAAAGGATAGAGGAGGAGCGTACGGATTAAAAAGAGTGCAAGAATTGAGTTATTCTGTCAGTTGTTCAGTCCTTGTCCGCCTGTCGAACCCGCCGGGAGTTACAATAGTGAAAAACCCGTTGGTATTTTGCAAATGATGACCGCGACCACATAGTGGAGGTGACTGCTTATTAGGTCAAAATTATTTTGAAGTATTTTTTGAGACTTGATAGAGGCTTGACAAAGGGTGACTGCTTCCTGTTGGCAAAATATTAATTTACCCTAATGCACATTATCAAAAAATTGATTTGAATGCACCGTGACTATAAGCCACGTACAATTAATATATTCCAAAGCTATTAGAAAAAGTAATAATTTAAATAAACCATTGGTAAATTATCTGTAAGAAATTGCAAATGATTAAATATTTTGCGCATGAACTAATTTAAATTAGTTACTATTTGTGTTGTTTCTTATGTAATACAGTGTAGCTGTGACAATGTTGCAGCTATGACATTACTACACATACAGAGTGTAGGATGGGTTGCAGAACTCAACTTC
>Ga0126337_10003127_pt1 | contig 10743 bp, 8 predicted proteins | sample DipCmetagenome_FD_92527 | JGI IMG/M metagenome (GOLD analysis project Ga0126337, IMG submission 92527) | Coral microbial communities from La Bocana,Puerto Morelos, Mexico - Diploria C A metagenome | ecosystem: Host-associated > Invertebrates > Cnidaria > Coral | place: La Bocana,Puerto Morelos... | reverse complement strand
GATCTAAATTCAAGCGAAATAATTCTGTCTCCGCGCAAACTTGCTCGAGTTTACAAAAGTTTGAAAATGTCCATCTGGCTAAGAGTTCCAAACTCATCACACATGCCGGACTTTCGAAACTACCAGAACGAGGTGACTTTAAATTGAAGGAGAAAATTTCGAAGAAGTTTTCCCGATAAATTTACGCAACATTGAGGCGTAAAACTCACCAGCAACTTCGTTGGAAAATTGTTCGTGTCGGTGTTCGAGGTGAGATGCTTGTTCCTCTTCCCTCTTTTTTTCCTTCTTGGCCTTGATTAAGAATGCTCGCGGCATGATGGCAGCGTCAAAGTTGGAGAAAATCCTTCTCCGCGATTCGTTTCGTTGTGCTTCTCTTCAAGGCGATGACGAATGCTGCCGTTTAGCGCTCGACACACAGCATAAAAGATATTAGCATGCGGCTATGAGATGCGACATTAGTATTCAATGCTCATTCGACGGGAGAATTCCGTTGGGTGACGTCACATGGCTGAAATATCATAAAAGTAACTCCCCCGTCAATTTCACCCGGGGTGTCGCGCGCGACGTGCTCTCAACATGTAAAACATTTCCTACAGGACGGCAAAATCATTTGCGGTTGGCGTCAAATCGATTTGAGATAACCAAATGGCGTCGAGTGACGGCTAATCGAGAGAAGGATTATCGAAGATAACGAGAAATTCCGCCACATGAAGCACGAGTCAATATTAGCTCACTGCCGCTACCCCTATCGGGTTCTATTTTTCACCGGAAGTTAGCGATTAGGCTACGCTTCGGCGATTCGAATTCCGCTACTACATTTTCCGCACGGAATTTTCCCCGCACGTGCGAACTGGTGTTTGGTGGAAAGTTCTTCACTTTCACAACTCCCAGATGGGATCTGGCCACTGCTCAGTGCTTCGAGAGGCCAAGAATATGTGTTTTAACGACTATTCCGCGATTGAATTCCCCAGTGTGTTCAGGAAAGTTTACATTATTTTGTTCTTCAACTTCTGACACGTGTTCTGCCATTCACCTCCGTTGAACCGTAGCTAATTTTTTGACGTCATTGCATGGCTCCTATCAAAATAAGCTAAAAAAGTAGAGAAACTAAACCTGAATTTCTGCCGCATTGCTACAAATAGCTTTGTCGTAAATGAAGAAGCAATCACGAAAACACATCCGTGCAGTCCATTCCAAATTTTTCAAGTTTCGTGTCCACATAACGAGCATTGTTTTGGCTTCATAAGGGGCAAATTACCATAACTAGTTTTTCGAGATTACTGTGAACAAACAACTTTGATTTTTTTCCTCCTCAAATCAACCTAAAAATAGCAGTTCTGGTGAAAGTTATTTTATCAAACGTTTCATCTGAAAGTGCCTCAATATTCGTTGACTGAATATGGGCGCCGCAGTTGGACTTCGTCTGCTCGATATATCAATGTGTGCATTTTCGTTCGTTCAGTTTATTGTTCACCAATTCCATCAAAATACCCCATGTTTGTTTTCTTCTGTTATGGAAACCTTTTGAAAACCGAAAGCCCGCCCCTTTGAAAACAACTGACCTCTTTCTAGTCTCAAACCTAAACGCTTCTTTCCTGGCAACTTTCAAAGCGATTATCATTGCTCTCTCGTGAACATAGCGTTCTCTTTTGCCTCTGAAACCAATATTTTCCGTTAACTTGATAAGAGATAACTGGAGATAACATTTTTCCCAGTAAAATATGCATTCTTTAGTGGCGTCCTTATGTTTTTGAAAGTTCCTGGTTCTATTCAAATTACGTTTCCCACACACTCGAGGAATGTACTATAATTAAACTAATGTTTAAAGATGAGACTGCTTAAAAGCTTTCTTGTTTAAAACATGGGGTAGTTTAAATGTCTTTTTTTTTCTTCGCCTTTGGTTACTCGGGTGTAAACGGCTAACTGAATTCCATTATACTTCCTGGGGTGTTTTGGTGGTAATTTTGTTCAAGATTTCCCTCAGTTTATTAAAAGAAGAGGTTTCAGCGACACAAATATGATCACAAACAATCTTTTGTTACAAATGTCTTTCAACAAACGTAAACCAGCATGCTCTCGAGAATATCAAATTTAATGCTTACTTTAAAAAAACTATGGCCTGTGTGCATTGCGTTTATTTGAGACGAGGCACGTTTCTTCAAAAAATCTCGGATATTTGAACTCCAAACAGCGGAAAACAATAAAGGCCTTTTATCCGTTGCACCACAGAAGGTACATATGCAATTAAGATGCAAAACGGAAAGAGTTTTCAGAGTTTTAAGTCAACCGTGAAGAGGGGCGGAGAAATAAATTAGAGAAAGGGCTGAAAAACAGTTTATTTGCGAAAACATGACTCCAGTGCGTTCAGCTCGAAAGCGCTGGAATCGGCCACCGATTTGAAACTTTGAAAATCCCGGCGTTGAATTTTGATTGAGAAGCATTATTGTGTTAGCGCGTTCAGTGGTTCGCCAGTCTATCGCTTAGGAACAAACACATCACCAACCCGGCTAGGTGAATTCATTATATATACAGTCCATTGTTATCAGGACTCAAACATAAGGCGTTCAATACAACAGGCATTTGTAATGGAATCCGCTGCCTAGATACGGGAAAAACAATCCAAAGAACTTTAGATATATCGCGAACTCCACCCAACTTTGAAACGATCTTACTGTGGTTAGATTGCAGAGAACTGGTGCTTTATCTGTGTGGATGGTGCCACGGATAAGGGATTGCCTTTGGCAATAGCGTATACTTGTCTCGATGAAGTAATCGTTAAAAACGTACAGCCCCAAGCGATAACAATACAAATCGAATAATCCCGGCCCTTTTGACCTCAACTCCTCCTACGCGAAGGTATTTCGTGTGAAATAAATTTCCGCTTTGAAACAACTCTGGGGAATGTTGACAATTTCAACGAAGGAACCACTTGTTGCACACAAGAAGTAGTAAATGACAAGAAGACTGGGGATTCTCCCGAAATGTGGGTAACGAAAACCGTAAATCCCGATGTTGTTTTTCAACCTACGTGTCATTAAGAACAAAAAGTCGCAAAACTACTGAAGCACACAATTTCTTGACGCAGTTATATTGCCTCTGATTTGCATGATAATTGGGTTAGGTTTTGCATAAAAGTTTTATCAGTCGTGCAGTTTTGCACTGTTTGTTTTCTTGTCATCACCGATTGAGAAAAATCCCTGAAAATCCCGAAATCAGAGCTTAGAAACAATCCAAGATTACGCTTTTCGCGAAAGTGTAAAAACACTGACAAAGAATCTTGCATCGTCACTGTACTCTTCAGTGGTTCCATCAGTGGGTGATTAAAAACCAATTTAAATTCGGAACCATTTAAAAACACTGACGCGCGAAGTCTGTTTCAACAGCTCACTCAAAATAAATTTGACCCTAAATTTATTTACAACCTTATGTTTTTAAGAATTCTTTCGATTCATCGCTTGGAAAAAAATACCATGCGATATTTTGTGACCATAACGGTGGTATAAATAAAACGGTTGTCTGATGTTTTCGTCCAATATATGCAGATAACATTTTTTATTGTTTACTCGATTATTGAAGTTTTTACAGAGACGCTTCGTCTGTTGAAATTTTGAAAGGAATCAGTGTCAACGGGTATTTTACGCTTTTGTTCGCATCTACGCGGGTAAAGAATAGAATCATTGTTATTTTTCATCTTCGGTTGAGAGGGTTTTGCGTCGGAACTGTGTTTATAATGACAAACCTCACGGATACAAATACATGCATTCCAGAACATTTCCACATCCAAATCTTCACTGTTAATTGATATCGACCTTGCTCACAGATTTGCTAGTTTTGTGGAAACAGTGTTCAGCGTCAGAAGGAAGAAAAAAAAAATAACAGTATTTCCTGAAAATGAATTCGACGCTTCATGAAAAGGTTGCAATATCGAGAGAAGATTACCTAGTTCTTTTGAGCCTGGACTATTCATTTAGCTGCTTTCAACTTTGTCTACCCACGCTGGAAAGAATTCCCGTATCAGGCATCTCAGGCTCGATAGAACGTTTTGAGTTACAAAATGGAGGAAAAGTGCAAACATTTTGTGGTTTACAGTGAAACATTGACTTCTATTTTCGTTTTGGCCCCTTATGATTTAAAATTCCTTTACACACTAGGGTTTATAATTTGGGTGGAAAGAAAGCAACATATTTTGATTTGCGTTTAGCCGTTCGAATTATCGAGTCTTTTTTGTTGAAATTTTACGTATTTGGGCTATATGACTGTCGTTGTGGTTTTCTACGAAACTCGCCTGACATGCATAGAAGGCAAAACATTCCAACACCAAAGTATTAAAAATGCAACTAATTTTCCCAAGTCAAAGCTAGTTAAATCAAGGCCGATGTTCTCAGTTATCAAAATGTAACTTAATCATTCCGTCTCTACCTTTTTCCTCGTCTAAATTTCCGTTAAAGATTATTGGTAATTTTCCTTTGAAAAAAATATATTCGTGCAGACTACCTGTCTTGTATTGTAAAAACGTCTTGGGTTGTTCAAAATGCTAATCCAATACTCTTTCAATTTTTTTTCCGTTTGCTCTTTGAAATGGTAATTTTATGTGATCCTTTAAGCTGATAACCTGAAGAAACCTAGCGTTAATTTTCCGGTTATATGTCAGGACGGCAAGGTTGGTTAATAAACTGTTTGTTAATAGGAAACCGCGTACATTGTGAAGAGTCTAATTAAACGGACTTCTTTAGCTTTAATAAGCTGCTTGCGCCTTCGAGGAAAATCTAGAACCTCATTATAGTTCTGTGTATCTTATAATAAACAGAGAAACGGAAAAAGGCCGAACGAAAAAATTCAATGCCAGGGTAGTTAACCTCGAGAAACAGTATTGAAAACTAAAATCCCTGGCCCCGCGTGTCGTGCCGGCAAAAAGCATTACGTGCGAAAGTCCCAAAGCATAGCTCTTTCAGAACATTCAAGCTTTTGAAAAAGCTATTATTCCCACTGCATATTACTGACCTCCTTAAGAAGACAGGTCAATTGGAACTAAAACAAACCACAAATGAGTTTTGTCAAGCCCTCGTCAACTGTGAAAAAGATGTTGTAATCAGTTTGCCGGAAAGAACATGTCTGTATATTCAGTCACTTTTGCGTTCCGAGTTTGAATTTTAAACTGCTTTTGCTGTGTGGCATGTTCTAAGAAACAGACTGCTTCAGAATGACCACAAATATCGGTCTTTTGTCGTCTTTGGAATCTCCGTGTGAAATTACCCATGCGTAGATTTTTATGTTTCTCTCGAACTCTCAAACTAACAGAACTATGAATAAATTATTTCCATTCTTGTCAGACCGTTCTCGAACAAACTTGGCTTTTCAGTGCAACAACGATTTAAAATCCGGAATAACACTAACGTGGGAATATACCAACTAAAGCAGAAAGGAGATTGCATCTGATGAGTTTCTTCTCGCCTTAGCATTTTTTCCTGTTTGTGGTTTGTTTATAAATGCCCTGGAGCAATTCGCAATGGTTTTATTCATCGTTGTAGTTCAATTATTAATGGTGAAACCAAGTTTTCTGCTTTATCTTGCAGACAGAAACTTTTCAGTCCGTTTATTTATAGCAAAATATTTAGTCCGCGTTCGATCGGCGCTGCTCGTCCAGCAGTAATACGAGTTATCCCAGCCCAAATTCTGAAAGCTACTCTGGACAGGCATGACCGTAAATGGGCCACATTTTTGCGTGGTTGGCTTCTGTAGCTATAGAATAAACTGCTACTCCTTTATTTTAGCCATTCACCACCTAAAACTTACGAAGTCCGTGCACTCGTGCAATATATTTTAATGTCCGTTATTGCAATATTCACGTTTGTGGTGATTTGTTCATTTGTTCATAATTAATTACCATACTTTAGTACTCTATGAACTATCTTTATAGAACTATTGTACTGGAGAAGTCTCGAGAGACCAGACAATCACGGAGTACAGTATAATGACAACGGGCAGTTTATCATCCCCGCGTAGCATATTCTCCCATTTAGCTCCATTCGTGAGTCCTAAAACGGACTAAGTCAAACAATCCAAGCCTTAAAACTCTCGAGATTTGTGGGTATAACGTCACCCCTCCCTCAATCAAAAGGTTCTCCTCAGCTGTAGGCTTAAGACTAAAGTCACTACAAAAACGCAAGTCGAGCCTAAAAGTCTTCGAAAGCCGCGATTAGATAAGCGACAAATGAGTTCATTTGCACCAAATGGAGCAATGAACGAAACTTGAGGCAGCGGCCATTTGACAACCGCACGAGTTTGACCGAGTTTGTTACAAGACTTACAAATGCGAACCGTAAGACTTGTGCATGTCTCAGGGTTTCATGGCAGGATGTTTGCTGTTCGATGCCCGCATAGTTTGTTTTTACCCTGGTTCAGTTGTTTTTAACTGATGAACGAGGGACTGCAGCTGGGTGAAATCAGCCATAACGAGTTCGCTGTCGAAGACATCTGCCATCTTCAGTTACCTGTTTGGAGAACAGTTTATGATAAATACCAAACATACCTAGCGCAGTTAGCAGTAAAAAGCATCAATGCTTCTAGGAATTTTATTGTAGCGTGGAACCCTAATGACAAACAATTACTGCTGGGTAAATGTTTTGTACTCCAGTTTCGAGAAAGGGCGCGCAGCGCGTGAAAATCTCGCGGTTGTCTCGCGCGCGTATTTTATTTATCTACGCGTTCGAGCGAAAAGTGGAGGAGTTGAAGAATTCATGTTTACAGGCTGTTAACTGTTTGTTTGAGGGGGGAATTTTCAATAAATTAAAAACTGAACTAGAAATTTGTAAAAGTTTCGGAGAAAAGGAATCAGCTAATGACCGTAATATTAGATCGAAGCTATCATGTTTTTTAAGCCTGAACCCTTTCAAAATGAAACCTAGCAGATTTTCACCTTCAGCGATAACACTAGTGGAATCAGTCAGGTTTCGAAACTGTTTAAATTTTGACATTTTACTTTCCTTCAGAGCTTCTCAATTCAAATATTCCGGAATCAGTTAAAAGTGGAGATTGAATTCGCATAACTCGAGCCTGGCTGAGCGAGTCAGGGAAATTTTGGAGAGATTTAGTACAAGTCGTACAAGGTCAGGATGTTTGCTTCGACGATACAAATGAATTCGACTGAAGAGATGCAACAAGCGATTATATGGAAGGGAATGAAGTTGCGATGAAAGAAAATGACACCGCGAGATTTTCTGAAGACATATTTAAGAGACGATTTTCTTTCAAGATTTATCACGGTGCCTAGGTATACACCACTAGGGGAATTATTTGCACGTTATTTTATGGCTCGTAGATTTCCCCGACTTAACTTTTGACAGAATCTTAGCTTGAGAAGACCTTCGCCGAGGAAACTCTCTGTCTCGTCAGTGTTGGATTCCGAATTATTTGCTGTCAATTTTCGTAGTAATCATTCAATCTATTTTTGGGGGATATATTCAAAAACATGCTGCAAAGCAAAATATACCAACAAAGGCAATTATAGATGAAAAAGAACAATACTGTTTTTGTCAGCTACCCGGCACATGTGCGCCAAATTTTTGCGCCAAATCCGGCCTCTCATAATTCGCATAATCTATGTAATTATTTTAATTATGTAATTTATTATCTCATCTAGTTAAAGCTCTGTCATGATATGATATACAGCTACAACTGTACGCTATAAGTTTATTTAGCAAGAGTTAGGAACGTATTCTGTCTGTTCACAGCTCAAATGTCGCCATTTAGAGTTAAAACTTCATGTAATGGCAAGCAGTATGAAAGGTTTCGCGCCTAAAATTTGGCGCGCGCGCGAAAATTAACGTGTTTTGCAAGGGTAAGTAAGTGGCCTTTGTTGTGCCGTAGTTTACCTTGACCGGCTTCTTATCAACTAATTTGAATATCAATGAGAGTGAAAATAGCTTTTCAATTTCGCGTGCCGTGTCTTCTATTGAATTCTTTATAAAGGGGATTAGATCTTTGTATGAGAAACAAAGCTACAAATTCACAAAGCAGACGAGGCAATTCGTGGGAACGCGCGTGTTCATCTATTCTGTTGTCATACTCAAAAATCTCCATGCAGTTTTAATACACGAAGAATTCAACTACCGGGAAAACGAACAAAAGGTCTAGACTACAAATACAAAGATCGTACCTTACTTTATTTACAAATCATTCCACAGACTTGAGAATGTATTGAGAAACATTTTGCGACCCGGTCAACTGCGATACTAACTTTGCGCACTTTTTTGGTCATCGTTAAAAGCTTCACATGTTGGACGGGCCACTCTCAAAACCGACAGCGGAGATTTGATACATTTCTCTTAAGCTAACAAGTGAGGGGAACCATTAAAGCCTACAAGATGTCAATCATATTAGCTACTTATTCTAAGGCGAATATATACAATCTCTAAGTGGAAGAGTTTCGATGTTACTCTCTACTGATTTGTGTCAAAAATTTCGACGACTCATCAGTGCAACTTTCTAACAAGGCAATCATCGAGTCTTTCTTCACCGATTTGAAGTGTTTTCACTCGATCGCCTAATCATGTATTACGCAGGGGTAATGGCTGGTGAAAAATTCCGGCGTCCTAGAGGGACCAGGAGAGGAAACTTCCTACGATTGTATGAAAAAGCACTTGCGTGTTGCAATGTTTTTGTCGCTTTTAAGGCAGGAAAGACCGTTAAGAACCTCATATATTAGGCTTAATGGCCACTCGCCTCTCAGTTTGAACAAAATTTAAGTAGATATCTCCTTCGGGAAGACATGAAAGAAGAGTAAAAAAACATAGTGTGTGTTCCACGAATAGCGCAAAGTTCAAATTCAGCGCCTCCTCTTACAGAATAGGAACTTGGTGAGGGGAGAAAATACAGTTGAAATTTGTCGTGATAATGACTGTACTGATGCATGGAAGTAAGCTTCAGTGATTAAGCTACATTTACAGATTGAAATTCTCGAAAGACTTGGAGTTTTTTTTTAAAAGTTCAAGTTATAAAAGTTCAAGTACCCAAGTCTGCCTCAAACGACAGCGCCCTCTGAACGCTCAGTTTTGGTTTATTTTCGTTGAAAGCAAACTGCTGCCGCCCTACACCGTTATATCATCGATATTCACTCGTTAAATAAAATATTGTTTGAACAGAGCCTCGTATATTACATATTTAGTAAGCTTTTATTTTTGCCTTTCTGACCTAAACATGTCACTGATTTGTCAAACTCTGTTTTGTGATATTAACAGTCAAGACATCTGCCTTCTTTTGTCTATGTTTTCAGTCTTCTTTAGTGCGACATGAAACCTGACTGGATATTAAAACTACCACTAGCGGCCGTTGGAAAACCGCACCAACGAAACCTTCCATATTCGCTTCAATTGCCTCTATCAAGAATTTCAAGTAGGAATATCTTCAACAGAATTTTAAAAAGAACAACACGTCCAAACCTCGCGCAGCAGATAAATGGATGTAGCTTTTATCTGAACTGGAATTCAGAATTCTTGATATTTGAAATTCACGATTTGTACGACTCGTTGACGATCATGACTTGGTTTCGTTGCTAACGCTTTATATTGAATGTGGAAATAATCAATGCTTTTGACTGATAAGACAACTTTTTTGTGTATGCCGAGAATTTTGTGAATCGTTTCGACGAGTTTTAAAAGCTTTTACCCTTGAAAAACGAGATTTTAGAAATATTCTGAAGTACTTTCGCATCACTCTCCACTGGCCACTTTCCACTCAGAAGAGCTTTACGTGCTGTAATTACGTAATGTAAATGCCATAATGTATTCTCGAGTGTTTTGAGCCTTTAACTTTTCTCTTGGCCCTTCGCGCTCTATAAACCCTTGAAGAAGGAAAGGGGCATTAATTTTTGAACTTTTTCATCACTATTTTAAACTGAATTAACATGTCTCTTTAGATATTTAGGTCGGTCCTCGAAGTAATTAACACATCGCCGTCAAAGGCCGACAAGAATCCTGGAGTCATTGTAACTCAATATTTTCGACAAAACCTTTAGGTAGAAGGAGCCTTTTTCACAGTGGAAATATCACGGCGAATTTAAATACGCCGCGGTGCGTCAGTGTACTCCGAGAGAACTGACTCAAAAAAGCTATATTTTCCTCAGCAAACAACTCATTAGCATTTCTTTTTTCACTTTGAAACAGGGACAAAATAAGTCCATTTTTCCGCATCAGTCCACCGATAAAGCGGAATAATTGCCGGCCAAGGCCGCGCAATGCCACAAAGATTTTGAACTGATGAAGGCTTTATCATTCGTAGGCTGAGAAAAAACAGTCTCGGCTGGTCAAAAAAAAAACTCACTTGGTCTATATGTAAACAGAGACATTTTTTTCCAAGTCAGAGTAGCATAATACACTGACTAACTGTGATTAGCTAAAGATCTGTTGATTGTCAGCGCTCGGCTGTTAAAAACCAAGGCAAGGAAAGTCGTTTCTTGTTCATTCACTCATTTACTTTAAGAGTCGCGCCTACACAGAATATTACAGTCCTTTTGTTGAAGCTGAGATTAACCAAAAAGAACGTATGAAAAACATTCCCCAGGCTGAGAGTCAATTGAAACATCTTAAATGACCTTCAAAGTAACAAAAAATGTAAATTAGCCCAAATACTTGAGAGCATTAATACAATGAAATCAGTCTTTGCTGAAAACCATCCTCAGAAATCCACCACTTATAGCCTACACAAGAGGTAGACCTCTCAAAGACATGCTCGTAAGACATATCACCT
>Ga0126337_10003126_pt1 | contig 10745 bp, 17 predicted proteins | sample DipCmetagenome_FD_92527 | JGI IMG/M metagenome (GOLD analysis project Ga0126337, IMG submission 92527) | Coral microbial communities from La Bocana,Puerto Morelos, Mexico - Diploria C A metagenome | ecosystem: Host-associated > Invertebrates > Cnidaria > Coral | place: La Bocana,Puerto Morelos... | reverse complement strand
CCTCACATGAAGCACATCGAGAAACAGGTCCATATCCTTTACTTACTTTCGAAGGATGAGGCTTTTGATGTGTTAGGCAAGCTACCTCCCATTGATGATGTGTTGGAAATTCCGATCCATTTGGTGGTGACTAACATCAAGAAACTGGTTTGCTTCGTGCGGACTAAGCGCTTGAGAAACCACACGCCCCGGGACCGGGGCTACAAAATACAACTTGACAATGTTTGTTACGGCTTTTTCCCATAATGGCAAAAAAATTGGTTGTACGGCTTTCCAGGAATATAATGTTTGTTTTATCACTTCAAAAAATTTCTGGGTGATCCCTCGTGATAGCTTACCCTCCCTGAAGGATCCAGATTTCAAAGAACTTTTGGATGGCTTTGGCAGCTTGGAAACTTTTTTTGCACACAAGATGCCTCAGTCAACTGGGATCCACTTCTCAAAATTCCAGGTAGGCCAATGACCGTCAATCATCAATCACCCAATGGTCAGCAATCAAATGCCACATGACCTTTCCACATGGTCAGCCTATTTTGTTGCAATATATGATATCTTTTCAGTTTGGCCTTACGCAACTGCCTCTCAGCGACTCTCAGGAACTTTACCTGGATCTTCCAGGCCCCAAGGAGCGTCCTGCAGATTCAGATGACGATGATGATGACGAGGATGTGGAAGAGGATGAGGAGGAGGGTAAGGATGAGCGGGCCGAAATGTTGAGGGTCCCTATTCCTTCACCTAGCTCAGTGCCAGTTTTGGGGGAAACCAAGAGAAGTGATCCACTTGAACAGGATGTTCGGGAAAATGATGTTGTCATCACTTCAGAACCGGGGGTCAACAGAGAGGTTGAGATAGGAATTTATCAGCAAGAGTGCATTTGCTGAAGCCCAGAAATCAAAATCCCCGGTGGAAGTGGCCCCATCCACTCCCACGCCTGCCATCACGAAAGAGACACGGACTTCAAGGGCTGAAGAAATCAAGACCCGTGTGGAAGAACTCAACAAATCACTGGAAGCATTGAAGTTTCTTGTCTTTAAATTCCTGTACAGTAAAATACTTTCAAAATGCACCCCTTTCACACTAGATTTGGGACTATAGATCTGGTCGTAATCGCCCAGGTTGGAGAAGACGAAAGAGGTCTCGGGTACTTCAGCTGTTGAACCAAGAGCGCTAGTGTTTGATACTGATGAGACCCAATTATACCCACAACCGGAGGAAGTTTGGCAACCCCCTGAGATTGAAAGTGAGAACGGTTTGGAGGAAAAGGAGAAACCGAAGAAAACGAATGAACCAAAGGGGGAGAAACCAGATCCAAGTCGGAAGATGGACAAGGTGGACGACCCTGCTCCCCGGATTCCAGTTTCTTGAATTGCACACTATTTGATCGAGCAATGGTAGCAGGGGTGTTTTTTATTGCCCAATTTGCAAGCTGCATTTTTTGAACGTTTGAACTGTCATACAGTGTTTTTTGCATTCAGGTTGTGAAGCACACGCAGCAGCTGTCCTTGAAAGGTGAAAAAAAGGAAGAAAACAGCAAAAGCAACAAAGGCGGTAAGAAGACTAAAGCAAGTAAGGCCGACAAGAAAAAGAGAACCAAAAAGGATAAGGAGGCGAACCCTGAGGAAGATGAGCAAAAGGTAGAGGACATTGCAACCGAAAGCAAAGGGACCAAAAGGAATAAGCAAAAGGGTGAAGACAAGGTTGATGCAATTCAGAAGAAGACAGGCAAAGGCAACAAGAGGCAAGACGAGAAGACAGACAAAGGTGATGAGAAACAAGGTGGAGGCCAATTCAAAAGATTTCGTAGGTTGACATCAAAGCAGTGTGTGCCTGAAATCCCAGACCCCAATGCTGTGAAAAACGAGGAGGTAGAGAACGAAAGTGAACCTGAGGAGCCAAAGCCGAGGAAGGTTAGGCCATCAAAAAAGGAAAAACAGGAAGTCGCAGACAACAGCAGCAAGAAAAGACGCCGCAGCAGTACTAAGACAGACAACAATACAAAGAAAGGCAACGGAGCGAAGCAGGATGATGACGAAGAGGACTGATATCAAATGTATCCACAATTTCGACTTGACACTTTCCATTGAAATTTACATGTTCTAAGGTATTCTAGGCGAGTTACTTCTGTTGACAAGAAACATCTTGATCACCCTCAATAATTTTCCCAATCGCAGGCCCCAAAGAAGAGAAAAAGGATTGTACATGATGAGACCACGGCCAAGATCAAGTCAGTGATTGATGATGTGAATTACCAACTTGAAGGGGAGTACAAGATCATGCCCTACTGGTCACGTTCCGCCCTTGCATTCTGTGTATGGGAAGGTGAGAAATTCAAACAGGCTTGGGGTCTTTGAAAAAAACGCAAAACTGCCCTGATTCCCATTTCCCAGTCCTCAACAGTCATCAATATCATCGACCTCTCTTAGCGGTCGCTCCTGCAGGTGGCTTACTGCACCGTTCCATCTGAAAATTTCATGCTGGCCGTCAAGACTCTGAGTATGATTGCACCGTGTCAGCATGAATCAATGGACCGAACTTACTGCAACCTTTTTCTCCCCACAATCACCCTTAAGGAATGTGGTTTGGATTTTTTACAAGAAACTGGACTATTCTACTTGAAAATGGATGTGCAGTTGGGGGTGGCTAAGGCGGGTCAAATTGTGGATGGGGAAGAATTGGAATCGGCGTTGGAGACCTTCAACTATTGGAAGCCTGCTTTGAATGGATCTGAACCCGAGTGGGTGGATGAGCTAAATGAACTCATCAAACAACATGTTCAAGAGACTGAGGATGCGTGATTCCACGCAGCTTCAATTGATGATATTAGCATGCAAGGACATGCGCTTTTGGTTTTGGGGTATGCATCTGTCAGGCTTTCACATGAGAATTGTAAAAGGGACCATTCTTTTAATAGGAGGGATCAACTTGAAAGTAAATCCTACCCCAAAAGATCTTCCTAAGAACACCATTTTTTTTGGAGTGGTGACTGCCTGGATGTGATGTCATGTGCAGCTTCATTATGGCGTGTGCGTCATGTCTGCTGGCACTTAGAAATTGATGAAGTAGCAGCTTCAAATAATTGAACCCAAAAGGTCGGAAAAAATGACGTGCGGAAAAATCAAAACAAATCCGATTTGAACCTGAGTCTCCAAAATATGGATTGGATTCAAATTCATTGTAATACACATCGACGTTCAAATGCCAACTTTCTTGTTCACCGATCTCCCAAAAAGTGTTTGTCAGTTGACACAGCTTCCACATGGGCCTTTTTTGTTGCAGTTTTGTTTGGGACAGGCTCATGGCGCTTGATGATTGGATGTTCTAGAGGACCTTGCTGCTGAATTTTTATTGGGAACGATGGAGTACTGTATACTATCAAAATGTCAGGTATGAATCGGTCTGATTTCTTTTTACTACACCTGTATGGGACATAAGTTGCGCAATACTCTGTACATTACATCAACCGAAAATCCTATTGCACATCGCGCCTCCCAGGACTTGCCCATTGGTGATGGGCTTAGACGGCTTGAGATGGGTTGCCAAAAGGGGGCTAGTGAAAGTTCGTACACCCGACCTGTTTTCCCGAACATGGATCTCCAGCGAGAAATTGAAGATTTCGATGGTTTGTTTTTTTGTGCGAATCAGTTTTTTGGAGGTGTGTTTCTGTTATTCATGATGAAAAAAATGGGGCTCCAAAACGGGAACGGTAGCTCACAGAAAAACATGAGGCGAACATATTTTAACAGAAAAAACAAATACACCGGGAGTATAGGCAACACTGACCCCTTTTTTGGTTTGTATCAAACCACCGCCGCAGCCACTGTCCTGCTCTTTTCCGGGTACGTAGGTACCATGAGAACCTGGTCCGAAAGGGAAGTGACCAGCTTGGTTCATGAGATGAAGAAGAGACTTCTTCCTAAGGCCAGGTAGTTTTATTTTCTTTCGAACCATACCCTCACCATTTTGATTCACAACTTTTAGTTTTCATCAGTTTCTCGGATCCAACCCTAATGGACCAGTCTCGCTGGAAGGTCTTTGTACTCCTGGTGCTCTTGAATATTTGGGAGTTGAATGGCCGTGGAGTTCGGGGAGTGGGGCTCCCAAAAGGTTAGGTGTGACAGCCACTGAATATATATCCTTAAGATTTAAAATCATTTGAGAAAACATCACGTAAAGTATTTCAAAAGGCTCCATGGCATGCAGCTGAATATTCCCCTGATCTTCCTTCCACCTGAAAAATCATTAATGTTAAAGGGATCAATCCACCATGGGATACTTTCTGGCCCCGAGGATTTCCAGTTCATCGAGTTCTTTGCGGGATCCCGGACGGCCACAACATGCGTAGCGGACGCAGGGTTTGGTTCAACATGTATCGATATTGCTGATCACAAACGTGCAGGATATGCTTGTGGGGAAGGTACAGTCTTTGACATTAATAGCACTTCTGGCTTTGTGCTACTTAGCTCCAAACTCCAAGAATAACCACCGCAAAAAATAATTAAGATTTGATTGGGTTCAACTTCTGAATATACCAAAAAACTCTCCCAAATCGAAGTGTTGCTCTTTTGGGGATCGAGTGATGTCCGCAAAATTCATTTTGAACCTCTTGAACGGATACCACACCTTCGTGTTACGTCACTGAGGCTGGCCATCCAAGCGATCCTTCAAGGAAACGAAAACGGGTTCGTTGTTTGGCTGGGCATTTTATGCTCAACTTGGTCGGCAGTTTCCCGAGGATCGACTTTTAGGTGGTATTTAAATCCTTTGGGGCTTCAGGATCGGCCATGTGTGGCTGCAGGGAACCTCATGGTGTCAAGGTTGGGTTGGTAGAAATGTGTATTTTGAATGCAATCATAAAAATCAAATGTTTCAAGATGATCATGTTGAAAAATCCGGATGGAGACTTAGCCATGGCCATAGAACATGTTCCCAAAAAACGAATGGACCTCCAAACACCTTTTTGGGGGAGATGCTATTGAAGTAGGCTGTTGGTTGAGAGGCTTTAAGGTATAATGATAATTCTTTCCGTTTTAAAACCATTCCCATTTTGAAGGTGCTCATTATTGATGGCACTGGTCGTTTGCATGGGTGGGCAATTCATATGTGAACAGCCTCGGCAATCCTTACTTTATCGGCATCCACGTTTCCGGTGGCTGACCACAATTGTCAAGGTGGGGTCATTAATCTTAATTTGGGGGAAAATTCTGTGATATCTTTTGTTCGCAGGATGATATGCAAGTAATGTATAATTGATTATTTGGGCCATTTTCCAATCCCAGGTATTTAGGAGCTGTTGGTGGATGAGGCTATACGGCGGGCCATCGCCTAAAAGGCATGTTGCTTACTCCAGTTCCCCGTGGATAGAACGATTCAATGTTGGTCGACTTCGTGGTTGGAAACCATCGGACAACACAAAGAAGAACGTTGCTGTTTGGGTTGACAAAGCTACCGGAAAGAAGAAATACCATGGTACAAAGCATTTGAAGAGCACTGAGTCTTTTCCTCAGCCCTACCTTTTTTTTCAAAATCAAATGTTCATAGTGTTGATGGATGGAACTTATAGATACTATAGTGTTGTTTCCCCCAATGCCACGGCTCGACCACGTGAGGTGCTACCCACTACGTTTTGGATTGAAGGTTGCGGCCCTCATGCCGCATCTTTTGGAGGACTGCCAGGTGCCGGAATGCCCACCTGAGGCAAATGGCAAAGAGATCTTCCAAAGTATGAAATATCAGGACTTGTGGGAAGATGCTTCCCTTAGTGAGTGTTGTGTTTATGTTAGGGGTTCTACAAAACTCGAGATTCCTCCTGGTTGGCGAGAATTGCTACCGATATTTAGGAAGCACGTTGCCCCCTAGGAATCGCAGAAATGATGGTTTTTACAGTTTTTTGACGTTTTTCTTATCAATTTAAAACAGCCAAAAAAAACAGGCCACATATGGCCATATATGGTTTGAAGGGGAAAACCGTAACCGTACTAAAACCATAATTTATTGGCTTTTTATTGAAAAAAACCGAATCGAAATGTTGAAAAAAACCATATATGGCCTGTTTTTGGTGATACTTTGAGAATACACTGTTTAGCAAAAACATCCGACAAAATACCGTCGGTATTGGGATTGCGCTATCCTGGGATGGTCAAGTGCTTCACTTTAACAATTCACCTGCCTGGTTTCACTCTGTTTTGAGGAGTGTGTATGGGATGGTTTGGGTGAAAAGAAAACTTGCATGATTACAAGTGATGTTTTTCAGAATCAACACTTGTACGTTTTGACAAGCTGGCTTGTGCATACCACTGATAAATTCAAGTTGTAGCTGTGACTTGGTTTTTCCGCAGCCGTTTTGCTATCTTTTGTGTCTTGGCTTACTTGATGCCTACTGAGACACCGGTCTCTCGACTTTGGAGTTGTAGCTCCTTAGACGTTGGGCACTATCATCTCATGGGGGTGAAGGATGCAGCCAATATCAAATCCATGGAAATGGAATTGGAGGCTAGGATATTTGGACTTGGGTATCATATATGGTAACCTATAAATTGTAAGTAAGGGGTGCTTTACATTAAAATTTGACTGCCACCCCCCAGGCATTGGAGAAAGAGCTGAAGGGCTTGACAACTCCTGCCAAAACACCCCCACAGGCCAGGCCTGTTTTTTAAAAACAAAACGACCGCATTCTATGGCCAATGTTTGGTGCCAGGATGCTGAGATCCCCAACACTGAAATCGATGAGGACCTGCAAGTAAGCTATGGGAGGGAGAGCGATGTTGTAGTGATGTTTTGGTTCATGATAATGAGCTGTATTCCCCCTTTGAATTTGAATGTCTTTCCCATATAGAAGGGCCCTTATACCCACTACGTCTTCAAATGGGCCGATGCTTCCAGGACTTGGCTGCTGCAACTCAACCAGCTTGTGAACACGATCTCGAAATGCGTCGTGTTGGAACCCATAGTTTTGGTTGACTGATGTTACCATGGTGCCAATGGATCTAATGGGTTTACATGTTTTACGGTCAATTTGCTCTTAAGGCCCAGGAGACGAGGCAAAAACTATATGATGAGATTCGTGCCCTAGAGATTCAGAAGTCAAAGCTGTCGAAAGCTCCTAGTGTTTCCTCGGTACCCACTCCACCGCCAACCCCTTCTCACGCAGCCGTTGAAGAATCTGATGATGATGATGATGAGAAGGCTTTGGGATCTTTGGGGGGTCAAGATTGATAGCGTATGGGTGTTACATTTCAAGTCGACTTCTGTTTCAATTCCGTTTTGTTTTTTTATGCCGCTAGGCAAAGGACGTGATTACCATGGACGAGAAGGGTCGTTTGTTAAAAAATGGAAAGCCAATGAGTGATGCTGCTGTTGATCAACGCCTTCGTCGTTGGTGCACAAAGAAGAAAGGGGGTGGGCTTAAATGTACCCAAGATATTTATGAACGCTACCACAACATGGGAATGGATTCACGCAATGAGTTGATCCAAGTGTTCAAGGATGCCTTGCTGAACAAGGCCCCATGACTAAATTCAAACAAACTACCAGTTTTGGCATTGAAATGTTTGGTTTCCCAATGTTTCCCAATTTTCACATCACGCCCAAACACAACCGCCTGCAGGACGAGTGCAAACGGCAGGTCCGGAAGCTTGTGGTTGAAGAGACGGGAAAACTCCTTAAAGTGCAAGCTGGGTGGTACACCGAGCGGCAAATGAAAGACACCTTGAAGATGCCAAAGCTACTTTGGTTTAATAGACGTAGTGCATAGCATCTACATGATGAGTCATACCACATGTTGATATAAAAAGATCCATTCAAAAGTTCCAAGGACGGAAATCGACTCTGTGGTGGCTTATACCTTGACACGCCCCAAGCTTCGCAGGCTTCTGGTATCCATGCAAGTATACCTATAGTAGTAATTATCAAAAGATCTTTTTGATGATATTTGATGTTGTTTGTTTCACTTTTTTTGTTGTTGAAGACTGCACTGCAGGCCATGGAAATATAATAACAAGCTGGAGCAACATTACCTGGAAGTTGATGAGTCTGGGGAGCTCACCAAAAGGTACACTCAAACCAAAGAAGAAGAGGAAATTTCCGCTACGGACAAACCCGTTGTTTTCAAAACCGTCACTCTTGACGACCCAGCCGCAGTTGAACGAGGAACTGAGGATGAAGCTGCAGCATTGCCACCAGGCACCACCGAAAGGCCTAAGGCAGAAGTGGAGTCCCAGGATTGCTTCAAGGTTTAGCCTATAGAGTTTACATGTCAAGGTTGCGGTTTTCATTAATCACTGTGCATCCTTACCACAACTTGTTCTAGGAGACCGCCGCCCTGCTGATGAAGTCAATGGAAGCCCTACTAAACAAATCCTCAAAGTTGAGGGATATTCATGGCAAAGTTGAAGCTGATTCCAGGCAAGGTGAATTGATACAACAGGTCTCAATGTTTTTTGTTTTTTGCGTGTTTTTGTTCAAACCCACCACCCCACTCGTTGGCCACCAGTGTGATGACCCAGCTCAAGACCACCTTCGAAGCTATGGACAATCACTATGACGCTCTTGCCACAAGTTTGGCGAGATTCCGTGCAAGTGACAAGCCGGGAGATACGTTACTTTGATAAATCAAAAAGTTCAACCATACAAATGAAATCATTGATTCCCCTGACCTATCAACACATTCAACAAAAGATGGCTTCAGTGATGTATATGTTCTGTAGTTTTCTTGTGGCCTACCCCCAGGTTGTTGAAGAACATCAAGAACCAGCTCGAATATGCTGAAGTGTTGTAACTTGAATTCAAATTTGAAGTTGACCCAACAGTTTGAAAAACAAAACAACTGATCGATATCTATATTCAGTAGGCTGGTTTTATGTGTTTTTACTCTCTCTGTACCCCAGGGGCGCCAAAGCTACACGAGCTGAAGTCACAGCCCAGCCCTTGCCCCAGAAACCCGAGAAATGAATTTGAAAGTTCAAGTCGATTTATACTTGGAGTTCAAAATCAAAACCCCGGAAAGACCCACAACATACTGTTATATAATAAGCTGAGGCCGCTCCTCAGGGCTCAACGGTTGAAGCGGAAGGCTGAAGCTGAAGAAGCTGAGGGGGAGTTGCCACGAGAGAGGGCCCCTAAGGCTAAGGCCAAGGGCAAAGCAAAGGCCAAGTCCAGGGCTGCAAAATGATAGTTTCTGCCTGGCAGATCCGTTGAAGATCTCTTGTGATTTATGGGGGTTGAAATATATTTCGCAATTCTGAAACGGATTGTGCTTATAGATGCAATGTGAAAGCTGTTGAAGCGTGTGGTTGCAATCGAGATGTCAACCGTGAACACGCTTTGAGCTCCAAAACTCTACTCTGAAAAAAGTGCTGCTGTGCAAGTCCAACTGCTTCAACTCCTAAGCGTCTTAAATCTTAAGCTACATTCCTCTTGAATCATCCCACATATCCAGCCCTGTCCGGATCTACCACAGCTGACCTTCAACTTGAAAATGCGAAAGGATTGCCATCGCCTTTAACACCTCAGCCAACTGCCACGCCAGGTCGTGCGGGCCCAATGGGCAAACATGCGGCTTCATGCATTGCTTCTGGTGTCCGGACCCTTGGACCTTTCAAGAGTGTTGCGCTAGAGATCATTTGAGTTAACGTATTGAATTCAAGGGTGTTAGACCTTTTCGTTTTGAAGCTCACATCGCATGGCAAGTTTCTAGGCTCAATCCCAAACAGCAAGTCGCTAGTGCCACTATCCTATCATGGATTCTTCTCGAAGGGTTGAGAAGCGTACACGGTTGCTCGAACAGTTACGCCGTGAATACTTGGCTTTTGGTATTCGTGAACCCCTCTTACCTGATTGTGATTGGCCAAAACGACGGTTTGAGAAGGCTGCCTTTGAAGCCCGGGAGGTTTTGCGTCAGCTGAAGGAGAAATTGCTAGGCTCCATTTGCGACTATCTTACTGACTTGAACCTTGACCTTGATGACCTTGATAGTGAAACTACTTCAGAATGATGCTGATCAAACAAAGTACAGCTTAGTATGAGCCGTAATTCATGCACTTTACACTTCGACCGTGCAATATGGTTGGATGTTTTTTAATGATCGAAGTATGGTACATGCCTGTCCACGCTGTTGATGCTTCCAGTGTGTTGATGGCCTTGCAAAAACCAAAGTTTAATTAAACAGCAATGTAGCGCTTCAGCTTTAAAGTGAGAAAACAAATGCGGTGATGCACTAGATTGCACGGTACTACTGGGCATGCTTTGGAAAAACACCATCTATCACAACCACCCTTAACAGAAATTGTTTGGCGCCGAGGCTACTGCCAAGTCTGTGGCCGACATGTCCAGAGCTGCGGTGGATCAGTTTGGGGATTCAACTTGTCCGGTGACTGAAAGACTGGCTCGTGTTAATGTTAAAAGGGCAGAAGACGAGTGCCACAAATTGTAACCCTGCTTGCTTTGAGTCAATTTTTTGTATGCCTATGGCCTCTATGGTTTGAAAAAAATATGTACATTTTTTTGGGTGCTTCAAGATCTTCAAGAGTTCTTTTTCATTCTACTTGTGTTGGCCCGAGGTTCAAAAACATGATTTGGCCTTGGATATTCCAATCTCGTGGATTGAGATGGGAGAGAATGGGGATTTCCCGGTGCTCAGCATCAAAGATACCATGGCGTATTTAGTTAACTCCAAAAATCTTGGCAAGCTAGTGGGGGATGCTCCGACGGAAGGGTTACAATCTACACTTTTAGAGTTTTGGCGACGCTAT
>Ga0126337_10003124_pt1 | contig 10746 bp, 6 predicted proteins | sample DipCmetagenome_FD_92527 | JGI IMG/M metagenome (GOLD analysis project Ga0126337, IMG submission 92527) | Coral microbial communities from La Bocana,Puerto Morelos, Mexico - Diploria C A metagenome | ecosystem: Host-associated > Invertebrates > Cnidaria > Coral | place: La Bocana,Puerto Morelos... | reverse complement strand
CTTGCCAGCAAAAGTCTTGCGTGAGAAGAACTGTGAGCGGCGCGGGCTGTCAAAAAATACCATGGTCCAATGCAGAATGCACAAAGAACATGGCACAACAAGCATGCCTGGATTCCAACTTGATAGGAAAACGAAATCGCAGTAAATCTTGCCAGGCATGCAATCTCCTCCATGTGGAGCCGTCGTCACGCTCCTAGCCTAGCCTGGGGATGAAGCTCAGGGCAAAGTTTTTTTCTAGTCGCAGCATGCGGGATGTGGGACACACAAAAAATACAAAGCAAGACCAGAAAAACAAGATTGCATCGGATGTTTTTTTTGATGGACGCTCCCTGAAATTTGTGGCTGTCATCCATGGGCTTCTGACAGCGGGCACGGCTAATTTAGAGCTGCAAATCAAATTGATACAGGCTTGATATGGCTGTGTATTGCACGCCACCTTTTTAGGCAGTCAGTCTAAAGGCAAAATACAAAGAAAGATTATGTATAGAAGTGCTTGGGATATTTTGGGATGCAACATGTAGAAACCAGGAGCAACTGCCTTGAAGCCTGTGTTTATGCAAAATGCTCTCCATTCAGCATCTTGAAGAGAACAGAGGCCCCCAAGAAACCTTGTTGGGGGACCACTATGTTGCCTAAGGTTTGCAAGCGCAACTTGTCCTGGCGGCTTTGTGTCTGGCAGAGCCAGCTACTCAGCTCAGGCTTTCCATTCGCATTCCATTTGCGCTTGGCCCAGAAGTCCGTGGGTGGCAAGTCCTGTCAAAGCATTTTATCATTTTTTGATCACCTGCACTTGGACTTGAAGAGTAAAGCTTTAGGTTCAAATCAAGGAAATTGATTCCATTAAGCCTTTAATTGAATGTGCTTGTAAATGCGATCAAACCGCCGCAAGGTCCTTAGGCCCTTGGAATCCTTTCTTGCAAGCAAGGAGGAATACACGAGCCCGGTTGGCCTCGTTGCCAGCGTTGAAAAACATAACACGCAGTTGCTACTAATTGGAGCTGGGTTTTGGAACTTGGGTCCAATCATAACTCTTCTTTGGGCCAAAATGGAACACCAGGTTCAAAACCCAAACCAGTTTTTTGGGAGGGGAAATCTCTTATGGGTCATCGCGCTGCTAAGGCCATGGCTTCAAGGCCAACGTGACGGAGCTGGTTGCATGTCCAGTACAGGTCGAGATCTCGGTCGTGGCACGCCTCATGAGCCAACTTAAAGGTGTCAAGGTTCAATGTTTCTGTCTAAGCCAGGCCTTCAATACGTAGTTAAGAAGCTTTCTGCACTCAGGATGTCCGCTTAAGAGAGCTTGAACATTCTCGAGCAACAATAGTTTCCTGATGGCAAATTTCAATTTGTACAAAATCCAAAATAATATATCACTGCAAAAGTTTTGCACCCCAGAGTGAATGGCATAGTGATCACAATTCCACCGATTGATGGATTGATTGAGCTGCACACCTACGTGGGAGACCATCGTAAACTCTAAATGCCTCCTTCACCAACATTGTACGTGCATCGTTTAATCCACGTTGATCCCCGGCTTGGCTCACCCCCTGCCAGTCAAAAAAACTTCAAGTTTGGGTGCAAATTGTGGATGATGCTGAGGCCATGCCTGACACGGAAATCCCGACAGGACCGCCTCAGCATCGGAGGCAGGTCCTGTCGGGCGATATTCAACCACGTCTGGAAAGATCTCACACATGGGTAACGACCCTTCTGTCATCCGTGCGGAGAGCACGGACTGACAGAAAGGGTCCCGTTCAACCTCAGAGCATTTGGAATAGTAAGACAAGTTTGCCTTTCAGTTTTGATCACGTCAATGTTTGGATATTTTGGCCACTGGGCCCCAAGCCATCGCAACTGTCTTGAACCACCTCGGAAACAAAACATAAGCAAGACGCAAGATATTATACTTAGATGATACATGTATACTGTACTGGCTTTCAGAACACTCATGAGACCTCGCCACAAAGCTTCACAGCAGATTTTTTTCCACCTCTATCCTAGCGTGATTTTCTGTTGCTTCGCTGGAGGCTGGTCACATTGGGACTTCGGCTTCGAGCTCTCCTTGGTGGAGAATGGTCAAGGCGCCAGAAGGGAAGCTGCGACTTTTGGATCAGTGATGTCATGCTATACGCATTACATACAGAAAGCAGTTGTGAGCAGCGCGTTTTGGTAGGGTTTTGGTGTTTGCATCAACTGTACATGTTCAGCTTGACAAAGGCACGCGCACTTAAAAGTCTTTTGGGCCGTAGGGTTCTGTTCGAGCGTATTATGCTTGTTGCTTATTAGACAAGTGTAACTTTCTTGGGGGGTTTCATTCCTATATTCAATGTGTTCTTTGAACAGTTGGTTTTATCCGAAAGACGAATGGAAAAGGGACAAACCTACCGAATCACCAAAAATCAAAGAAAAGCATTGAACCAAAAAAACATGGAAGCGGCATGTAGCTTAAAGATTCTTGGGTTTTTCAACATTCTCGCTTATTATAAGTCCCCTCGCCCTGAACAGCGACAGCTTGTTCCAGGATGAAGGATGAAGGTTTTTGGCTGGCACCCGATTCCGCGGAAGCGGAAGTTATTGGGGCTGAGGGGTGAAGCGGTGAGGGGTTTGGAGTTTAAGTCGAAACCAGCAAATGATCATCGGCTCATTTCTTCATTTTTTAACGTTCAGGTTCTTTTGGCTTTCCGACTGAAACCAATGCTGCATTGTGTTTGTTCTTTGTCTTGGTTTTCAGTTTTAGGTGTTTTGTGACTTTGTAGTATATATCTGTTTACCCAGCGACCAGACCCAACCATGACCAATTCACAAGCATCGACGCATGTTTTCCTCCTAAGTGGGGTTGGCTAAGTCAGAAGGAAAAGATCTTGGCATCTTTTTTACCATGAAGAGCCTCGCCTAACCTTTGTGTTTTCACCCTTACTGTGGTTTCTCCAGTCTTCTCTTGTCTTGGCTAAGGCATTTACTCAAGGAAATGGGTCTACCTCAAAAAAGGATTTACTCAAAAAGTTTCTGCTAGGGAGAGTGAAGACATGTTTCTTGAAATTAAGAAAAGGCTCGCCTTTACGTAGAAGAGGCAAGCACATGAACATTTTTCGTGATCGATGGGCTGGGGTGAAGAGATACACGCACCTGACACATGCCTTGAGGTGACCCAGAAAAACATGCCCCAATGTTACATTTTTCGATGCTCACAGCGCTGTTTGAAAGGCTTACGCAACAGGTGGGGCCAGGCATGAAAGAAAGATCGATGAGTCAAGGAATTTCAAAAACACGTTCTACAGAATGAAGAGTATCAGCAAAAGGTTTTCATGGTGAGTTCGTTTTAAGAAGTTGAACTTGAAGGCAAACACTGCCCAACTAAACCGCAATCACCCCAATCCATTGCAAACACTACAAAATGAAGAGTCACAATTTTTGCTTTTCACAACCAGCTGTTTAAAGGTTGGATCATTAGAAAGTATATGTGACCCTGTGATCTAAAAATCATTCAAAATCGGTTGATAGCAGTTTCAAAATAATCGGGGTCTTAAAGGAAAAGAAGCATCACTACTAGCTACCATATCTCCCCAAATAAGTTTTTGGATGCGTGGGTTCATTTCTTGAAATCGGGGGTTGGGTTTTGCACCTTGGAGTTGGCTTGTCAATCTTCTTTCGCACACAGCGTAACAGTAAAGAGATCTATGTTGCACCTTCAGTCCCAAAGAAGATCGACTAGCCAACTCTAGAGTTCCGCAAAACACCCCACTAGAAAAGCGAAAACTTCACCACCTGAAGGAGCCTATATCTTCCAAGGTGCGGCCATAAGTCTGTCATCTAGTGTAATTCCTTGTTGGCGGGTCGTACCCAAGGGACACTTTTGGCGTGAGCTGGTCTCTGGGATCATCTCCAGATTCCACATGTTGTTTCGCCAGCGGTACCTGAAACCTAAAAAATCATCCTTCCAGATCTAACTTTAATCCAGATCTGCAACATGTAACGTGAGATTACTTCAAAACAGAGGTTGGTATTGGGCCGGGATACTCATCTCCTCTCCATCGGCATCGCACTTCGACTCCTCGAGGCACCCTGACACAGAGACCAGCTGAGTGGGCTGCGGATTTTGTCAATGGACTGCTTTGCAGTGAAATCATCATCTCAACAGCAATGACACCAGAATCAAAGGCAAGGAACCGGATTTGGTTGATACCCACAGTTCGGATAGTCTGCCAACCCCCCATGACAAACGCATAGAAATTAGTAGTACTAGTTGGCCATGCTGATTTACATGATAGCTTGAATATGAGGCTGCGGGAAGCGGCGTGCCCTTTCAAGAATTCCCCAAGAAAATTTGAGCAGGACCCAACAAACTTTCATAATATGTTTTGCAAGGCCCTAAAGAGTGACGAGCCCCACTACATATTAAATTAAGCTTCCGTTCAATATTTGGGGGACCATGTATGGCATCAATATAACATTGGTTTTTTCGGTTGCACTTCAGATGCATGACATGTTCGTCATCCGGAGTCGCTCTGCGAGATGCGAGTATGGTAGCACTGAGGGCTGGACGGTGATAACCCTAAGTCTAGACCGCCCACCCCCGCAAAGAGTGATATGGCGGTGATCTTGCGTTCCTCCTCCCAAGGGTGAGCATGTTAAATGATGGTCATGAAGTCATAGAAAATGAAACGGTGTCATCATGTTTGTCCAGAAATGACATCATTATTTTGTCCACAAGTGGCTGGAAATATTTGTGATGTAATGTTGAAAAACGGCAGTCCGGCAATTCATAGCCAGTTACCGGCAAGCGCTTAGCTTGGCCCGGCAAGGCGTCGGTCCAGTTGGGCGGAAGCCCTCCAACATCTTTCAAAAAGTAGTATAGAGAGAACTTGTATGAACTTGTCAAAAAATGCGCGGCCTTGAAACCACTCAGCTGCAGGGATGGACAAGTACTGCCCAGGGGGCATACGTTTTGCTCTGATTGCTATTTTGTAGTCTAGCGAGAACCGCACTTGGTTCGCCAGGTCCTCACGCAATTTGTTGCAACTGTACATGAAAGCTTCAAAATGTTCAAAACAAAAAAAGGTCAAACACGGAGGTAAGGCACAGGCTGATATTCCACGTGTGCTGACTTCAGACTTCGCAACACTAGTTGTTGCTCCAAAGCATCCTAGAAGGCAAAGATGTAAACTTTACACTGACTGCTACAAGGTTGCGAGAAAAAACCTTTAAGGCCCCTACTTATCGTAGACCAGCTCCGGAAAACACGACTCCCAGTGAATCGGGTTGCACCATTCTGTTTCTTGCCAGGTTTGTTGTAGCAAGCCTGGACATGATACGACATGAATTCCAAGCGAGAACGTTCAATTCAGAAATTCAAACATCAGATGGACTAACACTGCTTGTGATACAAGTTGAGGGCCCTGCGACTCGAAGGTTCAAAGGGCTCGCGCTCTTGAGCACCACCAGCGCTGGGCGCATGACCCGGCCCGCGGAGATGTGACCGTGACGCGGAACCTGTCAAACAAAGTCTTCAACCGGCATCGGAAATTCAAAATACGGTAGTTTTCAACAGGTTCAACTTGAACTGGAATTGAATATGAATGATAAACACCAAACTCCCAGCCTTAAATTCAGCCTTCAGGCCCGTCTTCAAGACAGGGATGGCCGACTTGGGCACCACTCGAGAAACCTGACAGGGAAAGCAGAAAGGGAAATGCACACATGATATAAGGGGCGGAAAATGCACACATGACGAGAAAAAGTGACATGGGAAAGCAGGGAAGCAACAATATAACATGGTTTCCAGTGTCACATCATGCGTATTGTTGCCTTCATGGGCTTCACATGGACCTTCTTTGACTTCATGGTCTTCATGGGCTTCAAACAGACCTTCTTTGGCGCCATGGGTTTTCCTTTCTGCTTTGTCCCTGGTTCAGCGTGGTCCTCATCATCAGACCTTGTCGTTTTTCAGGAATACTGTGAAAAGCAATCTGGAACAAAATGAGTCAGGGCCCGGGCAAGTCTGTGATAGGAGGAAGGGCCGCCATCATCGTCAGGGATTGAGAGCTACAGATGGGCTGGCACTGAATCACAGCAACAATGAATGTATGCTAGAAACATCATTGGCCCCAAAGATTGCCACATGATACCGAGTTTCGAACCATCATCTTGAAACTCTTTAAAGCTGATTCTGTCCAACTGGTAAATTTACACTACTTGAATTTTGGGCGGCTGGCTGAGCACCAAGCGAAGATACGAAGAAACGATGCCTGGCAGCATGCTGAACATATGAAATCAAAAAGTCAAAACCATTCTCGCAAAGCAAAACTCGGAGGACAAAAGCAAGGCCTGACATGAAAATTGTATCCCTCTAGTGCCTTCTATTTTCAATTTGAATTCACATGCATACAGCCATCGCAAAATACGGAAATTGCAGGTTAGATTTTCAGACTGAACAACACATATCAAATTGATTGCCCTGATGGAATGCAGCCTGCTTTTTTTTGAACTGACCTGTTTCATTTCCCCAGCTTCCATCGAATCCGCACTGGGTTGTACTGCGAGATGTGGCACACGCAAGGCCACAGTGTAAAGACATCCTCGCCACTATCCTGAGGCAATATGCCAATGCAGGATTTAAGCTTTTCAAAACTGACTAACTGCTACGGAATCCAATTAGTGGTCGGGCTCCACAACTACGATCGTCTCTTTGGCGGCAACTTGGGTAATCGCTCGTTGGAATTGAATTCCAACCTTTTCTGCCACATCCCAAATTAGCCGTGATCCCACCTGGAAGCACAGGTCCGTTCCAACATCGAGGCATCTGTACATGTGAAATCGGAGGTGCATCTTCGTCTCTGGCACACTTTGCCACTTGGCCTTCATAGCTGCACCGATCTGCTTGAGCTCAGAATCCTTCATGTCGACAAATTGGAAATGGAAGGCGAAGCAAGGAATACCCCCTGAAGCAATCACATCCGCGCAGTAGTCACAAAGATTGCACAGTAAGCCTTTGAACCTCTTGAAAGGCTCACAGGGTTCATCTGGTGTCAGCTCAGACAGCTCTGCAAGCAACATACACACCTCGATCTTCACCTCGCTGCACAACACGACGTTGGCTGAAGCAGTGTTGTTGGGCTCTGCCGTAAGAACCGTGTGCAAAAGAGATGCCATCGTCAATAACAGAATTAAAATCTCAAATTTGGGCCAAAAAGATACCTTGCAGAACACATGGGATAGTAAAGGCTTTAAGCTGGGCTGCGCGTGCAGTGACAAGTATGTGACAATGAGCCTGGGCTTTGAAATCACATGACAATCAACAATACCAAATTCTCAAACGTGATTGTGAGCCTGCAAGTTGCGACAGCGCTCCAGCAGAAACACTGCACCTGACTTTGCAAACTATTTGACCCAGAAGTGCCCACAAATGACAAGTCAGTTTGAATCAACCAAGATTGACAACACCAGGCGTGCAGCCATGTTAGGGCAGGCAGTGGCTGAGGCCAGGACATCAATCGTGAACAAGTGGCGCATGGCTCGTCGCAGCAAATTTCGGATAACTACCAAAACTACTGCACTAGCTTCCTTCTGTCGAAAACAAAACGAGTTGATAAGATCAGGGTTGAAATCATATCAAACACTTGGCGGTGGAGGACCTACATGTTCATGGTGAAGGCTGATAGTGGCAAAGGCCATTCATTATGGAAAACCACGCGGCAAGTCAAGGCGATTTGAAGCAAACAAGAATCAACACAAAACTTGACTAATTTTCCAAATTTCTAAGTTTCACTTTTCACTTTGCTTATCTTGTACTTCTTCACCCTTGACCCTTACTTCTTGGTTTTCCCTTTCCCTTTGCCTTTGCCGTTAACTGCAGCTTCTGCGCGTTTTGAAATCTTAAGGGCCTCTGCCCATGGCACACCGTTCGCCCACGCTTGCGCAGCAGAACGTAAAGTCATTCTGCAGTGTGCTTTTCGGTTGTAAGCGGACATCGTTTTACGATAATCCTTGGGACGCTCAAGCCTCAGGTGGCCGACTTCAATATCGAATCAACAAAAATCCAAAAAGAATCAAAATTGTTGCCAGTCCTACATTCAACCAACGGTTCAAAGCCAAAGAACTGCAGGAATGAAATCCAAAGAACAAATCTTTAAAGAGAAACTATAGAGCCGAATCATAGATGGCCAAGAAACCGCAGGGGGTTGGGAGCCACCTCAAAAGTTTGCGCCACCGGCGCATTTCCTCCAGTAGGAGCAACTCCACGCGGATTACCGCTGCACCTCGTCACGCATGGGTGGCTGGACCTTCTACCTTATCAAAATACTAACTCAGTATGTATCATCTTTTGAGAAGAAGTCGCACTAGGCCATACACTGTTTGGACATAACATCAGTGTACAGCTGTCGGAAACGATATAAACCAACAAGAAAGCCAAGCAGCGCTGACAGGTCAAGAAGTGGTTCAGCTGGCAAAAGCCCGTTCACCCAATTCTCCAGGTAAGTTGCTGCACGCTCCATGCCATACAAGGGGTCTCGCAATGCTGGGGTGTGCTTGAGGATATTCTCACGGAAGCTGGCCGCGATGGTCTTCTTCTGGCTGATAACTTCAGGGGCGGCAAGTCTTCATCTTGAATAATGGATGCAGGAAGCAGACTACTACTGGCGAAGACCTTTAATATATAGTATGTAGAAAAAGCAAACTCAACTGCAATCGGAATCGACATGAATAATATCATGAATTTTTCAGCTTGATTGAACATTGGGAATTTTGCGCAAACCTTGCCTGCTGGGAGACCTTGCGGGAGGCACTCAGCAGCAGTAACTTCGGGATAGAACAGAAAGCATTTGGAAAAGGCTTTCTGATGCATCCAACGTTTTGTCCTCTATTTCATTTGGAGGTCACATTAAGCAAAACATGGTAAATTTTCAACGGTTGAGATTGACTTTCAAGCACTTCAAATCTTAATCTTGAGTCCATCAGGCAGGAAGCATGTTTCAAATCTAAAGCGCGGACAAGTATCTGAAGGATCACATCATTGGCACCCTGATGCAATGGAGGCAGTTTCCAGTAAGGGTCCAAAAGATTTGCTGCTCCCTCGACTCCTCAAGTGGTGACTTGCAATGACGTGGCGCCACAAATCAACGATTGCTGGACCTGTGAATCAATGATTGTATAATGTATACACTCTGTCACTATCATAACGGCTGAAGATGGTGAGCCTACACGTCCACACACATGTACGAGAATAAAAGTGCCCTCTCTCAAATACAAGCTATGCTTCCAAGGTTGGCCCTTCTTTCCAAACGGAACACGTGAGGTGCTCCCGGCCCGCCAATACCAGTCAAGCGCACTGGAACTGCACCAGTCAGAAAGGACTTCCTTACAAAAATTGACAAGCCAACAACACAAAAAATTGAACCGCTGTTTGTCAATGTGTTTGAAAGCCGGCCGAGTCACAAGACAAGACAATGAACATATGGTTGTATAAGCAAAAAAGAAAACAGCTACTAATCAAAGCCATCTTAGAAACCAGTCTCTCGTCTGATCAATCTTGATGCAGCAACGAGAAGAAGGGTGCTCAAAGGGGAAGTCTGCTTCCTGGAGAAATCGTCCAATTGCCACGACGAAGTCCTGAGGTGTTTGGCAGGTGTGTCCCTTCCGCGCCATATAGCGGGACAGCCTGCCAAACACCTGGTCCACATCTTCATGCGAATGCCCTGATCTCAAACAAGAGATCGAGGCATCTTTCACAATTCCTCAGATTGGCCCAGGGTATGCTACTTCATGATGTGATCGCCATCACCAACATCGTTAACATCATCATGATCAACAACATCATCACCCTCATCATCAGCATCATCATCCTCCCCATCAACATCACCTTTCTCATCCTCATCATCACCATCATTGAAACCGTCATCAAAACCATCATCATCGTCTGCATCGTCAGCATATTCATCAACACCATCATCATCATCATCGTCATCATCATCATCATCATCATCAAAGCCATCAACCTCACATCTACGTCGTGGTCGTCACTGTTGGCTACATCATCTACAATACCAAGGTCACCATCCCGCTCACCCTCATCATCTACACCATCAACGTCATATTGATGTACATCACCCGGATCATTATTTCCATCATGGTGTTCATGATTTTTCACCATCTTCATCACAACCATCATCATGATAATCAGAATCGTCATCATCATCATCATCATCATCATCATCTCATGAAACAGTCAACATCAAGTGATTTTTTCTCATGAAGGACCAGGATCATCATCATGAAATTAACAAGTGCTGCAATGTCTGTTTTAAACAAGGCATTAAAAACAAAATGGTTCATAGGCAAATCTTAAAGTGGCCTTTGCTGACAAGCATTGTCAAGAACCCCAACATGATGTTGTTCTTCACTTCTCGGCTTGTGTTATCACACTGGATTGTGATAGACAAATCACTCAAGACAACGCCAGATTTTTGAAGCTTCGTGAGGCTGTAACCCAAAAATTCACAATGGGTGGTGGCATCTTTGGGCAGGTCCGGTTCTGTCACTGCGAAGTGAACAGCGAAACCGTGCAACAAACAGCCCACGATGTGGGCGTTTGGTCTCTGAAAGCTCGAGAATTCTTTCGCGCGTAACCCCCGCCCTCGCGGAAAAAAAAACTTACTCTGATCCATCCCATCGATGATGAGCGTCAAGGTGTTCTTTCGCAAACGGCTCAATCCGCGGTTGGCCCAATATTCTAGTCTGTCTAAATAATGG
>Ga0126337_10003123_pt1 | contig 10747 bp, 9 predicted proteins | sample DipCmetagenome_FD_92527 | JGI IMG/M metagenome (GOLD analysis project Ga0126337, IMG submission 92527) | Coral microbial communities from La Bocana,Puerto Morelos, Mexico - Diploria C A metagenome | ecosystem: Host-associated > Invertebrates > Cnidaria > Coral | place: La Bocana,Puerto Morelos... | reverse complement strand
TCCATTTTTCTTAAAATAGTAGATCTTTGTTTAGAAGTGTCAAGAGATTTCAAGAATTATTGTGGCATTGTATTTGAGGAATTTTCGAGCGTAGCAACACTATAAAACCTTGATGTTTCAACAGTCTTTGTTTTCTGGAGCGTGATATTCTCAGTTACTTTAAAGGCTATGAAGATACATGTACATACAAGAAGAAAAGTAGAGGACTGAGGTCATTATCACATTTTGGCTGTCCTTTAATCACATTTCTACTTGGAAGTACTTATAAATGTTTCTAACAGTATCTTAATCTTATTAAACTTCATGATTTCTTTTTTCAAGCAGAGAGGTATTAATGAGTACAATATGCATCTTTATGAGATATTCTTTTGAGGTTTTTATGCTATCTATTTCAAATATTGTTTTAGAGGCCCAAAGACTTTTCACATGTTTTGAAATTTATCGGTGTGTATTACATGTATGATATTATGAGCCATTAGGACTTAAGGAATGACAATGCGGACAGTGAAGGGAAGGCCATAACATCAGGGGAAAGCCGAAAAGTTAACTGGTCTGCGCATGACTGGCGGGAAACATGTTGACATTCTGCATTCAGACATGAGTGGAGCTCATTTCGTGCTGTCAGAAGCATGAGTTTTTGCTTTCGTTTCCTCTGCTGTGTCAACCCTAAATCTGCGATACTATTTTTGAGGAACTTAAATTACTTTTTTCTCTTGTTATGCGAGATATTTGAAGGAAACTGAAGCCAGTTGGCAAAGATGTGAGTACAGTGAAATACGCTTTTGAAACCTTGTGTTAATAAACGCAGCTTACATGCACTTCAATTGAAATTTTTTCCTATAAAGAAGCACACAAATTTCAAAGGGTTAAAGTTTGTCGTCATTTGAAACACCATTGTGCCTTATGAAAAGTTGACTGCGAACTGCTTTAAATGAAATCATCCTGAAAAACAGAAGACATACATGTAATTATCAAAAAGGTAAAAAAGCTAGACTGCGCAGAAACCATGTGTTCAGAGGCTGCTGCTTAATCTTTGTGAATTCCCACTACAACAGCATTGTCTTCCCAGTCTTGTCACAGGTTTCAGCGTCATAGCCATTAATGTTCCAGTTGCCTAAAGTCTCTAATAATTTTATTTGCATTCATTCATTCATGGCCATGAACACATACTTGCATGACCCATTAAATCCAGGACTGGTCAGTTTCTGACTTTTATGGCTTTTTCATGGGCCATAAAATCTAATGGTATACAGTTCATGGGCCATTAAATTTAACTTCGATTTAATCATGAATTTTCAAGGCCATGAAAACAGATTTTAATGACCCATTAATTTCAGTTCTGGATCAGAGACAATTTTTCATGACCATGAAAAGGATTTTCATGAGCCAATTTTCTCAGGCAACTCTTGCGCTTCTTACGTGCTCTCCAAACTTCCCGCGTGCTCCATAACTCGATAGTGCACGCTAAAGCATGAACCAATTGTTAACCAGTATAGATTTGCATCATTCTTCACCATAGCGTTGCGTACTAATGCTAAACTGATTGGTAAAATAGTGTACTATGCTGACAGCTAGGTTTTACTGCTGCTTGTACTGTATGGGTGCAGTCGCCCTATGCAAGACCAAATTGCTCTATATGAAGTCAGAGTAAATACTCCTCGAACGTCTAGTTACTTCTGAACTAATTTTAATCTAATTAAAAAGAGATCAGCCAAATTATAGTCTAATAAATGAAATCGCTCAAATTATCGTATGTTGTGATGTTGTGCTGCAAGATTAGGGCAAAATTGTTTTATTTTGTTATGCAAAGCTGCAGCGACAAGATTCTTTCTCCCTCAACAAAAAGGTGTCAAAGAGAGCAGAGAATTACATGTAATGAAACTGGTTCCCTGTTTCTCAGAATTAAGTATTATTTTTCTGGAGCAACCAACAAAGATTCTAATAAGGCAACCTTCTTAGGTTTAGAGTATTTTTTTTGTTTCAAATGAAAGCATGATGGTTGTTAACTTGCTATCATTGCCTAAAATTCCCATGGAGTGCAACATTTTTACAATTTGAAAAGAAATTTAATGAGGTTATAAATTTGTTGTAGTGTATTTTTTGTTTTATTTGTCTGACAAGTTGTTTTTATTCGGTGATTAGGTCTACCACAGCCCAAACTGTCTCAAGTATTTGAGGGGTTAAGTATTACAAATGGTTTCTACACTTCCAAAGATTTTTTGCCTGTAGTATCCATGGGAAGCAAGGCAGGTAAGGTAACATTCATATATAAAGGGTGAAAGTTTCTAAAGAAACTGTGGTGCTGCGTCGGTGGGGGTAACAAGGTAATTAGGTTATATCAACTAAGTTGAAAATGTAAATTGGCCACTGTAACGAGTTATAAAGCTGACATTTCGAGCATTAACCCTTCCTCATTCACTCTGACGAAGGGCTAACGCTTGAAACATAATTCTTGCAGTGTGATTGCAAAGCTAAATCTAACACGTTATACACCTTAACGTAACAAGTAAACCTGTGAAGTTTCAGCAAAATTGTATGTGAGGAAAGTTACAAAGTTGATAAATCTCTATTGGGCGCTCATAATCTCTGTCATATTTTCTATTCAGAATGACAGAAACGTCATTTACATGTAACATCATTCACCGAAATATTAGCACAAAACTCTGACACCAGAGAGCGCATTTTCCTTCGGCAAAAAAAAACAATAACTAATGTAAAATGTAACTTTACTGATCCCTGCGCGATTTGCACAAATGTTTTGTCAGCATTAGACTTAAAGAGCAGCTTCGCCTAAATATCGACTAAACCAGGAAATAAGAGATGAGATCTCTTGATCCTCGTACATGTAACTTTCCTCGCCCACATACCAATCTCACGAAAAACAAGTGAACAATAGGTCGGAACAAAAGGTTTCCTTCTGTGGAGGTTTCGGACTAACAGTCTGCTTTTTCCATAAAAAAAATATGAAGAAACAAAGAATCTAACCAATCAAATTGTCATATTTAATTGAATAACCCAATTATGTTGTGTTGCGGTCGCTTGAGGGCATTCCTTGCATTCCGATGCCAAAAATTTCTTTTCGTCTTAGCCGAAGCGTTACTTAATAATTTATCAATTATTTTCATAATTACTGTATGGAGATAAACTAGAAAGGGATAATCTCTTTTATCTCCTTTTCAGGTTGTTTTGAAATTGTAAATAAAAAATAAAATAATATTATTTTGTTAATCATTAAATACTAGATTAGCTTAGCTGTTCTCGCTTGGTACATGTACATGTATGTATAGTCAGGCAAGGTATGGAAGAGCCATTTTTTGTGATTTAAAATCCTTGGGAAGTGACAGCATTCAGTGGACTGAATGCAGAATAAAAAGTTGAATAAAAAGTATAGAAAGCGGCACTAAAATTCCTTTTGCCTGTTTGTACATGTAGACCCCCTGTTTATTGTATGTGTTAACTGTCCCTTTGTTGGAGCTATCATTTATGGTACGAAATATCCATTTTGTTGTAGGCATGACTTGTTCCTGTAAAACAAGGTTACCAGACCTGTTTGGAAATGTTATTGTTCTTGGATGTGGAGACACTGCCTTTGACTGTTGCACATCGGCTCTACGATGTGGTGCTCGAAAAGTATATGTCATTTTTAGAAAAGGATTCACTAACATTAGAGCAGTTCCAGAAGAGGTTGGTTTGTAAATTGCATTGTCAAATTTTAAGGACCTGCAGCACTTTCGTGCGTTTTTGTTGATTTAAATTTCTGGAAGGTTTTTGTAGCATATTTTACATTAATTTGTGTCATAAGTAGAGTAGACGGTACAGTAGAGTAAGCAGAGTAGAGTAGACTGTACAGTAAACTAAAGCAGAGTAGAGTAGACTGTACAGTAGAGTAAAGCAGAGTAGAGTAGACTGTACAGTAGAGTAAAGCAGGGTAGAGTAGACTGTACAGTAGAGTAAAGCAGGGTAGAGTAGACTATACAGTAGAGTAAGCAGAGTAGAGTAGACTGTACAGTAGAGTAAAGCAGGGTAGAGTAGACTGTACAGTAGAGTAAAGCAGGGTAGAGTAGACTGTACAGTACAATTAAGGAGAGTAGAGGATGCTGTACAATAATATAGAGTAATCTGTACAGTACATTCTGATTCTTGATATTTAGAGGAACTGGCTCTCAAAAACCTTCTAGTGGACTGTCCACTGTCAATCAAAGTTGTTCACATATATTATTTAAACAAAAATCTTTTTTATAGCTCCAGTGTTGCAGTTTCATGCTCTGTCTCCTTAAGCCCTGCGTCAGATGTAATAACATGTAACTCATGGTATGCCTCAAATAAATATAGTTATTATATGTGAAGTTTTTATTATTGAGTACAGATGCAGTTGGCTGTTGAAGAGAAGTGTGAGTTCTTGCCATTTTTGTCACCAAAAAAGGTATTTAAATTTTTTTTATTGTACCACTTTGGTTATAATAATGTTAGCAGAAAGCATTTCCATCTTTTCTTTGGACCAGTATAGTGACAGATAGTCACTTACAGCAGGATCTTTCATCATCCTTGTTTATTTCCATTGGCAACCCACTGGTATCATTTGGCACAAAAATAAGATGTAAGTTGAGAAAGAGATTAGTAGACAGGATCTTTCCAACTTCCAGTTGTTGTGGAGAGACTTCAATTGACCCTGACCAGGAACCAGATGTACTTGAGTTTAGCCTTGCAGTCCTCAGAAAGAATATAGTCGTAGTTTATTGCCCAGGAGGAAAATCAGTACTGTTCTCAATTGCCACTGAGACACCCCATTAATAGTCAACATGTATGGACAAGTCTACTGACAATGTTTAAGACAAAAGCCAGCTAGGTACAATTAACCTGACAAAATTGATTAGCCAAAATTTTAGTTTTGTCTTTTATAAAGACAAGTTTTTTCATGTATGCCTTTGCAATTTTTTTTATGTTTAACTAGCTTTTTATATACCGGTAATTGCAGTTTTGATCATTAATTTTTTATTACGCTATTCATTTTTACGACTATTTTGCAGAATGTGAAATAGGAGATAAGTGTGCGAGCGCTAATTCACTTGCTTGGTCGATCGGTCGGTCACACCTTCCTTCCTTGGGTTGTAAACTTTTGTTTGTATTTCCATTGACCAATGCACAACTTGACTTGACGCAGAGAAAAATGTCATTGAATGGTTTGGCAAATGTGAAACGTAGTGAAGCAATGGGTGATGAGATAATTACTGCTATGTCAACAGCATGTGGTGCGAGCATTTTCTTATTTGAATTGTTTAAACAAAAAAAACCTAGAAAGGATTTGTTGTCCTAGTTACGAAATGAAAGGGGGCTCCTGGCAACCATGGGTTTTAATAACATGATGCATGCAATGTATGAATATCAAGCAAAATAATAAATTATTATAAATGGGAAGCACTTATTAGCTTCTTGGGGGAAAAAGAAAGAAAAAACACGTCAGGGGGAAAAAGAAAAGAAAAAAATTTGTGCGTTTGCCCGCCCGTGTGTTGAACTCTTGCCCTTCATGCTTTCCAATACAGTATACCAATGCATTGAGCTAACTTAACACATAGGTCCGCAAAGCGTGTATGTGTCTAGAGTGTTATGCATTATTGTATTACAGAGTCAGGGCAGTGATTAAAGCGTGATTTTAAGGTGGCCGAACACAGTTTTCACGCACACTTTTGCTTATGCGATTCAGCGTGTGCACAAGGATTGCAAAAACAAACGTCATCAATAGAGCGATCATTTTATTTATTCAAAACCTGCATTATCTGCGCTATATTTGTCTATTATTGAACACAGTGTATTGATGGCTTTAGTCTGTTATTTCAAAGATATGTTAGGACGCAAAGAACCCAGCAATTCTTAGCTTTTTCTTTGTTACCAAAAGAACCCAGTTGCTCAAAAAATTGAGAAAGTACCGATTTCTAATGATCCAGTTGTTAGAATTTCAAGAAATTTGGCAAAACAATAGTTCAGAAACCATGTGAATGATTTATCGCAAAAAATCTGAATTTTGACATAGGGAATTTTTAACAATGTAGAACATGAAGTGAAAATGATTTACGAAGAATTACGAAAAAAAGTGTTGACAGAAGGGATTTAATGTCAATTCGTAGTGGGCAAATGATGAAAAATCTAACGACTGGATTTTTAAATAAACAAAAACCATTTTTTAAGCCTTGTTTTTAACCAGCCCCATTGCCATGGCAACAGCACACATCTCACCCAAAATGCGAGAATAAAGTCTTCTGTGGTTATCCTTTACTCTTGCTGCCGTGTTGGCCAGCGTACTCGATTTCCAAAACCAAAGTTTTGCATCATTAGAGTGTAAATGTACATTTTCAAGATTGAAAATGGAAAGAAACAGTTTGAAAGAATTTTCAGTTCTTGCCATGATGTCAAAAGATTAGCAGCAAGCACTGAAAACTTGTTTGGGATTTGATGCGAACTGACAGTGAGACTGACGAAGATAACATCTGCCGTGTTCTTTTCACATGAATACTCAACAAATATGGCAAACATCTTCACATGAATAACGTACTAAACACAATTTCTATTCAGAATCTCTGGACTCAAAAGTGTTCTAGCCAATACTTCCTACCTGTTGGTTATTTCTAGATAGTATATAATTATAGGGCTCCACAATTAGCTTATTGTTTACAAGAGCTAGAATTTTTTGACATGATAGTAAAGTTTATCATCATCATCATCATTATCATCATTAATATTATTATCGTCCTCACGTAATGTTTGCGTAGAGTCCCTAGGGCCGAGACCAAACCATGGTCCTGGGGCTATTATTATTATTATTATTATTATTATTATTATTATTGAGTGGAGCCCTACTTTCAACTGAAAGCCCTGTGTAGAGCTTCCTGTCTATACAAAAGAGAAGGTAGATCTCTAATTACCCAAAAGGTACTGAAATGTGTCCCACAGAAAGTAGTCATTGCAGAGATCAAGATCAACATTGGCTAAGATTTAATAACAATGACATACAGATTTGGTGAAATACTAGAAAAGAGTGATCTATGTTACCATGGAAGCCAGTCGTTTCGCATACAAGTCGATTTGCATACATCGAGGTCGTTTCGCCGACACGACCTTGGTTGATTCGCATACATCGAAATCGTTTCGCCTACATTGAAAAAAAAGTTCTCAAACACTCTAACAGGATAGCTATAGGACAGAGGAATAAACTTAACCTCATATTATGTGTTGTGCATTATTTTTGTTTGGCACAGCGAACGCGTTGACAGCGTATAGACTAAGTTCAAGTTAAAATAATTCGTCATGCACTTAGGGTTAGAAGAATTTTGTTATGTTGTTTATATGCTTTTTGCGGTTTGATACTGTAAACGTTCGGCTAGATTGCAGAATACCCAGCCCACAAAATCTCTAACATAAAAAACTTGCTCCTGCAGTGCCGCAGTCGTGTTGTAATGCTAATCCCGCAGTCCCGATGATACATCAGACTTTAGATTTCAGCTGATGACTTCGATTGTCTTGTCAAGTGTTGAAGTTATTTGTAATTCTTATAATTAAATAAGAATTGAGAAAATCTGAGATTCAAAAACGAGCACAAGGCGCAGGAGATTTTGAATTCCAAGCGGCGCGAACTGAGTACAAGAAATTGTTTAGGTATTTTTTCTAAAGAAATCCGCGAAATTGATGAATTTCAGGTTAAAAGCTTTTAAGCTTTGTTGCTTTGTTTTCAAATTTCGATTCACTACACTTGTGACTTTTTTTTTAACAAATACAGCAAATTGGTGCCACGCGCGAGGAAGGTGTGATTTTTTCTCTTTGTCCTTAAAAGCAATAAAATCATGACCATTTTTTATCAACGGGAGTAACTGATTCAGAAAGAAAGTCGTGGCGCGCGTAGTGAGCCACCTTCGTACCAACGTCTTTTTGTACCACCTATTTTCGTACCACCTAGCCACATCATATACATGTTCATACCACATAAACAGCACAGCGAGCGAGTCCAAATCCTAGTTATCTCTGACCGATTGTTGCCACACAATAATAACTTGCTGGCCTCTTTGAAGTTTTTCAGTTATTGGCGATGTTTATCTTACTTTATTTGCCTTGAAATCCCCCAAAACTTGCTAGGAATAAAAAGAATTGTATCTTTGCTAAAGATCTTTTCTTAAAAGCCGAGTTTCTCAAAAAAATCTGGCCGATTGACACGAGTCTTCACACTGTTGTTGTCACACAATAAGTCGCTCGCGTCTTCGAAGTTTTTCAGTCACTGGCGATGTTTACTTACTTTATTTGCCTTGGAATCCCCCAAAACTTTGCTAGGAATAAAAAGAATTGTATCTTTGCTAAAGATCTTGTCTTGAAAGCCGAGTTTCTATCTGGCCGATTGACATGAGCCTTCACACTGTTGTTGTCACACAATAACTCGCTCGCGTCTTTGAAGATTTTCAGTCATTGGCGATGTTTACTTTACTTTATTTGCCTTGAAATCCCCCAAAACTTTGCTAGGAATAAAAAGAATTGTATCTTTGATAAAGATCTTGCCTTGAAGCTGAGTTTCTCAAAAAAATCTGGCCAATTGACACGAGTCTTCACACTGTTGTTGTCACAGAATAACTCGCTCGCATGAAGATAAGAGCTAGTGTTATTCGGTGGATAATTATTCTCCAGGGTAACCATTCTCCGGAACTTCTTCTGTGATATCCTTTACGTAAAGAAATGACACCAAAACCATCCTAGCTATACATCTAAAATCTCTATCAGATACTCTAAATCTGTGCTATTTTGAATGTTTTTGAATGTTAATGTGGTAGGAACATGTATACAATGTGGTACGAACGTGTATCTATGTAGGTGGTACGAAAAGACGTTGGTACGAAAAACCCGGTATTCGCCACCTTGAGTGATGTTCGCTATACACAAAATAACTTCGAACTAAGTTACGTAGGCGGATGACTTTTTTGTATGCGAATCGACTCAAATTGTGTATGCGAATCGACTTATAATGTTGTTGATTCGAATTGTCGGCGAAACGACTTCGATGTATGCGAAACGACCTCAATGTATGCGAATCGACTTGTATGCGAAATGACCAACATCCATTACCATTACATAGTTTCTCCAGAAATCCACACAACTGAAGGCTAAATGTCCTTCAGAAAGTACATTGTGGAATTGCTAGAATTTGTATGTCTTTCATTATTGTTGTGGAGATTCTACTTAATGATATGTGAACAAGAGGCTACAACTGGGACAGTGACATTCATTATGAAATTGATTCAAGCAGATACAAAGTTCCCTGTGGTGGATTTATTGCTCTGACACTAGTGATAAAACATTTGCAAACCAAATTCCCAGAGATGAAAACCTCAAAGAGTTTTTGCAATGCCAATGTCTTTAAATCTTCTGATATATAAATAACCTTTAAGAAGATAACAAATACTTTAACAAATATGGACAGACCCAGGTGGACGAAGGTGCCTGAGGACACAAACAAGAAAGGGTACTACTTGTACTGGAGACCAGTCTCCCTGGAAGACTTAAGCCCTGAATGCATCATAGTCTTTATCATAGTCTTCAAATCATGGTCTTAAGATGATGCCCCATTTCCTTAAAGAAATGTTTTAAATTTTTCATTTGGTCTGTGAGGTTTCTTTGGTGACGATTATAGAATGCTTGTGCTTCAAAATTACCATTAAAGCTTGTTTGCTGCCTTAGAGAGCTTTCTTTCATCACCTCATTCTCCATGCCTAAACTACAAATCAGAAAATTGCTTGCTCTGACAGTCACCTACACCTATGCAGGATAGAAAAATTCCATTTTCTGAAACTTTGTCAGGAAGATGGTTTTTACTAACTTAATTATTTCAAAACTGTACTTAAAGGTTGTTTGGATTTTTATTTTCTTGTTGAGATGTCCTTACATACTGCCCCCAAAAAAGCAAAATTTGGCCCTTAATTAATAAGTGTAAATGGAAAAGCTAACCCATAGTACTAAAATGTCATCTTTTAGATGTTATTTAGTGTTGTTGGATCTGCTTGTAATTTAAACATGAACTTCTAGCAAATTTTCAAACTTGCATGCTTGTGTTGCATCAGATCCAAATTTAGGTCAATTTCGTGGACCAGAAAGTCAATCTGGTGCATGGATTTACTTGATCAAACTATTTTTCTGGTTATAAAGTATCCCTTAAGCTAAGCTTTTAACACAAATCTAGCTAAGGTACATGTAAATAAAGATAACAAATTAAGAGCATCTGGAAGACTAGGCATGTGAGCTTATTGCCTGACATTTTGACCTTCTTCGCCACAATCATTGTCACCAATAATGATCCAGAAAAGTTTTGCCCATAGGTCTAATTTCCCATAAATAGGCTTTAGGTCTCTAAGATCAGTTACTGCATTTGAAAATAGGTATCTGGCGGCAAACAAGCACGTGTAGCAGATGTTTATTTTGAAAAGCAATGATCGTACATGTAAACTTGGCAGTTGAAAACTCAGTACAGGCAACACACGCAATGTAATATCAGATAAAAAAATCAGCATCAAGAAAAATCTTTGGATAAACTAGTAGAATACATAGTTGACAAAATACTTGGAGTATTTTCCTACCTTAATTTAGCCTATGTTGATAAAAATCAAAGGAGACCTATGGTCAAACTCGTCGACTCACTCGTGAATTAATTAACAGTTCACAGAAACAGTTCACTTGTTTTTACAAGATGTTCTGCTGTTTCCAACACTTTTCTTGGTCTAAC
>Ga0126337_10003122_pt1 | contig 10749 bp, 6 predicted proteins | sample DipCmetagenome_FD_92527 | JGI IMG/M metagenome (GOLD analysis project Ga0126337, IMG submission 92527) | Coral microbial communities from La Bocana,Puerto Morelos, Mexico - Diploria C A metagenome | ecosystem: Host-associated > Invertebrates > Cnidaria > Coral | place: La Bocana,Puerto Morelos... | reverse complement strand
GGCCTCCCATAGGTCACACTGCATATCACGACACTTCAGTAGCAACACTGTTTCGAACCTTGGAAAGCAGTCTTTTTGTTGTTGCTTTCCTGTAGCCCAGTCATATACCAGCTTTTTGCAGTACGTCGTTTTCCCCATACCAGGCTCTCCTTCAATTAGCACTGTTCTTGGTTGTGAACATTCTTCATGTGGTTTAAAGATCCCAGACATCGTCACAATGTTGGCTGTCGCTGTTCCCCTGTTTTTTTTCTTGCTGACCACTTTAAGTCTGGTAAAAATATCATCAAGACGAAAGTGAAACTCTTCACACCAAGGAAACGGTGCGAGCCATCCCTCGCGGCGTTTGTAGAGTTGCCGAAATCCGTCAATAAGCTCAGCTGGATCAAAAACATCTAGAAGTAATTAAATGAAACTTCTTTAAGTACCTTGTCAATCTTAAGTAAGAAATATGCAGACAATCCACTAGCGGAAGCGGAAAGCGGAAACGGGATTGAACCACAGAATGAGAGTGACTTTGTAACATTGCTGTGCCTTGCTCCCTCCCCATTGACATTCATTTGTATAACGTTAGATTTCTGCTTATTGAGCCTTTCTTAAGCGATGACGTCATAAGTCATCGCTATATGCTGGCGTGCTGAATTCCTTTGGATAGTGATTTTGTCGCGCTTTTGTCCGTCGCGCTTTTGTCTGGGGCGTTTTTGTTTTTAATCCCATTTTAGTTAAAACAGTATGGGATAAATTTGAATTCACGGGCAAATTCATAATAAGAGCATATGGTCCAAATTTGCGCTTACTGGCAAACTCATATTAAGAACATATCGTCCATACATAAAAATTTAGATATACAAGTGGTGATAGTAAAGTCAGGCTACGATTTATTTCCAGTTTTCAGTTTTTATGAAGGTTTGGAAATGTGCTATTTTATATTTGAGAGTTGTTGTGATTAAACAATCGATAATCGTTGTGTCAGGGCAAATTAATACTGATGTTCATTGATTACAAGTATGCGGTTAAAACAACAAATGATTTTCGGTGAGGTAATAAGCGTTGCCAAATATCTTTAAAGATAATAAGGCGTCGATTTCAGAGAGAGAAACTTATAACAACATATCTTCGAAACTTTATGCAAATTCAGGGGGTCACAACAACATGAATCCTATTGTTGGATATAAGTGAAGTAAAGTCAAGAAGAGGAAGAAAATATTTCAATTGAGTAAAATGTTTCAAGGCTAAACGAGTAAAGATGAAAAAATATTAGCAATAAAAAATGTGAAAAGCCCACCGAAGAATTTGGATGATTTCACACAAAGAAGCCGACAAACCGTCTTACAAACTGAAAAAATGACAAACATGTCTGTCCACTTCTGCCGTAGGAGAAAAATTAATCGAGGATTAATCATGAAAAATAATTGCTAGGAAACTGTCCTGTGTTATAACTTCTCCGATATCATTATCGTAGACGACAATTTTCGCTATTCCATGACTTCGATAAGTGTCCGGAACTCTTGGTGTAACCTGAGCTAAATAGATGTAAACGACGTCCGTTTCGATTCACGAAATGATAAATCGGTGAACTTGGCCATATAGTTCAGTGGATTGAAAGTTTTCTTTTGAACTGATAATCTTTCCTGTTCTTGCCAACGGCTGAATGATTATGATTACATATGTCTTTTGGGAGACCAAGACAAATGTTCTCGATCGACGACGTCAAGGATCTTTCAACCATCCTGTCATTATTGGCCTCATTTTTATCGTAGGGAAAATGTAAGTTACCAATGAGTATTGATAAAACTTTGTCCTCATTGGGTAGGTGATACAGAGTTGAGGTAGTTCAGATTACTGCCCTCTGAGTTGCAAAATTGTTCCACGTTACGGCTAAAATGTTATTGTGTTCCTTATCAGTTATTGCTTAAATTTCTCTCTTCTGCGATCGGTTTTAGGCTGATTCGGTGGAGCTTGTCTTTCGTTTCAACTCCATCGATAGATTTCGATTATCTTGATTGCATGCAACCAAAAGGAAAATTAGCTGAATACGGTAACTTTTGTTGTGTGTTATACATCTTATTCGTTTGCTTTGTTTCCCTTTGTTTTGGGCCACTAAATATGCATCGACTTGCAAATGTGCAATATTTATTTTAATTTATGATTGATCATCGCAGTTATACACACAACTTGAGCAGTTGTGAAATTAAAGCCTGAAAAAAAATTCAGGCCTGAACGGGATTCGAACCCATGACCCCTGCGATACCGGTGCAGTGCTCTACCAACTGAGCTATCAAGCCAACTGGGAGCTGGTCACATTCGAGTTCGTAATATACCCGTAGAAGGTGAATTATGCAAATGAATATATGAAAGATCATATTTTTGAACTGCGGAGAAACATATGAAGACATGCTTGATCGTCGCAGTTGAGCACCCAACTTATGCAGTTGTGAAATTAAAGCCTGAAGGGAATACGAACCCATGACCTCTGCGATAGCGGTGCAGTGCTCTACCAACTGAGCTATCAAGCCATCTGGGAGCTGGTCACAATCCCTTCAGGCCTGAACTTCAGGCCTGAACTTTTTTCGCGTCTTCATATGTTTCTCCGCAGTTCAAATATATGATTATGATCTTCCGTATATTCATGTACAAGCTGTGTTTTTATTGTGCAAGAATGTTACTAGTTTTAATTAGGACTGACCTTCATCCTTGGTCTCTCTCTGTTTCATTAAAGTGTCAAACTTGGCTTTCAAGTCTCCTATCTCACTTTTCACCTCTTGAATGTCGTTGCTCCTTTTGTCTGAGGATGAATATTATCAGTTTTATCATCATAAATTCGCTGTTGGAACGATTTTCACTACATTACTTGCAAAAAAGTTCGGACGATTTTAATTTTGAACCAAAAAGTGTCGTCCCAAAATAAAACTAAACCTGTCGGTACATGTAATTACTTTGAGTTTTCTCGATAACATATCTCGTTTTCATCTGGATTAAAACCCATGTTGGGTGTGACAATACATCAGCCAGTTCAACCACAGTTTAGTTCAACTTGATCTTATCCTGCTGCTTTTTTTAGCTCGTATGATTTTGGTTATCTCCTTGCCTACATTGAGGCCAGTGCTTTCTGCGATCAGCGCGAGGTTGTTGGTCTTGGCTAGCATATGTTGAAGTGTCTGAGAAAGGAGGCATATATCATCTGTCAACACTGTCGAAGGCCTTTTCGAAATCAGTAAAGTTCATTTAGGGTGGCAATATGGTAAGTGCAAAATTTGTGTTTCCTAAAGCCGGCTTAGCTGCAACGCCGTTGTTTGTCAAGGCAGTCGTCAATCTTTCGAGGATAGTGTGGAAAAATACCCAACCGGGGATAGAGAGAAGCATAATTCCGCGCTAATTGTCACCGAGTACATGGTCCCCTCTTAAGACAGCTTCACCAGATAACCGTACTTCTACTCTGATGGAACTTTGCTGCTTCCCAAGTCTGAACGAAAGTCACTGCAATATTTCTGTAGTGGTGGTAGGATTAATTTTGAGTACCTCAGGCGTAATACATCTGATCCTGTCGTCTTTCCGTTTTTCAGTCGTTTCAGAGCTCTAACAATCTCTGCCTTAGATGGTGGGTGGGTTGGTGCTGATATTTAGCAGGGGTCTGTCTGTGGCATTAATGTCTGACATACTAGGAGATGATAAGTCTCTCTTGCTGGCCTGCTCGTTGCACCCATTGATCGACTGTTCACCCTTCTGTCTAAGACTTCATCGAATGTCTCTTGCCACGTCTTTTTCAGTACTGCCTAATGAATGTTCAGGTCTACATCCACTTCAAGGGCGGAGAGAACAACTTGTTCTTACATGTGCAGTTGAACAACTTCACTCCTTCGTTGCTCTTCAGGTTTAAGATGTTCTTTACAATGTGGCCTAGCAGGAGGTGAGTCACGATGGGCCTTAAGTTTGACCTCAAAGGTCCCCAGCAGAAGATGGTGGTTAGAGGCAGTGTCTGCCCTCTCTTCACTTTCACATCCATCAAGTTCGTCCTCCACTTCCTGGCAGTCGTGACATGCTCTATCAGGTTTTAAAGTTCGTCTATCCGGGGCAGGTTACTGAAGGCGAAGAAATAGGTAAACCGATCTCCGCTCCCGCTCATGCAGCCCAACCAGTGTTGCCACATGACTCTTTTCTTATCAGCGTTATCATGACTAATTAGGGCGTTGAATTCACCCAAAAGAATTTCGATGTCTTTCATTGGTGAGTTCTGCTGTTCTTCCTCATGCCCACAATAAAGTAACCGCTCTCCAGTTGCCGGTGTAGCCTGACCTGCTCCATTCCATCTACTGATTGCTAGCACTGAGATGTTGCAATGCCGCATCCCGCTTGCCATTTGGGCGGCTTTTCCTTCCTCACATAGGGTGCGGACATTCCATGGGCCAATCTTAGTCCTGCCTTTCATCGTCAAATGAGATGTCAACCGTCAGGCTTCTCTGACCTCATTTGCATTGTTTCCATTTGTGCAATATCCACTTGTGGGTGATTAGCCGAGCAGCTTCACCAGGGTCTAGTACCGTTTGCCAGCACGTTTCTGCGTTGATCCAGACAGGGCTTTGTGGCTATCGTAGGGGCCCGGGGAGTATAACTTCCCGCCATACCTCGTCCTGCCTTGCAATCCCGCACTTTTCCTGTTTCCGCCTCCTACCACGTGGACGTGGGGATTGCACTTGTCTGCAATGCTATGTTGCGTTAAAAGTCTTAACAATCTCGTTCTTGTCATGCTCTGTTAATTTTAAAACTTGAAGGGTAATGACTAGAAAATTAATTAAAAAATCGAATTACTTTCGTTTCCTCTAAAATTTGGACAACATAAAGTTGAAAATTTCAGAAGTCAATTTTAGTTTTTTATAACATTGTCGTCCTTAGCAATTGAAGTAGCCTGTGCGCAGACTCTCATGTGTTGCGGCAGGAGAAAAATCAATAGGCAAATTCGTGAGAGATGCATCAGCGAAACAAAGCGAGCTGGTGGTGGACCTGGCACGAGAAAGGAGATTCTCACCGGATCTCTTCGCTCGCCGACTCTCGTTTGTTCGCCGACGGCTTTGCTTGTGCCACCAACGGCTACAATTGAAGTATTTATTTTTTCTTTTTTCTTTCCCAGCAAGTAAACAACACTAGAATCAACCAATCAAATAGCAAGCATTTCAGGTTTTACCTTACGTTGAAGGTTTGTCCGAACAACTTCGCCGCTGCCTACAACAACGCGTACGCCCTGTTTTCAAGTCGAAACCTATGCCAAGATCACACCTAGTACGGCCAAAAGAACCTGCCTAAACAAGTAGGCATTGTTTATAGAATTCCCTGTGAATACGGCAAAGTTTACATCGGCGAGATTGGAAGACCTATGAAAGACAGGATAAAGGAACATGACCGAGACCGAGTTTGTGGTTTGTATCTTTGGTCGTTTAAGTTCAGTTTCATCGTTTGTCAATTGAAAAATTTAAGTCTTAAGGTTTTAGATAAAGTCAAGTTGTATACGACGTCGTTTTACCGTTATTTGTAAATCGATCTTAAGTTTTCTCCTTTCACTTTTGTTACTTCCGAAGCCTGTGCAATATATTTATATCCTGTCATTTTCGCAAGTGAATAGGTAATTTGTTTGTATCTTTTATTCTAGTTCTCACGGTGTTTATAGAGTTTTTAAGAAATTGTAATAAACAGCAGTTTCTGAACCGACGTTAACCAATCACTGGGGCAATATTCAGCTATGGCTAGTTTAGCTATTCATCAGTGGAAAACCATGTTCCTTGAAATCAGTGCAAAGTTTACATACGCCATGGATCTGAAAAAGTTACAATGCGCGCGCGGAGCCTAAAGAAATTAGGCCGCGCGGATGACCCGTCCCGAGTCTGAAATCAGGCGCATCAAAAGCTGCTTCCGTTGGGAGGTCACTCCGCAGAGCAAAATTTCACGAACAAGGACATCCACAATAGGATGTCAAGCTGCGTTAAAATGCTCGGCGATGGGTAAACCAGGCAAGATTTTCTCCTACTCCAAAGGTGGTCGCTGAAATTTTGTCTAAGTGTACTGTACGCTCAGTTTCGCCAATGTAGATGACTGGGCAACGGCGATATGGGATGCTGTAGACTAAGTCAGATGATCCAGATTTTTAGTAGGTAAAAGCCTTATTGATATCAATGGAGGATCCAGGGGCCTGGAGGTTGGCATCTGTGGAGAAAATGAGGTGGTAGGAACGAGATGTGTCAACCCGATAACACGATTGGCTGGTATCCCGAACCAAGGGATTCCTGTTCAAACCATAATTGGAGGGGCTCTGGTTATTAAGAACCTCAGTGCAGCTGATCCATCGAATGGCGTCGAGATGACGTTGTAATGGAGTTGGAGAGTAACCACGTTGTTCAAAAAAGGAAATCATTTAAGTATCTTTCTCTAGAAAATCGGAGTCTTCAAAGCACAGACGGTGAATTGCGTAAGTTGACTATTGGGGCCTTTCTAGCAGTGCCTAGGGAGTGAGGGCCGATGATGAAGTTAAGAGAGTGTAACAGTGTCCTTGTAATGAATGGATGTGGTCGTTAGAAATGCGTAACTTGATTTAGAGGAAGGAGTGTTCAGTGTCAGAAATGGTGTACATAAATTGAAGAGCAGGGTGAAAGTTGGTTACAAAGTTGATGAAATCCTAAAGTTTGCACACGGCCACAACAGGCCACTCCGATTACGTCGTCAATGTATCTCTTGTGAAGTTGAGCTGTTGTACTGGCTCGCAATTTGCTCCTCGACCTATCCGACAAAAAGACATGCATAGTTCGGGTCATCTTGCTGCTCATGGCCACTCCTCCTACTTGTTTGTAAAAATCACCGTTAAGACTGGTGGGTGTGTTGGTAGGTGGTTCGAGAACAGGACTGAGGAAGTAGGCTAAGGCTTGATGGCCGCTGTTATCTGGGATAACAGTTTATACTGACTTGATATCCATGGTGTAGAGAAAGCATTCGCCAGTCATGGTGCTTTGAAATAAGAAATCATTGAAGAACTGAAGCTCGTGGTTGGTGTTCTATACGTTGGTACCAGGATTGTGCACAAGGCGCGCATGATGTGATCTGTAGGAGGCTGTGTTCTCGGTGAGACAAAAACCGGCTTAAACAATTGGTCCACCAGGGTTGCCCGCCTTGTGAATCTTGGCAAGAAGGTTTTAGGTGTAGTAATAATTAAACTCTGAGCAGGACGTATATGTTAATCCCAGTTAATGTTCTACTTGTGGTCGTCTTGGCAATTGAAATGGGATTCCTCTGTCTACATTCAAAAAATTTCAGTTTTGATTGTTTTTTTTTTATGTTCTTTTAAATGAAATATTGTAGATTATATTTCTGTTAATATTTGTTGAGATATTAAAGAACCATCATACTGACACACAATACGATTCTTGTACAGTCGACAGACAAGCTCCCAAGAGCCTAAACCGTTCCTCTCCCCTCCCCAAGAGGTTATAGTTAACACTTGAACATTGGTACTTTTTCGAAAATAGCAGGAAAATGTTTTTTATTTCTGGCAGATAACCTTTTTTGGAAAGACTTCTGATAAGTTGTTTGAACTTTCCTTTTATTTGTTAAGGTTCATCTTCTCAAGAATTAAATGTACTCAGTAATATTTCTGGTCGCTTCCACACTACGAAGGAGATACTTGAAAGCGCCGCTTAATTTCCATGGGTATGCCTACTGTATATGTTGTAGTTAAAAATTAAATTCAGGTAAAAATTAAATTCCTTTGTCTCTTAACCCTACTTATTCATTGATTATGAATAATTAGGGTTAGAAGACAAAGGAAATTGGGAATCCAACTAGGTTAAAATTATTTTTATCTGAATTTAATTTTTAACTACAACACATACACTAATACAGAGAAACTGCCCATCAAAAACATAACTTTTTGAAAACCTTCTTCAAACCAGAGGAGTTGAAAACACTGGCTGTGTGTCAAAGTGCTTTTTGTAAATGATGTCCGTCACAATAATTATGTGATAAACCCAAATGTTTCTGCTGCAAGAAGTTTCTCCCGTGTGGTGTGGTAGAGACCTAAATCTTTCCCCAAAACTTTAAAAGTAAGTTACACACATACCTTCCACTTCTTCAAGTTTATCCATGATGTTGCCTTTATGACAAAAAAGAAGAAGACAAAAAAAGAGGAGAGAAAGTTAGTGATGCAACATGTTAATTTTCTCCCTCTCAAGGCTGCACCCAAATTTTTTCAGCCACCAGTGATTGCTGTGTTTTTAAATTTCTCCAGTGTAGTATGGTGGAGGCCTAAATCTCCCTCCAAAACTTTGGACAAAAACAAAAAGGTCTTCTGCAGTTTCTTTGCTGACTAGTTGGCTGTTTACACAATGTGGTAAAGGAATTGAATCTAGTTAGGCTCAATTACCAACCACTGTTTGAGAAAGGAGCCTGCATTCATCCCCCAAATTTGAGGCCAAATTCTCACATACCTTCCATCTCCTCAAGTTTCTCTTTGATGTTGTCTTCATCTTTCTTCCATTGCAACAGCAGGTCTTTGTAGTGCTTCTCAGTGTCCGGATCCATGCACTCATACTTGAGTTTACTGATAGCGGCTCCATAACTTGCTCCTCCCAATGCTACCAGCGCATTACTTATATCCCGCCAGTGGTTGTTAAACGTTGCATCATCTACAGAAGCTTGTATGACATGGCCATATACAGTGTTTCGGTAGAACTTCACCCTGGCTATGTTGGCTTCAGTACTCGTGTCTGCAGCAGAAGGAAGATTGTCCCAGCCAGTGACGGGTGGAACCAAACCACATATATTCCTTAGCAGCACCACTAATAACGTGACATCAAAGCTTGCCGATGAAACAGATGCATGGATGGTAGGGTACAACTTTCCCCATTGAGTAGGATTAATAATTCTTCTCGACTTAAGTGACTGCAGTTTCCTGTGTTCTGGGGTACTGGGTGCCAATATCAAATGCAGTCCAGGTGGAGGGTGAATTCTGTTAAATGTGTCCCTCAAGGCCTGGGTTCCAACATCCACCAGAAGACGACACAACAGAGCATAGTTGGTCGTCTCCTTGGTGGATGCAACTGGCAGTGGAAGAGCAGAAGCCATAGACTGGCGACTAGATGAACCTATGATAACATTTTCCAGTATGTTAGTGCATGAAATGTATATGTTTGTCGCTATTGTTTTCTGAATACAGGCAGTCCCTCCTTTGCTTACTCCATCATACATGATGTGAAAAAAAAAAATAGTGTGGAAGTAAACGGCCTTGTGAAATCTTGGGGACAAGAAGGGTATGCGTCTTGCCTCAAGGATTTCAAGCGGCCACTTTTTCCTTGCCATTTTAATATTTACTGTCTCGCTTGACAGATTAAGCAACAGAGGGGCTACTCGTAGTCTATGGACAGCATAGTCTAAAACATGCTCTTTGTTCTTGCTGTTATGCCTTCTATTTCTATCCAAAAATTAATCCCGAGGTAAAACTGTGGCTGCTGATCTAGGATAATAATATCTTGGGTGGCACAAAATGAAACATTGCTAAACTGAGTAAACAAAAAAAAATGCTGCCTGAGTAGGTCAGCTGGAGAACGGCAGACTGCTGTGCAAGATGTCAAGGTTTTGCGCCCCAGACCAGACAAACAGTCAGGGTTTTAAAATAACTTAAGAAAATGTACTGCTTGTAATTAAATCTACAAATGGTTAGAGTAGACGTTCAAGTCTCCTTTATTTTTGTTGTTACATGATTAGCACGGACCTTTCAAGAACACATGCACCTATTGCAAAGAGTAAGGCACAGAGTTCCTGGTTTTGTGGTATGACCTTGTCTCAAGGCTTGGTGCCTCACATAGTGTTAACCTTACTGTACCTTTTGCCTGGAAGAAAAATTGCTGTCTATTTCTAAACAAGAAATTACTGTTGCTTATCCATGCAATTCAAGAAAATGTAAATGTTTCAGCTCTTAATGCCCAACTGCTGGGTGGTAATCTGTAATAATTAAATGGAAAAAGTGTTTTCTTTTGGAACAGAGCGGGCAATCCTGAGGGGGCAAGATAATGCCATCTTGCCTGCTCAGCTAGTCAATCACAGTGCAGGATCTCATTCATGTTGCCTGCTTGTTGAGGTGACCATAAAGTGGAATCCCAGTTTCTGGAACCCTTTATTTTTTAAACTTCCCAAAAAATTATACCGAAGGTTGCCCCACCCCCCTCCCTTCCAAGTCAAACACTTATTTAATGCCCGTTTTCTCTAACTACAGGACTTATAAACCAATTTTTGGTTCCCTTGGAGGGTCAAAAATCGGGATGTAGTTATTCAAAGTGAGTCAGGAATGTGTTTGACAGAAGCAGCAACTGTAAAAATAAACAGGTTGAGTCTAATTTAATGTAGCATTTCATCTGCTCTTGGTCGTAAGAGACTGATCATAAAGTATAAAATGAGGGTGGCCCTGAGCGTTTGAAATCTGAAAATGTGGTATCCTAATTACCTGAAACATGAAGGCTTCTTTTGGAGCCAAAATGATTCGATTTAGAATCAACTAAAAGAGCGTTTTTTTGCAAAGGGGCAGATATTTTTAATAATTGTATATGAATTCTAGTTTTAGTCTTGTTATCTCTTTCATATGGATAATTTCTTGATTTCTTATATAGCTTTTTTTAGATCTAGTTTTCTCTCTTTTTTTTTTTTTTTTTTTTTTTTTTTTTCCTTGCCCCTTTTTTTTTTTTTTTTTTTTTTTTTTTTTTTTTTTTCTTTTTATTTTTTTTT
>Ga0126337_10003121_pt1 | contig 10749 bp, 4 predicted proteins | sample DipCmetagenome_FD_92527 | JGI IMG/M metagenome (GOLD analysis project Ga0126337, IMG submission 92527) | Coral microbial communities from La Bocana,Puerto Morelos, Mexico - Diploria C A metagenome | ecosystem: Host-associated > Invertebrates > Cnidaria > Coral | place: La Bocana,Puerto Morelos... | reverse complement strand
GGCCCCAAAGGGTATGGTTTTTCAGCCGTTTTAGTCATAAATTGGGTATCGATTTTAGCCTTTTCGCCGCCATTTTGGTCATAAATAGGGTATCGATTTTTGCACTTTAGTCTTCAATTCGGTAATTCTTTTAGAAGAAGCTACTTCTTCATCATGCCCCCCTTCTCCCATCCGCGATTTGCCTTCCTCTACCCCATTTAACGCCTGCTACGCATGCTAGATAAAGCCAGCAACAAAAGCCCTTCCCCTAATGATCTAAGAGTCAGATCATAAATAGGGTATGAAATTTTTGGTCAGGTCATAAATAGGGTAGGGAAAATCGGAGATTTTGGTCATAAATAGGGTAAGGGTTTTGGGAAGCGGGCCGCACACCCCTACCAAATTTTTCTGGGAGTACCCCCCCCGGGTTTCTACCTAGCTAACGGGAGCCAGAAATGCAATATTAAAAGTACAATGTCTATTGCTAGCGAACTAACCTGTGGTCAACGTGTCACAGGGAAGTCATACTTGGCCACGACATGTCTGGTTCCACTCTTGCTGACCTCGAATAAGTGACGACATAAGAGCTTATGAATCTCTATTGCTGGCTACAAGCCAGTAAGCTTGTATAGCGAAAACTGAGTTTATGGCTATTGGATCTCGCCAGAAATATCTTGATGAGAGCTATGACGAAATGAACATCAATTTACAAAGCCAACTAATCAGCAGAGTTGATCACGCCACATCAGTAGGTCTGATTATAGGCGATCAACTTTCTTGCTCTCATCATTTTAATGAAATGTTCGTGTAAAATAGTATCTTCAGTACATGATAGGTGCCTTGAGGTGCATCAGTCCCCTATCTTTCAATTTACCGCGGTCAATAGATTTTCAAGAGATTGAGTCTCCATTATTATTGTAGTCTCTTGGTTTCGACAAAAGACGATGGTCATCTTCACTTGGTTGTTTATTTATTTCAGTCAGCACTGAAAACACATAAGTGTAGTTTGAAAACAGCAGACAACATTTCTTAAATCGAGTTACTAGCAATTCTCAGAGATACGCAATCACAGTAGCATTCTTTGCACTAAAAAGGGATAAGTGACTTTGCTCCAAATATAGTTGCTGGATGTGTGGTACCACACGACCTATAAAATAACCGCGTGGCATTGAACGAGAACGGAGTGTATCACGCGCTAACGATGCTTGAACACATGCTTCTCACATCTTGTGTTTTACGGTGTTCTACTACAAGGAAAAGTACTAGTTAGTGACCCCATATGAAACATCCTCTACCTAATCATAGGTAGATATAAACAAAAGCCTTCATCTGGAGCGAGAAGATACTCGGTTGTTGTTCGCGGACGTTATCTGTTCCGAGAAGCCAACAGTTTTCTGAGAGCGAAGCTCGAAGAAAACTGCGAGCTTTGAGGAACAAATTTCCGAGCATAGTTTTTTCATGTCTAATGGAGGATATTGTGTTTATCTTCCTTCAAATATTTTTTGAAACCGTAAGCGGGGTCTTCTGAAAATTGGGAATAATATAACCATTAATTAATGAATAAGTATGATAGTCTAAGGCGTCACCTTTTATCAGTTGTTATGACTGGTTTAAACTTGTCACGTGCTCAAGGTTTTACTCGAACTTCGCTCTGGGAAAACTGTTTACTTCTCAGAACCGACAACTACAGCTTCGCGGACAAATATCCGAGGGGGCCTCAGCGCATAACGTGCCGACACAGCCCAAGAGTTTCTTTTAATACATATTTAACAATTATTATAAGAGCCCGCGTTGAATATGACATGATAGATAGCCATGAGGCGCGTAGCGCCGAGTGGGCTATAATCATCTCGTATCCAACAAGCGCGAGTGGAATAATTCCCTTATTAAGGTGATATGGTACCCTAAAATATGGATGAGATGAAAACATATATTTACGATACCTTATAGTAAAGCTGAAAGACATGCACTTCGATTAGTAAAATTATTTGTGAAAAGGTTTGCCTGAATTATTTTCGCTGGCTCATTCATTTCCCATTTGAAAATAGAACAACCATTGCACCCCTCGAGATCAAACCAGCAAACCTCCCCCCTCCACAATTTTTGTTAAATGCTTTATCCAAAAATTAGGGAACTTCAACTGCATCACCTCAGACGTCTACTTTCGTTACCAACTGAATTCCTGCCAGCATTTCTACTTTGGAAGGAATTCTTGAAACCATGGGAAATCAAATAATGTCGTGACTTAATAAGCTAAAATATCGTAACACTTAAACGACTATCGCGTGACACTGGATACTTCTTACACTTGGTTTGGTGCAAAATAAGGCTACTTCCAAATAAAACTTGTAAAGAGCACTGGAAACAAGAGTTTACTGTCAAAACTTTAGTGTATTGCACGTAACGAAACAGAAGCTTGTATTAAAGTCAAATCTTGGTTTTTAAAAGAGCAGGAAGTGTTGGCGCCAATGATATAAAGCAAAACATTAAGAGGCTTAAGCTGGTTACCATAGCGTCCACCTTACCTTACCACCTTAAAAACGCCCCCAAAATATACAAGACTAAAACGTCCTCCAAATCTCTGGAATTGCGTATACCGGTAATTAACGTACTATAGAAGAATAGAGAGTGAAACTTTTGCCGTCTCTCTTCAGCTGTGTGTACAGTAGAGTGAAATTATGAATGGTAATGAATGAATGGTAAGAGACGTTATTCCATTTTTTTGTTTTTTATTTACAACTTGGAAGAAAAGAACTCAAAATCAGAAGTTATCTTTGCTGTTTGCGGTCTGCCGTTAGCCTCCCTAATATATCGGCCCCGAGGTGCTGATAGTACGGATCGAGCGCAGCGAGGTCCGTAGAAAAAAGCTGAGGACCGCGAGAAAAGAGAAGAGATTTATTACACGACTGACTGTTAAAAAAATGCCAAAAAAATCTGATTGAGAGCTGACTAGGTGTATACTCAAGTTTGATGGAAGAAATCAGATTTGGAAGAAAAGGAAATCTTTTACGCTTGCGAATCTGTTATGCTTAAAGCAAAATATTTCAGAATCTTGCCATATAGCAACCCAACAACTTTCAAGGATCTTCAAGAGTGATCGTCTGAGAGATTCAATAGTAAGTACTAGACCGGCAATGGAGCACTTTGATTGGTCGATTTTGGTTTTGCACTCCGTATTTTTCAGGGTATTTTGGAAATCCTCGGCAAGCCAAAATGTTCGGCAAAAATATTCGGAAGATTTGCCGAACTTCCGTTCTCGCAGAACTGCGTGTTATCCTCGCGAGGCCATTACAAAAACGTTTTATGGTCTGTAGACATACTGACAAGATATGATTTTACAAGGCTCAGTGTTATTGAAATGACCTTATCAGACATGGGGCTGATTGACACATCCCGGATCACTAACTACGTCAAGGGTTTCACACATATCAGTTTCGCACGTTTTGCGTATCGCAGGGAAGAGCTTACTTCAAATACGAACAAGAACCTCGTTAAACAGTCGATTTGAGGAGAAAATTATTGGTTTAGTAAGGTAGGGTAATCTCTGGCACTATGTTGAGGGGAACTTTGTGAGTTTAACAAGGTCAACAATGAAGTATAAGTTTTAATCGCCGTTGCTGAATTGAAGTGAAGATGCACGCTTTACATGCACCGTACATTTCTGTTAAGATAAGCACGGGATAATGAGGTAATTTTGTGAAACTTCGTCTGACAGATTTGTCTTCTCATGCCACTTTGATTAAGTTTCTTCGCAATTGATCTCTGACGGTAGTAATGGACATATGCTTACTTCATTGAACGGAAGAGTACAGCACGTCGTATGTTGTGAACAAAGAAGTGGGGCTATTAATCGGATTTCCGTTTGTACGGCAATTTCCTTGTCTACTTTGTTTGATATCGCTTGGGATCTATTGTATGTCTAAAGATGAAAAGAGTTTTATCAATTCCGAGTTGTCGATAAGTAGTCCTATGCATTTTTATCATTTGCATTTCTTTACGCATGCAAAGCCTCAGCGTGCTATCAGATTATTGTTCGCGCTGCAAACAACAATGCGCCAACAGCTTTTAATTGATTGAGTCTTAATAACCTAACACGCATGTTTTCTTCAATAAAATTGTTATTCACAGTTTAATCCGAGGGACCATATTTTGTAGTTTACTTTTAGATTTGTAAGTATATATTACCCTGTCTTTATTATTGTACTGTGGCTAAAAGAATGATTTTCTTGAACGTAAATACAAATGGAGTCATGTTTCGTCCGCAGATGTGGCAGTCGGCCAAAAGGCAATCAACTCAGATATAAATAATCTGCAAGCTGTCTGAACTTACAGAGCGATTAACAGTGGGAACTAAGAGTTTGGTTTTAAGACTTCAAACGTAATTTATATAGTATACATGAGAAATACTGACAATGATAATTCAGTGATCATTTTTCAAAAAATTAAGAGCTTCAATTTGTTAGAGTGTTTTTTTTTATCAAGTGTTATAAAATCAGAACCAAACTAATTACTAAGCTATTAGACTGTTCAAGGGGTGAAAGTTTCTAAAGAAACTGTGGTGCTGCGTCGGTGGGGGTAACAAGGTAATTTGGTTATATCAACTAAGTTGAAAATGTAAATTTGCCACCGTAACGTGTTATAAAGCTAGACTGTTCAGCCAATCTAAAACCGTAATAAGACCAACACCAATTGAAATTAATAGCCTGAATAACTTACAACACTCAATTGAAAACCATTCAAAGGTGCATTTGCTTTGGTTTTAGACATCAATATGATTGGCCATAAAATGTAGTGCCAGTTTGTGACTCACATTTGCAAAAAAAATTGCTCACATACTTTTTCCTGACTTTGGACTGTGCTTTGTGTCAACTATATGTATTTGTGCTAAGTCTTAACTGGTTTCCTGGACTGCATGATTTGTGATTGACCAGACAAAGTGATTTCCATGGTCTTAGTTTTGCAACAGCCAGTTGAAAACTGTTCTAAAACTTAACTAGTAAAGCTGTGCTGACAAGCTCAGTCATCTAAAGTGTGTATCGTAATCCAGTGATACATGCACAGACTCTTGTCAATGGGTTGAGAACATTTGCCACGGGTCAGTTTGTGTTTTCTCTTAAGACCAATCTGGGTTGGCAGTGCAATAAAACAACAATTTGTCAAGTCAAAGTTGATTTTTAGAGCCCAATTTATAAAGTTGTCCCCTAGGTTGGCAAGTTGTCCTTAGTAGAACGTTTACAAGCCAGGTAGGGATACCCTGGTGCTCAGGTAACGCCAGTGCTCAGTTAGGGCTACCCTGGCACCACTACAGAACAGTTATTTACTCCTGGACAGTTAATTGTGTCATGCTGTTTCCCGTTTTGATTAGACAAAGCTGGTATTTTTCAAGTTTGAATAGAGAGTGAAAGATTAATCCTGTACTAATAAGACAATAAAATTGATTAATCTTGTAACTACAACATGCTAAAAATATGCATAAATCCTATGTAAATAGTGTTCCTCACAAAAGCATGCAATCTTACATTATCCTATTCTGGTGCTAAACTCAATGTTTTCCATTGATCATTATGTACATAGCCCCATGCATAGAATCTTTATTGATGGCTAGACATGTAACAAGCCCAGTTTTTGTTTCAGCTTAGGGGTTTTTCTCTGCAAGTTCTGCCATATAATTACATGAGTAAAGCACTAGGAGGGGAACCGTGTTTTCAGATCCGATACTATAGACCTGCAATTAGATCATTCCGAGTCCTGTTTCTTCTGCAAATTCTAGCAACCCAGGTCAGTCTATTGTTTTGTGGAAGACCTGATTTAGCCGTGAGAGCATTTTAACTTGACATAATTTTTGGGTTCAGTAACATTAGTTGTCAAAATGAAAGTTACTAGTAAATATTTGCAATGGAAGTAAGAATTTGTCTGGGTATATAAGACAGACTAGACACATAGAGCAGATGATTAAAAATGTGAGTGATACCTACAACATGAGCATCTGTCTGGGAATTTACATTTGTGCTCAAGCCAAAGTCTCAATGGATTCATTCCTTTTTTTGAATTATCAGTGCATTTTTACAAAATGTAGGACTATGTGTTAAATGGTTTAAACTACAAGTGATTAAGAAGACTTGAAGGTTTATAAATAATCAGAAAGATAAATGCATTTGTCTCCAATCTTTTGATATATACATAGTGCTAGTTACACACAATGTTAGGTATACAGACATGGCTGTGTACATAATAAGAGACGCGAAGAGGTTTGCTCATGAGACATTTGGCACATCATTCAGTAGGAATGAATGATCAGTTTTCCTTGTCTTGTCAGACATATGATACCAGACACCCTGGGACTTTTCCAATCAAGTAGTTAAAATACATTCGGTTCATGAGACATTTGACATATCATACAGGAGACACTGATGATCATAATTTATGAGGTTCTTTTGTTGGTCTACAAAGCTCTCAGTGAAGCTGTACCTATTAGGTGTTTATCTTGTTAGTTTCATATGTTGACATAATCTCTTTAGCGGCTTCTAGTAACTTCCAAAGTTAGTAAGGCTTAAATGTGCATAGTCAAGACTGGAATACCGGTACTATTACAATTCCTTTATCGCATCAGGTCTAATTCCATTGAAAAATTAAAAAAAAAAAAAACTTACACAAACCTTTTTTTAACCTACCTTTAATTATGTACATAATTGTTTCAATCTTTTTTTTTCTAAAGGCATATTTTTAGGTTACCTTTTTCTGTTTATTTAGGCTTCTAATGTTTATTTAAGACAGGCTTTTAGCCAGACGTCCTGTGGACAGCTGCTTTCTATGGAAAATTATTATTTTTTCATATGTTGCAGCATAAATTGCTCATTTGAACAAGTCCTATAGCACATTTTCAATGGCCACTTTTATTATTCAATTGGGCACCTATACTCTTGGACTGCCACTGTAGAAAAGCTTTTTCATTATAATGATAATAAATTTTTTATTCAAATGGTAGGACTAATTCACAGCAGGGTCAGATAGTTAGGCTTGTAACAGGTAATAAATTGGTCTTGGGTAGGGGGGAATACTTGAACCATGTTTGAGTATAGGGGTACCTGCCAGCAAGGGTTTGAAACTCTCACCATGAAAAATACTCTTAAGACACCTTTAACATGAGTAGGAGGACACCCTCTAACATAGGACCCCACATAGGACAAGAGAGGATTCTGAAGTAATTAAGTCTCAGGCATAAAGTAACATGTTCAAAGGTTGAAACCGGAAACATAAACTAAGGTCCCTTGCAAGATTATAGTGATACGAAAAATAACAGCACCACCAACAGTTACTATTCATTTAAAGTGCGTTGTTTTGTTTAGAACATATAAATAACAGTCAAAGTTATGTTTATGGTTAATTTCATTTTCATTAATAACAAGAATATTAATAATGGCGCTTTTTTAACTCCTCTGTTTGCTCTCATAAAAACATTACGTGATATCTGACCACTTCAGTGAAAAATCAGTCATATTCCAGAGAAGTCATTCACTAAATACTTTACGCTTTGACTTAAAGTTTAGGAAATAATCATGTGAGTCACACATTCCCAGGTTTAGGCTAATGTTAAAACAGTCGTGGATTTTTCCTAAATATTGATATAAACAATACAAGCTTAGGCAACATTTAATTTTCCTTCAAATCTCTGAGCTCTCTTCAATAAAACAGCCAAGGAATTCAATTCAACTGCCTAAACCCACAAGAAATACTCACAAAAATGTAAATCATTTAGTGACTGCCGCTTCTGGTGAAAAAAAAGCTTGCAAAGTAAGCACGATCCTAGTATACCATGGCTGACGCTGCAATAAAGCCAAAAGAAAATATATCTTATACATGATAAAAAAAAAACAATATCCGTAGTATTTCCTGTACATTAACAGTTGTAGCGAATGAGCATCACAGTGTTGTGTGACTCAAAGTTCCAATCATGATTTGGCCAAGCGGAGGTTTGTGTTTGGTCACCGACAAAAAACAAATAAACCAAGGTAAATTAAGAACCGTGCTAGGACCATGGCCGCACGGTTAAAAACACTAAAACTGAACGTATTATAGCACAAAAAATATCCCTGCCTGGACAATACATGTATTGTGTGCCATGGGGTGTGCTCTTGGCTGTGTAGCACGGTGATGTATTTCTGCCATTATGATATCCAACACAAAGAAATTAGTGTGAGCAGTAGACCTATTCTGTCTTAAGTATATGCACGTGTAAATATGATGCTGATCAAGTGGGAATTCAAAGTACTTTAAATTAAAGAATACTGACGACAAGAGCATTACTCTTGTTTATGATGGGTTCCAACCCTGTTTGGGGCAGGGCTAAGTAAAATTGCATACCCTGTACAGGTTTGGGACAGCAAGCCAAAAAACTATACTTTGTCTCGCTGCACACCCCCTTACAGGCCAATAAGAGAGTACCCCTGGGTTAAATCGGGGGCTCGGAGCAGTCGAGTAATCCAAATAATCAGGAACTTGTTATATAGGATGACAAAGTTTGATTGCTGATATACTGTAATTTGTTTTACTTTTTTGTAGACGTCTATTGAAGCATCCACAATGGTATTCAGACTGCTGTTTATTGGGAGCTTTCTGGTGATGTGTTCTCCAGTCATCTCCCTGTCATGTATTCCATGCTCATGGGTGCGGTGTAGTACTCCTGTGAACTGTAAGGGAGGCCTGGTAAAGTCCATTTGTGGCTGCTGTAATGTGTGTGCCAAGGTGGAAGGAGAGATATGTGGTGGTCAGTGGCAGACTCAAGGACGCTGTGACTCTGGTCTGAAATGTATTGTGAGGGATGGACATTTAAAGGCAGCAGAAGGCACATGTGAACCTGGTAAGTTTTTATTTCCTTACAAATTTAAGAATCAGTAATGAATTTAAGTATATAAGTAATGATTATTGATAAGGCCTTGTGCGTCCAATGATGCAATGAGGACTAATGATAATGAATATTGATAGCAGTCTTTGTTTATTGTCTTAGCTATAATTGAATTAATTAAGGCCTCACAAAATCGGACAGGTTATGGAGAAGACATCAAATTGAAAAGACATCAGAACATTGATGTCCTATATCCCTTTGGTCTATGGGACCCTGAGAACTATATCATAATGATGATCAAAATACTTGGTATTAATTGGCCATGGGCAATTCCAGGAAATATCCACACCCAGCCATGGATAGCTTATATATTTCAAACTCCCTTGTATTTTCAAATTTCAAACCATCTGAATTCTGAAATCATTAATCCCACCTGCAAAACGGGTCTACTATTTGACCGGAAGTAAGCCCATTTTTCAGCCCAAGCGCATATTTTCCTTTGCTCATTTACTCAGAAGTCTCAGAGGTGACTGAGGAGACATTAAATGTAAGTCAAATATATTTTGGGTTCTTGTTTTTGAAAGTGTTCTAACGCATTGTTTAATTTAAAAAAGAAAATAACGTTTCGCATTTCTCTTCCGCTTCCCACCCTTTTCTCTCCCGCCTCCTATACCCCTCCCGCCCCCTATTCTCCTGGGCTCCCGCCCCCCTGTCCCTCCCCACTATGTAATTTGCATCGAACAAATTCCATTTAAGTTCATACACAATGCATTGTTGTTTTACCAGCAAGGGCTTTGTTTTTTTGCCTTTAAAAACTTATGAGATTTTTCCACTCAAGAAAAGTGGCTGTATTACAAGGTTTATTTTCTTTCCAAGGTTGCTTATAGTCTTTGAAAAGCAAGATGATTAGTACAGGGTTTTCGACCGGCTTTGATTCTGTTTTGATTCTGATCTTGGAAAGTGTGGACTCTCTAGAAAGTAGAAGCAATAAGTTTTGCAGGATATTTCAGTATTGGAGTTTCAGAAACATTGTACCCCCCTTAAAAAAAAACAGGTGTCACAACACCATTACCTCCGTACTACTGCCACATCTCTAAAGCAGCCACTTTTGAATTCATCTGTCCCCAAAGTGGGGCAGTTATAGGGAGATTTGACTGGACTTTGATTCAAGGCCACTAATTGGAGCACATTTTAGCTAAACAAAGGAGGATGCAATGCATGCTATAGTTATGTTTTTCATACATCAGGTTGGTTCATTTACTTTTCAGCTGTTTGCAAGGGAAAAAAGTGTGGCTTTCGTGAAGTTTGTACCTTGGGGAATGATGGTTTTCCTTTCTGTACTTGCCCTCAAACTTGCAGTGGTTACAAGTATAAGCCAGTATGTGGATACTCTAATGGAAAGCAATACAACAATGAGTGTGAACTTCGCAAAGAGGAGTGCACTTCTGCTAAAACCATAGGAGTCATGGCAGGACCTTGTAAAAGTAAGGTGAAAGTTCCTGGGATACTATTGTCACAAATTATGAAATTACTTTTTGTGTTGGTAATATTTCAGTAACTAGGAATAGTTACCACTACAGCTGCCCCCGCTGTTAATCTGTTCTTTTAATCGTATCCGTTACTACAGTCAATGCTTATGCTTGATATTTTGGCTCTTCTGTAATTGATTGAAGATCATTTCTTGGGTTGGACTTTTACAAAGAAAATGCTCAATGACCCTCAATGGCGGCATGTGTATTCTAAATTACTGTACTGATGAACTGTCTCAAGGATATTGACCTTCTCTTCTTCAATGTGGGACGAGGAAGGAAAAACAAAGCGAACTTGTGTAAAAATTCTGAAAGATTGATAATCGCGTAAACAAGACAGTGACTACACTACAACAGCTTGAAATCATTTTGCCTGTTTTGCTGTTATGAATAATCTCG
>Ga0126337_10003119_pt1 | contig 10751 bp, 7 predicted proteins | sample DipCmetagenome_FD_92527 | JGI IMG/M metagenome (GOLD analysis project Ga0126337, IMG submission 92527) | Coral microbial communities from La Bocana,Puerto Morelos, Mexico - Diploria C A metagenome | ecosystem: Host-associated > Invertebrates > Cnidaria > Coral | place: La Bocana,Puerto Morelos... | reverse complement strand
TCCCAATTGCGTAATATGCCATTCACAAACTTGAATAAAGTGCAAGAATTTTACAATGGATAATTATGGCTAGCCTTACATACGTATGTTTCGTCCCTGCCAAGGGACTCGTCAGAGACCTTTAAGCTAACTCGTCAAACATCGCGTTTGAAGTCCCGCTAGCATCAAAATGATGGTGGCAATCTGGCCTTATGTCACATAAGCATTCCCAATTGCGTAATATGCCATTCACAAACTTGAATAAAGTGCAAGAATTGATATAGCCAAATTACTTTGTTACCCCCACCGATGCAGCACCACAGTTTCTTTAGAAACTTTCACCCTTAATTTAAAAGGAACCTTGTCACATAATAATAAAATGTATTTAACATTACTATTTCTTTTAACAAAGTTGCTTTGTTAAATTTCAGCTCCATTTCCTGGTGGGTGTTGTCTCACATGTAACATGGAATTTGATCCAAATATTGTGATCTCCTATGACGCAGTTGAGACCAATGTAACATTCTCATTCGCCAATGTCTACTATGGAAGGTCTGGTATTTTCTGTATTTAAAGTAAAGATGATTTGTACCATTTCACAATATCAATCATAATTCACAATTTCTCCAGTCTATGCATAATCTAAATGGTCATCTAGTGTTTTAACTTATATGTAGTAATGAAAGATAAGAGCACACACACACATGTATATACTCTTCATGTTTGGTCTACTTTGTTGCTCAAATGACAGACAAAGATCTACATGTAAAGCTGAATTACACGTAGAGATAAATATATTATAGCAACCCACTAAAGTTTTTTTTTTTTACTGAAGTAATAACTGGTACTGGACAAAACCTTTTCCAGGAAAAGCATTTTTCTGACTGTTTTTGAAACTCAAACTTCAATTGCCAACACTTTTAATGAATATTTCTTGAGAAAATAACCTTACCAGCTGACCCTTTCTGACCATGTTTACTTAATATCTGAAATTTGTATTTGTTAAAAAATTGCTGTAATTTACATCTTGTTTTCACAAATGTATAGACTAAATTAGTTCTAGCGATAAATCACAGCCATTTTTCCAAGCTACGCAACTAGGGAAGTTTGTTTTCTGACAACCAATCATGCCTATAATTATTTGCTGAGCGACTGATCACAAATAATGGACATTTGCTGTGTCCAAGCTACAAAATATTCATTTGAGATGACACAGGTTCAGTTAACTGATGTCAAAGGTAGGCAGGTGGAAATCACAGGGTAAAACTTTGCGCAAACCTTATGCTCTTCCTTCGAATCTATGCATTTGACGTTGTACATGATGTAATTTGCTCCTGTCGTGGTAAAGGCCAAATCCATTTCATGGCTAGTCATTTCAAAAAATCTTGATACAGAGTGAATTAAGATTGTGTTACACGTGTGTGACCAACATTTCCTGTGACCTTGCTTTCAGCAGATTTGAAAACCCCTTGTGTTTAATACTGTAACATGTTAATAATATTTGCAGAAAGAAAAAGTATTGTTGTTATTAAATAACAATTATTCTCCTTCCTGTTAATTATAAATTATTAACAATTAAGAAATGGAAAAGACTGCTGTGTTTCTATCAAGTTATCAAGTGTGATCTTCAATGTGTGGCATGGTCCCCTATTAATTAGTAAGTTTAAATTTCTTTTTGTGTAATTTGCACAGGTCTGCCAATGCTAGCAAGGCTGTACCATGTGACGGAAACAAGTTAAATCCTGGTAAATCACCAGAGCATTACCGTCTAGAATACCATATTTACATTATGTTTCTTGATGAAGGTGACACATCAGAAGATACATTTTTTGAGGGTATGGAAAAAATGGCGTACCCTGATGTGATCAAAACCCATGGGAAGAAGGTCAGTTAATTGCTGTAATGTACTTTAATTGTCTACAATGAGCAGTCTCCTGTAGCTCTTTTTATACAGTGGAACTCCACCTTACAGCCAGCATGTCAATAATACCACCTCTGTCATTGCAATTGCCACTTTATTCTGGCCCAAGCATTAGCCCAATCAGTCATCTTCGTATTTAAAGAATCTCTTTAATATGGCCAGATTTTTTGGCCTGTTGGTGACCAGATTAAGGTGGTTTCACTGTACTAGCATAGAAAGTGGTAAGTGGGGGACTTCTGCAAGCACAAGACTTTCTCAGCTTTGCAAAAGAAATCAAGAATCCACAAAGTTGTTTTAAAAACATTTGATATGGAGAGACATGTGAATTGTGGCTAAACTTTAGCAAGATGCATATCTTTTGAAGGGCCATTTGCCAGAAAGCAAGTGTTTCTGTTTTTTTCAAGGTACTTTCATTGCTAACCTTTAAGGAATAGTTTCTTATTTTAACATCATGTATGCACTGCAGCAGCACAAGAATTGAAAAACTGAAAATAATTGGAGTGCATGTACTTAAACTACCATAGATGTCCATGTACAAGCCAAACCTGTTAAAAAAGCTTTTCAAGAAGGCTCTGGATAAAAATTGATGAATAGTACTACTCTAACAGTCAATTAACCAAAGATGGATATTTTGTTTCCATTATTACTTGTAGGTTGCTACTCTCAAAGCACCAACCATACCAAGGCTGAAATTTGACACTCATCAAGTTGGTCAGGGTGTTGTGTACAATGTGATAGTGTATGATCCAACAAATCAAATGGAGGCAGCCTACTCCCCAGCTGCAACCTATGCTGGCAACAATTCGAAATGTTAGTTCCTTTAAATTGCGTTACTATACATGTACTTTGTGCTTACATTACTATCTAGTACATAGTACTTTACAGTATCCAATAATTAACTCTACATATCAATTTGAAGTTGATTAAACATATCTTTTGAAGGTAGAGGTATTTTAAGGGTCTAGAGGCTGCTGATATTCTATAGTCTCCTTACTTGTTATGTTTCAGTGTCCTAATATTGTTGAAGAATCAAGATATTGATCACTGCACGCAGTTTAACTGCTAAAACCAGAAAACAAAATATTAAAGTTGTCATTCCTTTTTGTTTTACAGCTGGTGTAGTTGATGCCATATTTGCCGTCTTGGGAAGCATTATTGGTTTAGTCTTTTGTTTATTTGGGTTCAGGCTCTTCAAATTTAGTGAGTAACAAACTTTTCTATTGGTCAATTTTAAATAATGTTATATTGTACTGAATATATGGAATATCATATATTTGAAACCACGAAGAAAAATATGAAGGCATGATTGATCATTGCAGTATACACAACTTATTTTAAGCAGTTGTGGAATTAAAGCCTGAAAAAAAATTGGAATTTGAAACCATGACCTCTGTTATACCAGTGTGCCCTATCAACTGAGCGGTCAAGCCAACTGGGGGCTGGTAACATTGTGACAGTACAAGTGAATAATTATATGAAAGACCATCTATTTGTATTGTGGAGAAAGATATGATGACATGAATAATCCTCAAAGTTGCATAGTTACCCAACTTAATAAGCAGTTGTGAAGTTCAAGTCTGAAATAGAATCCAGTCTTATTTTCAACATTGCCATAAGTGTTACAGACATTCTGAGCGATCAGTTTGCAGTCGCCATCTAAATACAAGCTCTGTATTTACCAGTGATCTGTTAGAGCTATGTAAACAGTATCTTATTTGTGCACTTAATGTTTTTTTCTCCCCAGCTTTATTTTTGGGAGGACTTGTGAATTTTTCCTTTATATTTTTCATCATAATCTCTGCCAACAGTGATCTTAGCCACTTAGGTAAGTAGAATTATTTGCATTATGATCTGCCAGGCTACTTTTACGCCTATTTTGCAGAATGCGAAATAGGAGTTAAGTGAGCGAGCGCGAATTCACTCGCTTGTTCGTTCGCTCAGTCGGTCCTTCCTTCCTTGGGTCGTAAACTTTTGTTTGTATTTCCGCTGATGTCGAATGATGACGTCCGATGTCGTCGAATGATTCGGCAAATGTGAAACATAGTGAAATAATAATTCGATAGATTTCAGCAATGTATGTCAACTGCTTGTGGTGCAAGCATTTTCTTATTTCAATTGTTTTAACAAAAACCTAGTAGAAAGCATTTGTTGTCCTTGTTATGAAATGAACACGGGCTGCTGGGTTTTACTAACGTGATGCATGCAGTGCATGAATATTGAGCAAAATAATAAATTATCATAAATGGGAAGCACTTATTAACTTCTTGAGGGAAAAAGAAAGAAAAAACACTTCGGAGGGAAAAAAAGAAAAGAAAAAAACGATCATGCGTTTACCCGCCTGTGTATTGGGATGTTACCAAATGCTCCCCACAAAGGAGAAAGGGGCAGTGTTGTGTGACATCACAAAAATGGCTGCAGAAGAGTCTTGATCAGCATCAGTCTTTCTGAAACATGTACTGACTGTGAGTATTTTTACTCCCCTTGGATGGAAGACTTGTTCATTGCAGCTCACTCCCCAGCATTCTATCAAGTTGCCTTTCCAAACACTTCACCAGGAATTACAAAATCTCTTTGGCACCACACTTACACCTGTAACTCTTTTCTTGTGATCTAACCACCTGTGTGTAAATAGGCTCCTTAAGACTACATATAGCAAGGGTACTTCCACTGTGCATGTAACATTTCATCAGATTGACTAGCCTGACTAAATGTTGTAAAAGAGACAAAATTTTCCATTCAAATCCAGCCAACAAAGAAGAATGGGTCTTACCATCTTTTATTCCCGTTTGCCAATCCCCCATAAAAGTGAATATGTACTGCTTTCCTCACTTTTATAAATAATTAAATCACTGACAGGTCTAATGCTGACGAGTTCTGGATTAGGTATGTTGTTTGGGGTAATGGTGTTTGCTTTCTGGTGGTTCACTGAGTGGACAAGGCTTTGCCTTCTTTTCAATGCTTTGTTTCTTGGATTCTTGGTTGGAGCCACATTGATGTTCACACCTTTTGGTGAGTGAATTAATTGAACTGTGAAGTTTTCATTGTTGATGGTTCCTCATAATAAAATTAATGTACAAAATAATTTCATTACAGCCTTCTTAAACTCTTTTCTCTTTAGGTTTAGGTTTTTTGAGAAGGCACTGGGTATATCAAACACTCAAGACCGTGTTTAATCACAGTTTCAGACATTTTCAGAGTCTTTTGTGATATACCGGTATTACTAACAGTAAAACACTTCATTACAACCACTCCTGTAAATATGACTACAAGTGAGTGTAGCTCGTCATTTTAATGGACAAAGCAGATGCCACTTCCTTTAAACCTACAGAGAGGAGGGAAGTAGGTTTATTATTTATGGAAGTCATTGTATTGACAATCTCTGCCTGATTTTCATTAACTTTGTATTATTTTATAATATGCAATTTTCAGGAGAACTTGACATAATTGAGTCAAACAATTTTGACTATGGAGCCATACTCTGTGCTTGTACCATAGTCATACCGGTGATCTTAATCCTCTGGCCTCGCTTGGTAAGGTTTCTGCTGATTTTATTTCTCAGTATTTTCTTGCAAAACTGAGTGAAGCAATTGCAATGACATGTACAGTAGCTAGCGAGGGCTGCAAATTCCTGGTTCTCACTTATTTCTGGTTTCAAGTCTAGTCTTGCTTTTCACATATCATGAGATTGCCAAAAGGGCACAATTAGTTGTAGCTATTATTAATAGTAATTCTAACAAATCTTGAATATTCCTTTTCAGCTTTGTATTGTGTACACTTCTGTTGTATCTGCATATGCTTTTGTAGTGGGTAAGTTTGTTAGTAATAACCAGTGTTTAACTTGAGTTATGCTCTATTGTGTTCTGATTGATTTACCTTTGATGCTACTTTCAATTAGTAGAATTCTACTAGTTACTAATGCAAATGCTGTAATCTGATTGGCTGAGCTACTTGTACACTATCAACCAATGGAGTGTAGTGGCTGTCAGTCTTCTATGAAATGGCAATGTTTCTTCATTTTTCTGATTGTTTCATTTTCCCAATTGTTCAGTTAGAATTCTATTAAAACAATTACCGGTAGATTTATTTATTTGCTCTTGATTTCTGTAAGGTGATAGTTGATTCAGGGCCTCATAGAAATCTCAAGCTTACAATCTAATTGTTAAATAGATATAACAAAAAAATGACGCCTGAAATATTTGGAGACGGAGAGTGTTGCAAATGGCAGAAATAGAATGGTGGCAGCTGTTCTGACGCACAACGTAACAGAAACTAATACAAGCTACAAAAAAGCTAAATGAGTCATTTATAATTTTATTTTACTTCGTGAGAATCTTAGACCTGTGATCAGAAACCTTCTTCGCTTTTAATAAGAACACCTGCTGCACATCTGTTTGTACTGCTCTCACCCCTCTCCACTCCACAGTTTTCTGATTTTTCTGTGTAAATTTGTTTTCTTACTCTTTTTAACAGGTATCAATTTCTTCATACACACCAGTATTTCTTATATAGTGATTAATGTCATCCTTCATGCCACCAAACCACAGTACCGTCATGACCACATCTATGTTGCCATGCCATTTCAGAAAAATGGTTAGTATGTTAATACCTATGATGATGTCATTTATAAGCAGTATTAATAACAAATTACTCCTTAATTTTGGTGTGCAATTCTTCAAAGCTGTTGTTTTGTTGTGACAGGCTAGTTAAAAGTGACGCTGGGGCTTACACAAAGGAACAACTCTGAAAATGTTTCTAGTTTTAGAAAACATTTTTGTTATGTACAGTTTACTTTATAAATCTGTCATTGAATGAGCCATTTCTTGTTTTCTGTTAACAATTGGTTTTTCTCATTGCGCCATGTATTACCTGTTTGCTTTTACTTCTCTATCACTGTAATAATTACTTTCTTTTTGTATACTTATTTTTCTCTCACTGCAAAAATTATTTCGATACTTGCCATGGGTATTTTACTGTTTACACTATATTTTTCTCTCACTAAAATGTTCTTTCATACTAAGACATTGTTTTTATTCTCTTAGATTACATCTTGTCAGCAACATGGGTAATTTTAGCATTATTTGGTGGATTTGTTCAATATGTAAAGTCCAAAGGAAAACAGTTTCCAAAGAGTGGCTTTATTGAGCAGAGGAGAATCAGAAAATATTTTATTAATAAAAACAAAGAGGAAGAGAATACTCCAATATTAATTAATGCTGAACCTCCAAGAAGATATGGAGCTAATAATGTTTGTTGACAATGAATTTCGCATACTGTAAACTGCCGCTTATAAGCCTTTCCCCCCACCCCACCCACTTATAACCCCCCTTCCTGATTATAGGCCCATGTGCTTGTAAGCCAAAAAGTGTAGGCCCCCCCCTAGATATAGGGGTCTAACTTTCCTTGTTTTGAATTCATTTCATTATGTTTTAAAGCTTAATTACCAGTCAGTGAAAAAACATTTTCAATTGACTTGTGCAGCTATCGCTCCTTGTCTTTTGTCTAGTCTGGTTATAAGCCTCCTTGGATATAAGCCCCTCTGTTTATAGCCCCATATAAAAGCCCTTACAAAGTTATGTAAGCACGCAGCTTATTAGCGGAAGTTTACAGTATGCTACAGACTGTTACTGCTATAAGGAAAACAAGAAGTTATTTGCACTTACTTTCTGACTGCGTAAGACTGGTAATTAGTGGTTAGCTTTCATTTGGAGAGAGGGACTGGTAACTAGAAATGCGGAGGGTGCACACCTGTTCTTCTGGTACCCATTCTCTTCTCAACTGAAACTCCATGAATTTAATATTGGAAAATTTTCCCAACAGTTAAATTTATTGGAGAGAGTTCACTACAAATTCTTTGATTTCACAGATAAATATATTTCGATGTACAAAGGGAAAATAATGGACAAAACCATATGATGTAGAATTTATTTCTCTATCAAGTTTTATATTAGTAAATTATTATAACCCCATCGATGTAAATTTGAGAAGAAATTGCAGTGGGTGTTCACAGCTAGCATATGTGATTGTCTGTAGAAACTATAAAGGAATCTGAATTCGACCGACCATCACACTGCCATTGTGTAGTATTTGTCGAGGGTCAGTCCTCGCGCTTGCAGTTGTAATGTAGGCCGCGGTCCTTTTGGTCAGCACCAAGAATTGCTACCTCTGGCCGCCGAACCCGACTTTCCGAGCATGCGTGGAGTTCTCCTTTCGAATTCTTAGCCCATCAGATTTGTCGAATTGGATGGGTAGTCCGGACCTGCCAAGAGGTCGCGATTCTTGGTGCTGATCTAAAGGAGTGCGGCCTCAGGGGACGAAGATGGTTTTAATGTAGGCATCACTGTGAATTTACGTTAGAAACGTTTACACAGAGTTGTGTAAACGTTTGAATTGTTTTTTATCAGGATTGGAATGGTTCTACTCAAAACGATTCGGGTGTTAGTCAAGTATGCCAGCAGCGTAGAAACTTCGAGCTTATAAAGCCTTTCCCAGGCGTTCAGTTAGTTCAGCGGGGCCCTGCGCGAAAAATGGCGCACAAAAGATAGGGACAAACGTGTTTCCTTTCTTACGCTCCGACGTTTTTTGGCGCTGCGCCCCAGCTAACTTAACGCCTGGAAGAAAGGAAATACAATTTTTATAGTAGGTCAGATAGATAGATCTAGAAGACACTAAAGAAATGAGGATTTAAGAATCAACACCGTATTAATGTAAAACTATGATGTTTATGTCTTATTTCTTCAATGTGACAAAAATCTAATTGTTTTTCTCATTAAAATATCAAGAAGGGTTATGAGAATAAAGGTGATTCTAAACAAGGGAATGTTCTCTTGGAGCTGGTAAACGTTATGGATTACATGTGTCATTCTTTTCCCAGTTATTGACCAGAAAACAATTTCTCTTTACGACCCTAAGGTTTGTATTAAAATCTAGTGAAGAGAATTTAGATCTCGATAGTTTGAATAGTATCGAGACTAAAGCCACAGCAAAAAAAGGTTTTCCTAAGTCGGCACGTGAAAATAAGAAATACCCCGCTCGGCAATTTCTGTAAGCTGTACACTATAATTCTACAGATTCCTGACCTTTTTACATGGTAACATGATATTTTTTCTAAGTTGAGCTACTTTTCCCCTTATTTGACTCCACGGTAAATATTGTCAATATGCTAACCACCAATACTGTAAGATAAGTCCATTTCTTAGCACGTCTGTACTTGTGTGTATCTCATTATTTTAGAGCACGCTCGATGATTCCTTCTTCGCGTACAATTTCCTCAATGTCCTCTAACACGTGCGGATTTTCCATTGTCGGTGTGATCTGTAGATCGTCGAAATGAAATGATTAAAAACAAAAATGTATGTTAAAAATCTACGCTAAGATAGTGTACAGCGTGGCTAACATGGGTTATTACACCCGCAAAAGGGGCGCCTTTCTCTTGGCGGGAACGAGTCACGTGACCACTGACACCAGAAGCAGCGTGTCTAGTATAGATTTCCCCGGAAGGTTAGTGAAAATTCCCATTTGAATTCTATTTAATCCTCGTTCTGTAAGCGGAACGTTCCACTACAAATAAAGATATATGAACACAAAAAAAGTCCTCCGCGTGAATTGAAGGTGGGTAACATATGAAATCAGAAGGCGTCTTACCCGATATGGCTTTCCGTGAAGAATTTTGGACAGCACACCTCTGACGGTTTTACCTGAGCGTGTCTGTTAAAAACAGAGAGTTATAGAGTTAGCCTGCGCCGTAGACAGTTAACACCGCCGGTATGTATCACCTGCGCAACGCTCGAAGGTCTGCGGGATATAACGAGGATTTTGTGACACGTCCGACTGCACCGTAAGCTACACTGAGTTTACACCACAGAAATGTTCCGGAAGTTCACTTAGTTTAACTATCAGGGATGTAAAAGTTGCTTATTCTTTGCAAGTCAAAACGGCGCTCATCAACAACAGTTTCTCGGGCACGAGATGTACAACTGTTTATGTACTCAGGCATTGAATGACTTGACTGCTAAGACAGACAGAATTGAGATGCACTCGTTTCACGTACCTTAGGCAGTGAAGGTACAATGACAGCAGTTTTAAAGGCGGCTACAGGACCAACAAAGTCACGCACACTCTGAATGACCTGTTGGACCGCTTCTTCTCTTGAAATAGTATTCGCTGTTAAATAAAAAACGTAAACAAGACAAAAATGAAAGGAAAATAGCTCCAAATTAAACTTTTTCACGGTCAGGAATTTCAGGTAGAGTATTCCCACTTTTTTATTTCTTTGGCAAGAAAAAAATTTATTCGTTACTTCTCAGTTTTGTCACGCGATGCACCCAGCTGGGCACCAATGCGCGTGCCACGCGGATTGTATTCTTTGTGACAGATTTCAATGTTCTGAAAACCAACACAGTGCTCTTCTCTTAGTGACCAACCTAGGATCAAGGGGTAGTTTGACATTGGGTCAGTCGTTTTAGCTCTTTCTTTGGTTTCAGAAAAGGTACGAATCAGCAACTACATAAACATGTACTGAACACTGAGTGACGTACTTTTGTCGACGACAATAAATCCAACTGGCACGTGACCCTTGATCGGGTCTTCCTGTCCAACGCAGGCTGCGTCAATCACGAAATCGAGGCGAATCATTCCCTGAAACGTCAAGAGAAACTCGCGCGTCATTACAGAGAAACCGCTTAGCGCAAAGTGCGACGTTAGTTCGAGCTATTTTCGTATGCATGTGTGCGTGCGTGGTAGTTTGGCGAGGTGGGACTGATCTAATTTAGTACACGATCCCCCCCCCCCCCCCCCCCCCCCCCCTCCCCCACCCCTTCCCCAACCAACCCCCCCCTTTTTTTACTCCAACCAC
>Ga0126337_10003118_pt1 | contig 10751 bp, 7 predicted proteins | sample DipCmetagenome_FD_92527 | JGI IMG/M metagenome (GOLD analysis project Ga0126337, IMG submission 92527) | Coral microbial communities from La Bocana,Puerto Morelos, Mexico - Diploria C A metagenome | ecosystem: Host-associated > Invertebrates > Cnidaria > Coral | place: La Bocana,Puerto Morelos... | reverse complement strand
TGCGGAAGAACTGGTAAGTTCTTCTTGAAATAACTTAAGAGAGATTACCTTAGGAGTAAGGCCTCTTATCCTCTCCGACACTGAAATGCCTATACAGTAAAAAGAAATAAGAAATAATAATCCTTGGCAATTAACAAGCCTCCTGTCCAAGCAATCTTTTGGCCCGTCGCTCACTCCAGTGTCTGCATCAGTGAGACAAGACACTGACCGAGAAAACACGTGGATTTGTTTTCCGGGTACCATTCTTTACCATTTGGACTCGGGCGAGAAAAACTGAAAACCTCGTAAATGAAAGTATATGAATAGGATAGCTCCCTGAAATAAATAAATCTGGTAGTTCTGAAGACGCACCATTCTGATGTTTATTAAAAAAAACCCAGTAAATTTGAAGAGATAGACAGGCAGACAGACAGACAAGCAGACAGACAGATAGACAGACAGTCATGGGAACTCTAGCTATTCTGATCAAATTACAAATTAAACAGACTTTATTTTTTTCAGACCGGTTGACTTCCTTGGTAGTCATAGCAACAGGTGGACTGTTGTTGCCACATATGGAGCTGCAGGGAGTACAATGCTTGCCTTAATATTATGGTCTGGAAAAACGGGCCTAATTGACTTTGAATCCCCCTGGCTCAAAAGTAAGTAAAAGTTTTGTCATTAAAACTAAGGATAGCAAAGCTTGCGATTCGGAATGTCATTTTTCCCTTCAGACATCTTAATTTTCATACTACTATGAAGAAATAAAAACAAGCTGTTGCTGTGTAGCACTTTGAATTGAAATGCATTTGTTTAAGTAAACAAAAAGTGCTTATGTGTGGTATTATTAGAAAAAAAGTATAATTCCAAACGTTGAAATGTTTGATGTTTGTTTAATGTCTCATTTGAGACTTAATGTAGGGTGTTTTTCCGAAACGTCTCTTAAAGTACCACACATAAGCACATTTTATTAACTTAAACGAACGCAATGCGCCATGATCAAACTTGCAATCGCCATTTTGTAAGTCTCTATTAATTATCAAACTAGTGTGTTTTGAAGAATTTTTGTTTTGTATAATTTATGAAAGGAGAGAGAGGGATAGGGGGTAGTAGTCATGCTCTCAACGTTGGATCGAGCCGTCCGAGTTAGAGCCCTGGACTGTTACTGGGCCAGTCACTTGACTCTCACATTGCCTCTCTCCACCATGAGGTATATAATTGGGTACCGGCAAATTAAATACCTGAGCTTAACCCTGCCCCATCCATGGATCGTATCCACTTGGATCGTATTCAGACTTTTTTTTTTTTTTTTACTTTTTTCAGTTTTCGTTACACTTTTGACTGTCCTAATTTATGGGATACTGTTCTACCCATTTTTCGCCTGCCTTACAACTGAATACAAGCTGATTGGGTCACTTCTTGGCTTCGTCTACGGTGTACTGAGGTAGGTGGAGTTAATCGGCCGATAACTTTTAAGACGAAATCCGCTAAGAGATGCGCGCAATTTCAGTTTTTAATGGACAAAAACCTTCTAACACTCTAAGTATGTTAGGGTCCATTCTGCATTTTCTAAAAAGTAGAGATGAACACCAAAAAAAGTTTCCTACGGGATATTTAAAACAGCCGCAAAAAAGTTTGCAATGCAATGTAAATAATCTTGGTATTAAGTTTTTGTCTGCCTGTTACTCGAACTTGTTTTGGATTCCTTTTTGATTACTAGCCGATTATAATTATACTTTACGTCTGACTGAACATTAGAGGGAGAGATTTTAGTATTTATAGGAAACTTGAAAGAATACCATTAGAATATCCCTAGTTAAGACGAGAAGAGATCGACTACAGAAATATGTAGGAAAGATCACCTAGACAGTCAGCCTACACAAATGAACTACATGTTCAACAAAAAACAAAGTATGGACTATATACCGACTCCTCTTCCTTTTGCGTTCGCGCTCAATCCAGTCCCTCGCGCTGTCGACGATTGGTTAGGCCTGGTTCACACTAGCGAAATAACAGAATCGGTTGTTGCTAATGTGAACGTCGACATGAAGATATAGAGAAAATATCAGGGGGGGAGGGTTCCTTATGTCGTTGTGTGCTGTTATGTTGCTATCATGTCGTCATCTCCAGTTATGTTCACACTACATCCTGTAACGAGATCATAACGATAAAACGTCCTTCTTTCGTCGTTATGTCGCTTACGTGAGCTAGGCTCTATGAAAAATAGAAATGAAAGTTTGTTAGAAGAAAATGAGTCTTTTGAAGTTCCTGGACCGAGTTCAGAGTAGTTGTGAAGTTGTGTAGTAGTTGCAAATGCTAGCATAAATTATAAGCTTTTATGTTTTGTTGTGCGGGCTTGTTTAGCTATGTTTGGTTTTTCTTCTTAATTCCAGGTTTTCCTTTCAACTTGCGACACAGATACGGTGCTCTGTTGTTTACAAAGTAAGGATCATTTCTTGGTAGTATAAGAGCCCGTCATAACGTTTGTTTGTTTGTTTGTTTGTTTTTCGATTATATATTTCTTCTTTAACTGCCTGGGGCCCGTTTCGTTTGTGTTGAACAGTCGTGGTTTGGTAAAGAAAAGGGTGAATTGCCTGGACCTTCCCGAAAAAGCGGCAATTTACAAAACAAACTTCACGGTCAGTTCTACAATTTATAAACCAAATCCCATGGAAAAATGCATATTAAAGTAATGTTCGGTAAATCTGCGATTTCTTTTTTCTTTTTTCAGGAAGTCGGATTGTCCCCGTTAGTTTTAATTCTACCGCGAATACCCACCGACATTTGCCTTATCGTTATTGTCGTGAGGTTTGCTGTCCTCCTCTCCGTGCGATTTCGACAAAGATGGCTCCAGTCAGCTGTGAGTAGAGTGTTCAACTGTCTTTTTTTTAATCTTGAAAGCTGAAGGAGGAATTTGAAAACGCAGCTTTATTTAATTTCTACCCCGGACTAGGCCCTAATCCGTCGCTAAAACGAAAACGCTTTTGAAACGGGAGGAATTAAAAAAACGTCGGCTTTGCATTTTAGCGTGGATGGAAAATATTCTAAAACGGAGCTCCTCGTCACGACAATAATGTGATTTCTCTAACCGAGTTTTACTGAAATACAACTCCGAAATGAGCTGGAATGGTTTTTATTTCTTCGGAGTAGTGTGGACGGTGTGGACTGGGTATTAGTAGGTTCGCTTTTGTCGCATTATAAGGGAAACTATTTTATGTTCTGCGGAATTCAGCTTCTCCTGAACTGTTTCAGACTCCTCATGCAGACCAGGGGAAGACGCTACTGGTGGATATTTACGAAGTGACGAACCATATCTACGACCAGCTATCGACTAATTTGACATGATTTCCTTTTGTTCTTCATTGTAGGAAAGTGATTCCAATGCACGCTCTTTGGTAAAAGAGCCAGATATCACTCATGTAAAGCTCGCTCTAGGCCAGGGATCATCGCCCTAGTAAGAATTTTGTTGACTAGTTTTATTTTTCTAATTTCCATAATTATCCAAATTTGCAATTAAAAAGCATATTATACCGTTCGGATATAACAAAATATTAGGCTTATTTGACCTCACCATTGGCATATATGCGAGTCAAGTGGCCTATCAGGCTGTCGTTTATCTCCGGTTTCTAAGGTAACAAGTTATTGGGAGTGTATTTCTGTTTTAGAATAAATTTGTAACCGCCGACCGGTTAGCTCAGTTGGTAGAGCGTCGGACCGTGCGGGAGGTCTCGGGTTCGAGTTCCAGACCGGACCAACGCTCAGGGTCTTAAAATAACTGAGGAGAATATGCTGCTTTTGCAATGACATCTGCAAATGGTTAGATATTCTAGTCTTCTCGGATAAGGACGATAAACCGTAGGCCCCGTCTCCTGCATCTTCATTGTTCTGGTTAGCAGGGGACGCTAAAGAACCCACACACTTATCATAAAGAGTAGGGCGCGTAGTTCCCGGTGTTGTTTTCTGGTCTTTATATCCATTCAACCTCGTTCCCAGTCGCGCGTTTGTAACATGAGCCCCTGGCTCGGGAGATTGGGCAACCACTCCCTACGTTAGCGACTTTAAATAATACTAAACTATACTGTACTAGTATAAGCGACATGGTTATGTAACTGTTTTTCTTACCGATGTTTTGCCAGCTATTCAGATGAAGAAAAATGGTTTTGGAAGCTACTTTACTTCATTTATAGGCCCAGAACAGGTGCGTAAATTTCTCTCCTCGATTGTAATTAAAAAAAATGCAATACAAGCCTCACGCATACCAGACTAGTAACAAACATTTAGTGCTAACAGTTTTAAGAAGAGCAGCAACAAGTGCCTTGTGCTTCAATTTAATTTTTGCACTTTTTTTCATTAAAAATTCCAAAATGCTCATTCAAGCTAAGTTGAATTGTACTTATTTCAGAAATTCAACAATTTTCAGATCTTCAGGAAGCAGAATTTCCGTGCCAAGGAAGGAAGCCATGAAAGCGCACGTAATTGACACGCGAATCACGTGGGTATCCATTTTCAAAAAGTTGGATACCTGTAACTGGATACCCACGTGATTCGGGTGTCAATTAAGTGCGCTTTCATGGCTTCCTTTGCGCTGTTGAAAAGCGTTACAGACGTTTTCGCTCCAAAGAAATTATCTTAAGACATTTTTAATCCCGACATTTGTCTTAGATACGATCACGCTCGTCTGATTTACAAACTACTCGCCCAATTACTTCTTGAATTGTACTCCACTCGGTCTAATTACTATTTAGCAATTAGACTATTCGCTCTCGATTTCTATGAGATGATAGTTGAGGAGGTCTGAAATTTGCTTCAAATAACTATTCCAGTTATTTCTGGTCTTAGTATTAAACGTCACGCTTTAGTGAAATTGCGCGGACTGAATTGACAATTTGACATTTGCAGTTGTGTACGCGAACTCATTTTACTTTACTTTAATCATTTTCTCAACAAAAATACATACATAGTTATATATAAAAAAGCTGAGGGGAAAAGCCAAAAACAGGAACAAGTTCCCTAACAAATGGCCACCCAAACCACAGAAAAAATCTAAAAAATAAATATAATAAATATTAATTAAATATAATTAGTATTAGTAGAATTCTACTAGTATACTAATGCAAATGCTGTAATCTGATTGGCTGAGCCATTGCACACCAACAGCCATTAGTGTGAAGTGGCTTGGTGCGGCAGTTTATTTAAAAAATGTCGAGCTTTTTCTTTATTCAAGAAACCGTAAATGCCCTTCTTTAAGTCTTCTCAGGAATTTTGTTATCCATTTCTTTGCAAATGTGCTTTCAAAATTTCGGAGAAACAAGGAAACGGTTCAATTTTGTCGAACGCATCAAGCCACTTCATACTAATGGCTGATGGTGTGCAATGGCTCAGCCAATCAGATTACAGCATTTTCATTAGGATACTAGTAGAATTCTACTAATACTAATCAGTTTAATTTACGAAGTACAGTTAGTTTAGTCTTGGTAATATATGGTTTCAACAAATTTTACATGTTTAGTGACGTTATTTTTCTGTTTTCAGACTTTAAATTCTCCACTCAGTTGGTATCAACGGTTCTGCTTGCTGTGATCACCGTCTTTGAAGTCAGGCAACTGTTGACTATTTGCGCAGCAGCGCTGTATACGTATAGAAAATAGTATGAAAGCTAGTGCATTTCGCGATATAAGGCCACGAGTGTGTTATAGTAAGACTTTGAGATGACTATCTGTTGATCATCACGGCAATAAATAAGCTTAGATGCGTAACGCACCATACAAAAAGTAAAGTACAAAATATAAGCAACATTTGAAGGAAGTTGTCAGGGCGACAAATGAACGATCAAGTTAATGATTCCATCCGGTTTCCTACCGTACACAAATTTCACCAAGAAACCACGGCCAGAATTTAAACAACAGGTATTCAGTTCTACATCGCATTTCCATATAACCCTACACACGCATCGTACTTCTGTCCAGTCTTTACCTGCACAGTGTCATCTCAATAGTCCGGGGGCTTTTGGTCAGCTGTGAATGAACGCCTGATAGTCTGGACGAAATCAAAAACCAGAACAAGAAAATCCTGTTTATGGTGCGTTTGCGCTTTAATTCAGTAATGATTTTGACGTGAAAAGAAAGAGTAACCGCTGTAACTTACGCTGGCTTACGTGCCTATTTGTTCCAGAGGTCTTGATATCTCGGTACATATATGCATAGGAACCACGATCAAAACATATTAAATTTTGCTTGCCAAGGGAATATCCCATGTTGAAAACTCAGACCAAGCTTGTCACGTGACTTACATGATTTGACCCCCCACGAACACTGAACTCAAAACTATAAGGAAGGCGAATGCGAACCGATACGAAGTTGTTGTCTTGAATGTATTTCTTCTGGGATTTTGTCTTGAAACGACCGCGAAATTGTGGAGCTGATGAACAACGTTAAAGTGATCGATACCGAAGTCTCTGAGAGCTGTGAGATAATGAGTGCCACCATTCAGGAGTGTATTGTTGAGTTAGAATCTGTTTTGGCAGTTCAAGAAATGCAGGGTAAGAGTCAGGAATTCTCTTCTGTTGTGCAAATTCCTTCTTCCGAAAGTGCGGGAACTTCTCAAGTTCACGTTTCGAAAGTTCTCACTCATGCAAAGTTGCCGAAGCTCGAGCTCAAGAAATTCCACGGAAATCCTATCCATTGGTATCCTTTCTGGAAATCTTTCGAGTCTGCGGTTCATAAGAACCCAATTCTGTCCTCAGTGGACAAATTCAATTATTTGCAGAAACTAGCAATACTTGTCCAGTTACGAAGAGAGCTATTCTTGGTACAACAAGCAAGTTGTACGACCCCCTGGGGCTGATTACTCCAGTCATCATTCTACTGAAGATCATCTTTCAATCTATTTGCAAGACAAGAGTGGATTGGGACGACCCTGTGGATGCATTCATTCATGAACAGTGGTTAAAGCTTGTTCAAGATGCTAAGAAGGTGGGAGTGGTACAATTGAAGAGACGCTACTACCTTGGTTTGTCATCAGGAGATTTACGAAGCATTCCACTCCACTGTTTTGCGGATGCCAGCGAGAAGGCCTATGGAGCAGTTGTGTATTTATGCCTTGAAACAACTTCTGGAACTGTCTTTCTTCCTTGTTGATCCGATGAATGGAGAAACCATACCTCGACTGGAATTACTAGGTGCTGTTGTTCTGGCCCGATTGGTCAATACTGTGTTGACAGCATTTGACGGAACATTGAAAGTTGATGCTGTGTTCTTCTGGTCAGATTCGCAAATTTTTCTGTGAAGGATTTGGGGTGTAAACAGAGAATTCAAGCAACTCATTCAAAACAGAGTGGTTGAGATCCGTCGACTTACAAAGCCAACTCAGTTGAATCATTGCCCCACAGAATCTAATCCAGCTGACATCTGCTCACGTGGTTCGATGACCTCGAAACCGATCACCAACCAATTGTGGTAAAGTGGTCCTGAGTTCCTTAAAAAGGAGAAGGAGTGGTGGCCAAGTTTTACAATGAACTCTGTCGAAGTCTCAATTGACGATTCAGATCCTTGCCTAAACTGAAGATGGCAAGTTGTAACACCCACAAAAAGCAGCATGACAGTACAGTTCCTGCGAACATTGCCTCCGGAGAGGTGACGTCGGAAAAGTCACTAAATCTTGATTGCATCATTCCCTTGGAAAGGTTCAGTAGTCTTCAAAGACTGATGCGAGTCACTGCACATGTTTTACGAAATGTTTCTAATCTCAAGCAAAGTAAAATGAAGAAAAGGTTGGTTGATGGAGTAATAAGGCACGAAGAGGTGGATTGAGCAAGAGGGCTTTTGAGCAAAGAGGTTTAGAAATCTGCCTACAACAACAAGAACTTTGACCAGGTCAAGGTCTCATTACCACTGTTTACGGATGACAAGGGAATTCTGAGGCGTGGCGGTTGTCTTAAAAATGCCCCGATTCCGTATGATGCTCGTTTTCCAATATTTCTTCCAAGATTTTCACGACTGACTTACCTAGTGATAAATGATTGTCATCTTAAGGTTCCTCACAATGGTGCGAGGGACACTCTCACAGAGCTAAGATAAAGATTCTGGGTAACAAAAGGGAGACAGACTGCGAAAACTGTGATAGGAAAGTGTCCTGTTTGCAAGAAGTTAGAGGGCAGAAGCTATGGAGTTCCTCCTCCCCTACCTCTTCCTGAATTTCGATTGAGCGATGAGCTTGCATTTACTGTGTAGGAGTGGACTTCGCTGGGCCCATGTATGTCAAGGATGTATTCTCAAGGAATTGAGATGTGAACAAGGTTTATATAGCTTTGTTCACGTGCGCTGCAACCCGAGCTGTTCATTTGCAACTTGTCCCAAATCTGAGTACAGAGATTTTTGTCAGAGCCCTTGCTCCCTTTAAGGGAAGACGGAGAACTCCTGTCTTGATTGTGAGTGACAATGGGAAAACATTTAAGGATTCAAGAGTGCAGGCATATTGTCAGCGCGAAGGTACACAGTAGAAGTTCAATGTCGAAGCAGCCCCTTGGTGGGGTGGTTTCTTTGAACGTCTGAGTAAAATCAGTCAAGTTGAGTTTGAAGAAGGTCATACGAAATGCCCGGTTAATCTATGACGAGAAGTCTACTGTCCTTGTAGAGGCGGAAGCAGCCTTGAACTCACGACCCTTGGCATATGTCTTTGATGAAATGTAGGAACCATTAACACCTTCACACCTGATTGCAGGCCGCAGAATGTTGTCAGTACCATCAAAAAAACTCATCGACCGAAGTTGGTCAAACTGAGGAAACACTTACAAAAAGAGAACAAAACCCCGAGACAGCAGAGACGGCTTGGGAAGATCGAACGATTACTTCCTGGTCGAGATGGTCATGTTCGAAGTGCAGTGGTGAGAGTCAAGTCTGGTAATTCGCCGACTGCGGAATGGAGACGCCCATTGCATAGGCCCTATCCCTTTGAAGTGAGGTTGGACAATGGAACTGCCAACCCTGTGCCCCAAGCGGCAAATGTTCCTGTTACAGTGATGAGGGGCGAGGATGTCCCAGTTGTCGTCGTGAATTCTGACTAAGATGGATGTATTAAGTTAATTCTGTTGTGTAATGTTTATGCTCGTAAGGTTATTTCAACTTTAATTGAACTTTGAATGATTACGTCAATCAACGCGGGGGAGTGTGTTGAAAACTGGGACCAAGCTTGTCACGGGACTTACATGATTTGACCCCCATCGAACACTGAACTCGAAAATATAAGAAAGGCGAATGCGAACCGATACGAAGTTGTTGTCTTGGATATATTTCTTCTGGGATTTTGTCTATGAATAGATTCTTTATCTACGAAGTTGTCGTTTGTAAACGTTTTCTGCACCCCATGCGTTGTGCATAGTGGATGAAGTTTTCTTGTAAAATTAAATGGTCTTTGCTGTACATATCTCTGAACTTAATCACTGTTTACTCCCATCGTCTTTCTTTTAGGTTTTGTTGTCGCTAATACTATTTTTGAAGGAATTCCTAAGAAACCCTAGTGGAACGAAAGATATTCGTGTATTGCGAGGTACAGTAGTTTAACACCACTCTAACTACCTGTCTACCTGTCTACTTTGTCTGCCTTCTTCTCTTATACCTTCCAACCTGCTGCTTTGTTATTGAATTATGGTGTTTACAGGTACATTGTAATTCGCAAGTAATTATTGTTTTTCCTTTACTAATTACTTAACTTATTTTTGTGACTTGTATTGTTGTTAGGATCCTTATATGCAGCCCTTGTTGTATCAGGCCTGATATCTTTTGTGGTAATGCTACATTTTATGAAGGTTCATAGGTAAGTCTTATAAGTTTCTCGACATGAACGCCACAATGACAAGATATGAATGTTGGTTATGATTTTTCTGGTGATAACTTTTTTCACTCCAAAAGGAAAGCAATTTTGAGGTAAATCATAACACGCAAATTAAGCCCTATTCTTATGCATGTTTGCATATAGAACACCTCGGCTACAGTCTTCAGGTACCAGAATGGCTGTCTAGAGGATTGATATCAGCATTTTTCGTGTCACTGAAGACGTTCCATGCTCGCGTCTCGAAAAAAGCAAAAAACTCGGATACGTACGGCATTGTATTCATGAGAGCGTCACGCTTCAGCAACCATCACGTGTTTATATGCGAGACCGGGAAAAAAACGCAATATTTTAAGTCGTAGAGTCCTCGTTTAAGCTTGCACACGAAGAAGTGGTATTTTTGTTTCTTTAAGAGGTCTAATTGAAAATTTCAAGTCAATTTCACGAGGATTGTGAATTGCAAGTTTGTAGCCCCTTGACTTGGAAGTCGTAGCCAGTTTATTACATTTACAGTTAAGCTTTAGTACGTTTATGGTTAGTGGATTTATTACACTCGTGGTTAAAAGTTAATTCATTTATGGTTTTTATTACATTTATGGGTGATACAGCAATGATGTTATTTTAATTATTTGTTACTGGTTTCTTTTCTCTTTTTTCGCTTCTAGAGATCACGTGCTTCAGCTTTGTCGTGGCCAACGAGGCTTCATGCAAAGCGTCTGCCTCTCACCTACGTCCTCTGTGGTATGCAAAAAACAAAAACAAACAGTAACAATACATAATGCTTGCAAAGGGAGTTCAGCAAATTAAGCCTAAAGAACAAACGATTCCGTGCTTCAATCTATAGCAACATGAGAGTTAAACTTTAGCAGACCAAAGACGGATCCAAGGCAGGTCCCGGTTGGAACAAACATGAAACAGTTTAAGATCGAAATAAGGGAGATGAATAT
>Ga0126337_10003116_pt1 | contig 10754 bp, 6 predicted proteins | sample DipCmetagenome_FD_92527 | JGI IMG/M metagenome (GOLD analysis project Ga0126337, IMG submission 92527) | Coral microbial communities from La Bocana,Puerto Morelos, Mexico - Diploria C A metagenome | ecosystem: Host-associated > Invertebrates > Cnidaria > Coral | place: La Bocana,Puerto Morelos... | reverse complement strand
TATTCCTTTAAAGCTCACAAATGTGTGACGTGAACCACAAAAAATTTAATATTCTCACCCCAATCACATACCCTTAAGCAAGCTTTCATGAAAATCCTCTGCCACATGCACTCTACGATTATCATGGCTCACAGAAAATTTTGTGAAAGGCATGTGATCACACCAATTTGCATGTTGTCTTCTCCAATGGATATCCTATAGTTTAACAAGTTGAATTGCCTGTGACACTAATCAATTATTTATTGTGGCCACCATGTAACACCTGAGAGAAGCTAGAAAGTTTGATTAAAGAGCTATAAAATGCTGGGATATCTCCTTCACTGCACATTCTGTTTCATTTATTTAGCTTTTGTTTCACAACATTGATCAACTTCGTTTTTTTCCCTACCAAAAAGAAGAAGGAAAAAATGCACATACGGTGCATGCAGTATGGGTCTACATTGTACATGGTTTTTAAAAGAGAAACTATAATATGAGCCCAACTGAAAACGGTTGTGGTGAGTTGGGTTCTCGTGTATTATTATTAATACCATTATCATCATCATCATCATCATTAAATCACTGCACTATCCAGATAAATCACTATGCAGTGGCAAGTGTCGCCAAAACACACTGAATTGGAATTTCAAACATTCTGAGGCCACTGCAAATCATAATAGATGTCCTATGGCAGGACTTCTGGAAGACAAGTTGATAGTCACCAGTGCTCTCAGAGTGGTTCCAGAAAGTAACACTTCATATAGCCCTATCCTGCACCTCTAAACCCATGGAAGGTTACCACTATATTGCTAACTTGTACAATAAAGTTAATTCCCCAAGTTTCCTTCACCTTGGAAAAAATACCATTAGTTGCTCACCTGTCCTGGAAAAAGCATACGAGAGGCAAGCTTGTTAATTCTAGTCAACTCAGAAGGTGTAGTATCAAATGAGAGAGCAATCTTTGCCAAGGTGTCGGTTGCATCAACCTGTATGGAGTGCATGTAAAAACACAACTCAAAAATATATATAGTTATAATTATTTGTTAAACTCATCGCCCATAGATGAGTGTGGGGATGGTGCCTGAGACTATGTGGAAGCCGCCAGCAAGCGCGAATGGTAACCATGACAACCCTGGGAGCGGCAACCACCAGACACCGTCACGCTGAGAGAAAACTCAGTGGAAGGCAAAAAACTAAATACTTACCAGTACTTACCTGAGGGAAAGGGTGGGTGGGAACGAAATGGCCAAAAAAGGCAGAACTTGCACGCGAAATGGTTTGACCTTCATGGGAGAGCTGTAAATTACTGAAGCCCCTGAATAAACCCTAAGACCGCCCCAACTTCGGGGACCAACCGCTGGCCAGCAAATATTTTCTCGAGTTTAACCTTGCCTAAATTTCAGTTAGCCACATTTAATGTACTTACAGAAGTCCAAACAACTCAAAAGCAATTCTGAGATTAAGGCCTCTTCAACTTTTGCAAGAGTCCTTCAGGACAAAATTGGTATGCCTGCCAGTTTTAATATCACTCTAACACACTATATATCAGATGAAAGCTTACTAAATGTAGTTTACGATAAAATACAATTTAAGCAAGTTTTTGTTTTAGGAAGTGGCAGGAGTCGGTAACAGTATCAAAATAGCTGCACAGTCTTACTCACAAGGCATCAATCAACAAAGTGTGTCAGGCTTTTTGATTTATTGATTTGTCGTCTAGATATCAGCATATTAAGTTAGAGCAGCAAAAAATGTGCAGGACGAGTTGCATAAATGGACACCAAAGGTTTTGTTGGTCGCTATCCTTGGAATGTTCTGACAAAATTTCACAAAAATTTGTCATATCTGCATGAATTTTCCAATTAAGAGCAAGCCCAAAGGGCTTCTATTTACAAATTTATCAAGTGTGTGATGCAGGCAATACCATCAAATGAAATACGGGCTCCAAAAATGAGCATTAGCTGCAAAAATTCCCCTGACGTTTTTAATGAGATTATGGTGCCTTCCTGGTTTATTAACTTAATTTTTTATTTTTGCAAACATTAGATAAAATGACAGAGGGAGAGAACTAACCTTAAGTAACTCAATATGTCAATAAACTCAAAGATTATACACTTAAGAAATGGATCCTTGGGAAACAGTTTTGTTTCCCTGAAAATCTTGATGTTTCCCGAAACCAAGTGGATGGCAACTCCAAGATTTAAGGGAAAACAAAACTGTTTCCCAGGGCACCAGTTATCAAGTGTTTTGTTTTATATAGGTGGAGTCTAGTGTAAATAAATAAGACAGGGAGGAATCAGTAAAGAGTAAACTGTTTGGTCAATGCGAGCCAGGCAACATTTAGATTTACCCATTGCCATGTGGCCATGAATCAACCAATAAGGGCATGCAATAGATTCAACTAACCCCACTGAGTTTTAAGTAATGAAAATAAATACATGGTGCAGTACTTTTTACGTACAATATAAAGACAATTATTATTCAAAATATTGCACCTCAATGAAAACCCATTTAACAGTGGTACACGTACTTTTAGCCAAATTACAAAATGTAATTGCTTGAAAGTGTGAAATATACATTAGATAGTGCATTGCAAGAACTGTTCTTTATTTGGTAAGCAATTCCAAGCTGAGGTTTATGCCGAGATCTTAGACAAAAGCTGTCTATAAACGTTGAACAAATTTAGGAAAATACTAAGATTTACACACTCAAACCGGACTTACCAGATACTCTTTGGTTCCTTCTGGTGGTTTTCTTTTAACTTTAACCGACATTTCGCTTTCTGTAAAAGCAAAGGCTGTTAAAACGAAGCCAAGGATTTCGATTTCTCTTTTCTAAGCTGGCAACCACAATGTACAAAATGGCTTCCCCTCAACATTATTGAAAACAACAAATTATATTGCTCGCCATGAAAATATATCCGACTGTTGTCTAACAATATGGATTTAGAGATTCCAAACGACTAGGTAAGTTCAGTAATTCATACAACTGGGCGCTGTGTTGCAAAAACATCCGCCATGTTTTCTGACGAGGGAACAAAAGCGACGCCATTTCGAAGCATGTCAAGAAAGCTATTTCACAGAGCACGAGGAGGCCTTGAAAACAAATCTCGTCTAGTAAATTATTAATCTTCCTAACCACCATAAATAATTGTATTTCAAAATAAATATGAAAACATTAAAACTCGCATGTTTTGCGAAGGCCTCGCGTTGTCACAGTGAGTTTTAACCTAACTAAATACTAGTAAAATTAGCATTAAGTTCAGTGTTTATCACGTACACAGAAAAATATATTAACATTCTGTTAAGAATACGTGCTTTCAAACTACAAGAACTTAGATTGAAAAAAGGCAAATTATCTGCACAACATATAGAGTCTGACCTTTATATATATATTACATGTGCAATGACACCCCTCGACAGATTTAGCTAGATCTTAAATCAAACAAGATAGTTTGCTCTTTGTTTTGATGCGCGACGCGCCTCCGAAGTTTTTTGTAATCTTACCGAGGGAAGGGGAGGCTATCCACTGAAATCCTTTGCTAACGGTCTTTCTTAGCTCCTGCCCTAAGAACGACACATTTTCCCAGGAAAGGTAGCGAGCGGTTTTGCTGTCTGAACGGGCAGCACTGCTCTCAGATTTGCTTCTTGCCGAACGGAAACCTGCTCGCTTCGCCTTCAGCTGACCAGAATGGACAGATTCTTCAGTAAGTGCAGATTCTTGTTCTTCTTCTGCGTTTGAACTTATAAAAAATAAACAGGAAAAAAATGAATGAGCACATTTCAACAACAGCGCCACGAGGTTGCGCACAATCCGACTGTTCCTTGCAGAAAGCTATCTTACCTTGATATATAGCCTTTTATAAGGCTGTACATAATACACTTTCATTTAACTAGAGGAGGGCTTAGGGCGCATCAGCCAAAAACCAAACCTTTTTTCTCCAAAATGTTCTTTTCCATGCAAATAGTTCACATCCTTCAAGGAGACCTGGCTGTGGCTGGGGGCGTCGTAAACATACGATGACGTCATGAAAAATAAATCGATTTTTCTTCGGGAAAGATTCGTAATTTCATTCGTACTTACCTTTTGGGGGAAATAAAGCTGGAAAATAACGCTTTTGCCTTCAACATTTCAAGTTCTTGTTCGTAAATTATCCTGATTTTACCGGTGAAGGAATTCAGTGAAATAACGAATTCATTCAATCATTTACATTTCATTTGTCCACGGTCCCATAAAGCACAACGTCTGAGCTTGCACATTAAAGTAGACGAGCCCCGAAGTTGAAGCTCCGAGTTACTGCGTTTTATATGTGAAAGTCTTCGGTAATACAGCTTTGCTCTACAGCCAAGAAGGGTTTTTGAGGAAAATACATTTGTTGTTATCGATTGTATTCTTCGCAGAACATATTCAACTAATGAATAGGTATTGCTCTATTGACATCATTGTCGTGACAGATGACAACAGAGTGGTTCGTGATTGGGTGATTTCCAACCATATTTATACAGACGAGAGCTTCAAATACTGACATTTGCCGAATGTAAATAATTTTGTAAAATTTAAATCTGAAGTGATAACGCGAAAAATGACAAGTTGGGTCAGATTCTCTCAACCGTTAGAGGATCATTGTGCGGCTAAAAATAAACGTCTTTAAATCTTTTTTGCCTGAACTCATTCAGCATATTCTACACTCACTTCTGACTTTTTATTCAGCATATTCCACACTCGTTTCTGCCTTTTTTTCAGAATAATCCACACTCATTTCTGACTTTTTTCAACAAACAAATGGTCAAAAGGAAAAACTCAAACATCATCCCTACAGGAGACTAATAATCCCAATCATCCGAGAACTGTTGCCCATGGCGACGGTAGATTAGCCGCCAAAAACACACTGAAAAGTTCTTAAATCTTTAACATTCACATTGTCAAAATTAAAACTATCAAAACGTTCTCTGTTTGAAAATTTAGGTATGAATACGTTCTCGGCTGTCAGCCTACAGCCGGAATGATGAAACTTCATACTTAATGAATGAATATAAAAAGGAAAAAAAGGGTTAAATGAATAATTAAATAGTGCTAACAAACGGAATTTGGATAATGAAAAGAGACTAATTTACAGAAGAATAGCATACTGCCTTGGCAGCCATAGTGTAGCATTAGTAATCATGGGCAGTCCAAGCACTCGCGAGTTTTTCGCACACGATAATAGTCGCCTTTCTCAATTACTTTAGCTCTGATTCTCCACTTTATTTTTTTTTCTGGGGGAAGGAATTGTTTTCACTGGAGGGAAAGATGTTGGTAATGATCCAAAGCACGGGTGACACGTTTGATGTCTTTACATTTTGCCTCATCAGTTGTACATGGATGGTCGGACATGAAGGATGTGCCTGTTTGTGTTTTTTTCTGCTCATGGTGGGATCTAAAATCCGAGTACCGATCAGTAGTTGCTGGTTTTTAATGCCTTAAGCACATTTAGGCCCAGGGACAAAAATTGGCCAAAAAAATATTGCTTTCCTGGTACTCTACGTGTAAGGTTCTAGAAAGTACAGCCGCCATTTTTTTTTTCTACAGAGAATTGGAAAGTGCAAGGGGAAGGTGCTAGGGGGGAGAGGAGCGGCAACCAATAGATGATCCACGCCATATATACATAGCAACATGTACCCTTGCCTGATCACGATGCACGTTCGCTCCCCTCTTTTTTCCCTTCCTTTTTGCTTTGTCGACACTGAGAGACCGAACAGTCTATACGGCTTTTTCTTTTCTTTTGGAAAGCAGGATTGAGTGTGTGTTAAGCTCGTAATCCCAGTAAGGCAGGTTCCACACCCCGTACAGGTACTGAACCCAGCCTCGATCCCAGGCTGCTCTCTCTCCTTTGACTTAAGGGGGGAGGGGAAAGAGGGTAACCCTTTCCACTAATGAGGGATGAGTATTCCTGTCTTTTGCAGACAGATATTTGTTAAAATTGAAACTCTCCTGAGGTGCTGAAACAGCGATATAGAAAAAATGAAAATCACAAAGAGCGCCGAAGAAGACATCTAATTCCACGCAAAGCTGTATCAGTGTCCGCTAGCACTATTTCTCTTCACATCGTTCAGCACGCGCGGAGTGACATAATGAAAGACTGTGGAAATACCGCGCTGAAACTTCATCTGAAAGGAATCAACAATCGGAACTTGACATTTCAAAGATAACCGACTTTTGACACGCACTTTTCAAATTACCGAACTCGCAAACACCTCTCCTAAACGTGTATATCAATTAAAAGCTGTACCTCATGCATATTCAAAAGAATAGCTTTTTGAAACAATACACTAATACTTAATTATTGACGATTTGATAAAACTCATACACTATTTCGATTCGTACTCATGAATGGTGTTAATCGTCTTTTCTTGTTTAACTTTGCATCCATCTCAGACCAAAACAGCTCAAAACCCGGTTAAAGCCTTCCTCATGCTTCCTCTCCTACCAAAAAAAAAGCGAGTAAATAAATTTATTATACGACTAGCTCCGCGAGCTAGCAAGATGATCCGAATCTCGCGCTGTGATTGGCTACCCGAGCGGGCAAGATAGAGTATCTTGCCCGCTCGGGATATGAGTTATGTCCCGCAAGGAACATTTATCATGTTATGGTGTTTTATCCCGTATAATAAATCCTTTATTGACCAAGCTTGTTCGGTCAAAATGGCTGGATATTGGCCTCGTTCTTTTTTTTGCGTGTTCGTCTCGGTCCATAAACACGCAAAAAAAAAAAAAAAATTTGGCCAATATCCAGCCATCTTGACCTCACGCTTGGTCAATAATCCATATATAACATATCAATGATTGCGAGATAAATATTTGCAGGTGAGATATCATGGATCCTATTCAAAAACAAAAGAGAGAGAGAGAGATGAGAAAATAAATACAATTAAATTGCTGGGGTCTATTTTCCATGACAAAAACTCAAATAAGTAAACAATTAACGAATCACTTTCTTTGACGGGATTGTGAGCATCTCCTGCAGTGAATTGTTTCCGTGGATGTAGTCAGCTAGTTTAATAATTCAAGTGTTAAGCTTGCTTCAGAACAAACCCAGTTGATTACTACTACAGAGACAAAGTTTGTAAAATCATGTTTGCAATTTTAGGATTGCTCGTCTCTCACGTGAGTTTTTATATGTTCTACTGCTTTCACTATACACAAGATTATTTATTTTGAACCCCAGATAAGGAATTTGACGTTACGGTAATATGCAACCACGATCCGCAATTACTAAAGAATTTAACGAGAGTTAATTTTAGTTTACAGTTCAAGTCGAGGTAACGATTAAGTTGCTTTTTATTGCGAACAAAGTTTTGCGGGAACTCCACAAAAATAAATTTCCTGAATAAGTACAAATGGCAGATCACTTACTTACAGAAAGCCCTTAGATGTTGCTCTATGTAATTAACAGGACACTAAAAATTTTTCAGTGAATGAGACAAACGAAATACCTAAAGTTCTAATCCGAAAAAAAAAATCCTCAAGGTATGATTCGACCTTTCCTATAGGATATGTTAGACGATAATGTCGAGAAATTATTTCTTCTTGCCGAGGAAATGCTTGGATATAACGCATTTTAACTCATTTTTGGACAAAGTTAGAATAATTGTGACATAAAAACGTAAGAGTTCTTATTTTCAGATTCGTATACATTTTGATAAACGCATGCATGTTTCGCTTAGGTGCTGCAGGTCAAAGCTCATATGTGGCTGGGGACAGATGACTTGTACATCAAATTTTCGATAACGACACAACAGCCTCTTATTCCAGGGTACGTTGCTGTCCGAATAAAAATGAAAATTCAAGGCAGACGAAATCATAGATAGATACAGTTAGTTTAGTCAGGAAATAAAGGCCGACGCGAGACAGTATATTGTCGAAAGCCTTGCAGGATATCGGCACCTAGATAACAGTTCAAAAGTATACATCAATTTTGTTTTTTTGAAGTAAATACTATGATGTATGCAAATGTTGCATACGTAGTATTGTAAGAGTTAACCAGCTGCTGCTACCTTGGGTATATCAAGTAGTTTTAATTTTTAAGTTCTATCTAACTTTTAGGATCACGTTTTTTCTTGTTTCTTTTTTCGAATTTTTACGGTAAATAATATTGACAGAAAAGAGAGTATTGTAAGAATTTACTTAACTATACGTTTTATTGGCAAAGATCCTTTGTATCGTGACTACGGAATATATTGGACCACTGTTACAAGTTTTAAAAGTCTCTTTGCTAAGATAGTTTGCTTTCCCCTTCCCTGAAAAAATGGGTCAGATACAGCCAGAATCTTTGTAACACACAGTGTATTTTAAAGCGATGTCTACGCGATATACGTGACTGAGAGAACTTACAAGGGTGAAAAATAGAACACAGGGACGTTCGATTTCACTTCGAATTTTTTAATACAACCTGGCAGTCTGGTTTAAGGCGGCTGTTTAGTAACGTGTTTTAAGACAATTGAAATCATTGTCCAAATGCATGGAGTAGACTATAGCTGAGTGGAAAATATTTTCATATCTACAAAAAAATGCATTGTTTGGTTCGAAAGTAAATTAAAACACTTCTATTACAACTCTCAGCGTGCGATGTACTGAAATTGTGAAAGTGGTAAACAATGATTTCAGTTTATTGTAATTCAAGATGGTAGCAAGGAATCAAACAAATTAAGATCCAATTGATCGTTAATGTAAATTTTGAAAAACTGACCAATCACACACACTCATTGCGACATCGCGTGAGAATATTTTAAATAGCCACAGCTTTTTGTACTAAAAGTATTATGCATGCGGACAGTTGTGTTTTGCAATGAAAAAAAGAAGCCCTTTAGGAGAATCTTATTTTAAAATATTTGTCTCATCATGCGCGTAAGCGATACAGTTTCTGATGGAGCTGCGAAAGCATAAGTTCTGAAAATTGGAAGGGCACAGCATGGGAGATGGAGAAGGAGGGCTTATGTCAAACTTCAGCTGATAAGAGGGAGCTTATTCGAAGCGGTTCATATTTGTGTACTGAGAACGTTTTCGATTTCGTTTTTATCTATTCCAGAGATATTGCAACTCTTCATGTGGATTGTCGAGATAAAAACGAAAGCAAAAAGGAAATCCAGGAATTGACAATGACATTTGTCCTTCCTTACTTCCTGGTTTACCAAGAAACGATCGCCACTTCCGGGTCCGTTAAACTATCTTCAGTTCGTAACAATACTGGCCATTTGGTATTCCAGGTAGGGGAGCGTAGTATCTCGAAGCAAATACGTTTTGCTATTATGTCAGATTTCTTCAAATTCTGCAATAAGTAATATATTTCATATAAGGTTTATCAGATCGAAATAGTGTTTGAAACAATCCATGTACTTGCAATTGTCACACAGTCATTCATGGTGGAAGGATCGCGTGACGAACCCGAAGAGTATCAGAGGCTCTGTACTATAGCAAAGATTCTGACCTCCTCCGCTCGAACGTTTGCGTCCAAAGTGTTAGGATATCCCTGAAAAATTCACCTTTGGGTGGCCAACTTTAACTCTGACTGGAGACACCAACAAGCAATGTAATCTCTTGTTGCTTTAACTATCAAACCACGCTCTCATGGCAGTCCGACTCCGACTCATGGCAGCCTGACTTTTGGGGAGAATCGTGTAAAATTTAGTAGAATTATTTTCAATCCAATCAAAGAACGACGAAAAGTAAAACAAAGTTAATCCCAGATTCTTTTAACAATTTTGTTGACAATGAACACTCATTTTTTTTGTATTGCGTTTAGTTTTCGTCTCTCAAGAAGTCTGAAAACATCAACCTCGATATCATGCTTATGGTGATGAGACAGGACCGAGTGCCGAATGGAAAGGAGAGTACGTCAGCAGGTCACGTGGATATTTTGTACCAAAGAGGAACTGAAGGGTGTTCTCAGCGGAGTCTCCGTACCTACAGAAACTTTGAAATATTGGTGTATATACCAGGTTAGACCATTAAAACATAGCATTTTTTTCCGGCAATCGGCATACATTTTGTACTCTAAGAAGGTCCACTATATTAACTCAATGTAGCACTCGTGTCATGATGTACGGAATGATTGTGCTTTCTGGCGCTGTAATGAACTCAAAACGTATAGAAATCGTGCCATCAGCCATCTTGACCTCACACTTGGTCAACCTATACATCTTAATTTCAACTCTTTAGATTGTGAAAGCTTTGGTCCCTTGGGAATGACAGATGGCCGTATCAAAGAAAGCCAACTAAGTGTCTCCTCAGTGTTCCAAATGCTCAGTAATACAGTTGGTCACGAGCCATATGGCGCCGGATTACATAGCGAGGAGTACTGGGCACCAGCTGCAGGTGTCTCTTCGCATGACCGAAGGCAATACGTTCAGGTGGACTTTAGAAGTCTTAAAGACATCAAAATGGTAAGTCGTACCTGAAAAATGATCAAATAAAGTACAAGGTTATTTAAACATGCTTTCAAGCTCTTGCGTATAAACTACTTGCATCAACTTCAAGATATCGAATGTTTTCATTTTCGAACTTCTGCATAAATGATCTACAAATTTTTGCCGAATGACTTCAGCTAACAGAGTTCGGCTAACAATTATGATACATTTGATAGATATCAGCGCAAGGTCATCCCGATTCAAAGGCGCCGATTAAATCGATGCAAATCACATCAAGCAATGACGGGCATCTCTGGAAAGACTACAGTAACAAGAATATTAAGGTAACACGCTGATCGTATTATTTGGTTGAATAGTGTCATCCTGCTTGCGAAC
>Ga0126337_10003114_pt1 | contig 10758 bp, 5 predicted proteins | sample DipCmetagenome_FD_92527 | JGI IMG/M metagenome (GOLD analysis project Ga0126337, IMG submission 92527) | Coral microbial communities from La Bocana,Puerto Morelos, Mexico - Diploria C A metagenome | ecosystem: Host-associated > Invertebrates > Cnidaria > Coral | place: La Bocana,Puerto Morelos... | reverse complement strand
CGGAGTCAGGGCAGTGATTAAAGCGTGATTTTAAGAAGTTTAAATGAGGGACAGAAGAAAGAAATTTATTTTTGGAACAAAGCCAAAATGTTTTCATCTTTTCTGCTTATACTGATGCATGTACTTCATCGTGCAAAATAGTCGTAGCCTCAAAGAGGCCTTTGATCTTGAAACGCAGCGACTTGTTGCAAATTAAGCCAAACATATTTTTCACATTGCTTTGTCAAATGGACAAAGTATTTCGTTGTTATTGTGAAGGATAGTTTGTTTACTGTAATTTCGAAAAAAATGTCACATAGCCTGCGTAGCAAGCGTTTCCGTGGGGTTAGGGAGCAAAGAAAGTCAGAGAAACGGGATTTTCGATGTTTTGCCCGCGTTTTGCCCGGCTCCCCCACCCCCCTCACCCCCTCTTTCGTTTTTTGGCTCTCGCCCCATTTTTCGCGCGGGAAAAACACCGAAAATCCCGTTCCTCGGTCTTTTCTCCCTCCCTCCCTCCCTCCCTCTCCCTCCCTCCCTCCCTCTCCCTCCCTCTCCCTTTCATCGTCCTCTTTTGTGAACTAAGGTTTGCGTTGTTTCATCGAGTCTTTCGTTGTTTTTTTTATTACTTTTTGAGCTTGTTTCTGCGCATCCTTACTGCGCACGAATTTCGCACGGCACGTCATGCATCGAGCGCGCGCGCTAAGTAGTAAAGTGAACAATAATAGGGCAAATGGCCATTGCTATGACTTTGCGTGGATTTAACGTTCTTGGACGTTCGGTGACCCCTTCTGATTTGCTATGTTTTGCGACAAAAAATGAAGAAAATCTATCCAGTAGAAGCTTGAATATTTTGCAAAATGCTTCATCGAATCCGTTCATTTGACCTCTTCGTTTAGTTGTGCGTCAGTTTCAAAAGCCTCTTTAAGGGTTATGGTTTGTTTAAATGATGGCAATATTTGAAATAATTAACGCCACATATTGTCTTGTGCAAAATATTATTAGAATTGTTTGCCTCTGTTGACTTATCTTTGATATTTTAACCCGAAAACCCTGGAGACCATGCTGAATTGCGCGCACAATTTTATCAAAATCAGACTAGTTTTCCACACGCATTATCTCTGAACCGAAGTCGGTGACCCCAATTTTTATTTCATTTCTGAAACAAGTAAATCATTATCTGTCCGCAGTAGAAGTTTAAAAAAAATTTGTCGAGCAGAAAATTTTCGCGCGAACGTCCTTAAATACTTTGATGAGTAATGCCCTTTAATACTTTTATATTCTTAAATCATCCGTGTTTCTTGAAACTGAAGTTATAAAACACGTGATCTACCCTCTGAGAGATCATAAAAACTTGATGTAACTGGTTAGAATACAAGCATTCATTTCCCAGTGAATGAAGAGGTATAAAAGTTATTGGACCACGCAAAGTACGACACACCATTTAGTAGTAGAGAAGGCATACCTCGGGCACTGTTAACACAGATCGAGAGGGTTTATTTGTAACCGCATAGCTTTCGATGACATTTCGCCTTTCGTATTGACGGCGCTAATAGAGACCACTAGTGGCGACTCGTTTTGAACATTTTCAAAACGATTCGGTTCCGTTCGTCGTTTAAACGGCGAGACCGCATCGTTTTGAGAACGGTTACGTCTTTTGGCACAAATTGGCTGGCGAAGAGTAAACATGATGAGCCACCACGGAGTGCAACGCTTGCTTAAACAATTACATTGCAAAACACCGGAAAACGGTTTAATATGTCCCGTGTAAAAAAACTCTGAAACCTGGCGTCGTTTTCGATTCTGTGTAGCAGTCATGAAACGGGTTGATTGATAAATGCGTCAGTATAGACGACGCATCATTCACCCCAAGTATTGACGCGCCACGTTAGGTTCTTGCTTGATTGCTTGATGCGGGACTTCCTCCTTTTCTCATTCATTCTTAAGGGACCACTTGAGCTACAAGAACTAAACTGGCAACATAAGAGTTTGTTTTTAGATATTTGCTTGTGTTATAGTTAGTATAGTTATAGTTAGTATACTTACTACTCAGCTGCTTCAAGCGAATTTGTCGCACTTACAAGAAAAGAATAGAAAAGCACATCATTCAGTGTAAAGTACATTCATTTTAATGACATTTCCCCTGGAAGAAGTTTGCAAAGTAATTTAAATAAAACAACACTATATGTTCTTCGTCAACAAAAGGCGACATTTTTGTTTAAATTTCGTTTAACAATATCTCTGCGCAACGCACGAATTACAGCATGATATTTACCAATAGCACCAAATTTACAAGAAATGGGATACTATTAATGTTATAGAGACGCGTGGAACAAATACAGTTTCCATTCCCGATAACGGCTCCAGTCAATAAGGAAAGGAGAAACTTTCCAGAATTTTGTTTTTTTAATTCTGCCAGCTAAATTAAACGTTTATAACTATTAGATAAGTACAAACTTGATGTGATCCGTTTTCAACTAAATCAATAGGTCACAGAATGGATGTTTTACACATGCAGACAATAAAATAGGAAGTGATGTGCTTGATGTAACCGGCTTCCCAGACAGAGAACTCGATCGAGTGGGAATAAGAAGAGGGGGGATGATCATGATAAATTAGGTCTTCTATCGTGCAGATGTAAGATAGAAGTAAAACATCATGAAACAAGGAATCGTCCAATAGCAACATTTACTATTTATTCCCTAGCATAAGCCTATAAAAAGAACAGCAAGGCCAGACGGTAAGAAGAACTACAATAAACATGTTCGATAGGTGTACCAAAACGTGTTAAAGGTTGACTATGTACTTAAGCTAACCTTCAAAAAAAAGTACTAAAAAGTTAACTATGGCTAGCTACAACTTTTTTTAACATAAAGTTCGGCAAACACGGAGGGACTAGACACGCTTATTACCATGCAACCAGCCACAAGAATAAGTCCCATGTCGTGTTTACAAGAGGGAACTTAAGTCGCAGTGACAGACTGCTTTGATCTATTACGCGGTCTTTATAATTAATAGTATCAGGATTAAGACTGGCATTTAGCTGCGTTTGGTTCTAATAAGTGTAAAGAACCCTCTATGTATAGACATTCGTCTAGATGATTATGTGCGCAATCATTACCATCGCTTTCAGGTTACAATTAAAAATGACTCTTTAACTCGCTGTTATTGATTTCTCAATCAAGGCCGAAGTAGCCTACAATAAAAGGCTATTTTACTGTGTACGCCTTTACTCTTATTGTATTACTATCAGGGCACACCCATTATTGACTTGCGTCTGGGTGTAATGAGTCTAAAGCACGTTATAGTGATCGATAATCGATGCGCATTCATCAATGACGCCTCTAGGTAACTCGAGATAGGACTTTATTTTAAGTCGCGGTTAACTATAAGCCAATGTAAAAGACAACCTAACATAAGAAAAACTCCCTGTACACTTTGTTTAGAACGAAACATATCTATATAACGAGTATTACTCTGATACTCTCACTTTAGTTATGACTTACTTCCTCTTTACTTTCGTGTCCCGCGCCATTTTTCTGACTTTGTCTGTTAACCGCTGTTTTGTTTTGAATTCTTCTTCCTGGTCCTCTCTTCCTGACAGTAGCTTGAGTTCCACTGACCTTAAACAAAAACATTGTCCACTCAATCTGTAGTTGCCCTGTGTTAAATCTCCACTGAAAACTTTATAACTATTTCATAATCTCGTCTTCACGTGCACATGTAGCTTAAACTAACTTTAATGACTTAATGAGTATATGAAAGACTTATTTGTACTGCAGACCAATCATGAAACGAATGAAATAATCCTCGCAGCGATTAAGCAATTTAGGCAGTGCGAGGATCATTTCATTTATTTCACTGAAGTTAATGTAAAGCCTTTTCGTCAGTGAGATAACGAGGAGTCGTCAGTTATGTTATATGACGTATTGTTTTCTACTATGGGCCTCTCGCTACTTACCTTGTTTACCTTACTTTCTTTTGCATTCATATTTGTTTGCTTTTTGTGCATAGCAAAAAAATGTAATTACCTTTTGTCTCCTTTGACCCTCTGCCAAACAACTTCTCTCTTGATAGCATTAGTTTCAATGAGTTCTTGGGTTAATTTGAAGAGATGGTTTGACTGCTCTTCCGTAAACTTCTTCCAAAACCTTGAGGATTCAGCAGATATGGAGCCTGAGATGTGCGTTATGGATGACGGTGCAGTTTCTGGTTGGGCAGAATCAAGATACCTCTTAACTTTCGCTTCAGAAGGCTCTATGTCAGAAGGAGGCTGGCGATCTTCCATGTGTTCCTCTCTTAGTCTCCGGAGCTTTAGAACTACAGCCTTCAAGGGGCGTTCCTCCAGAAGTGTCGCTGTTGTTAGTTTTTCCTTCACTTTGGCCTCCTCGATAGCGCCTGTCTCAAGTTCTTCTTTGAATAGCTCCTTCAGCTGTTCTGTTTCCTCCCTCTTCCATGGCTTTGGCGCTGCTTTAGTTTCCTTAAGATCATCCTGTGGCAGATGAATGTTGCTCGATTTTAGGGCAACAAGTTTGTTCACAGCCCTTCGGCCAAGGTCAGTTTCGACAAGCTTATCATGTACACGATAATATCTGGCTTGTGTTGTGGTCTTATGCTGGGCAAGGGCAGCGAGGTGATCCTTTTGATCTGGCATGTGGACATGCATGCCAGTAGCCGGGGACTTCCTGACAATTGTATATAGCAGATATTCGTCCTTCTGTCACAATCCCCTCCCTCTGGAATGTTCGCCATACAGAGGTTGACACCTGTGAAGATGTAAGAGACATCCCGTTGCTTGAAACGAATAGCTGTTCAACCTGTGGGGTAGCTTTTATAAACTGGCTTCGTACAGTTCTTAGGTAAATGTCCATCATTTTGTGAAGATCGTCATACACCCAAATAACCGCAGAACCATACTGGTCAGCTGTCTTGTGGTTACTTACTAGTATCCTGTAACGGGCCTGGTCTTCGTCTGTCCCCGGGTGAAACACGGCGGCCATGAACTCACCTATGGTCATATTAGCAACGACTGCACTTCGTCCACTATTATCGATGACGAGACGAGTCATTAACCAATCCCTTACTTCACAGTGAGTTTTGTCGCTGATGACTCTTTGAACCTCGGTCCCCCCACTCGTTTCCTTTGACGAATTGCCAAGCTGTTTAACGGCATTTATTCGCTGATCACCATGGCAGACTTGGTAGAGATTTTCACTGGTGATGAGTTTCTTGAAATCTTCTTCGTGCTTCTGAAGCTTTCTTCTCAGAACTTTCTTCTTTTGGGCCGACGACCAGGAAGATATCAGATCCCGGCGGGCGTTTAACGTGTCAACGCTTACGTCAGACATGTTGGGTTTGCGTTCTTGCGTCAAAAATTTATAAAATAAACGCAAACTCATGAGATATGAGCGCACAGTTCCAGGTTGGTACTTGGAAACAGCATATGACAACTATCGTTTCAGACGATTTATTCCTTCTTTTCCAGGAAGCAAGAGCAGGTACACGGGTGATTTAGACTTGTCTCGTATGGCTACCGTCTCATTCATTTGAAACCTTCTTATGACGCTTGAAACCTGAGATTTGTACTGCTGCGCCATTTTTTCGCCTCGATATCCTCCGTCTACGTCCGTCAACCATTCATAGAACTCTGTCAGCAGTGTTCCCGTGACAAAGTCATCGCTTCCAGCTTGGGCTTTGGTCTTGATCTTCTCGTTTTCATTGATTTCGCAATCACTCGGGACCCAGTTTGTGTCCAATGCTTCGTCGTTATCACTCTCATCTCCATCGAGTACAACATGAAATGCCTCATGCAGGCTATCTTCGTTGACTCGCGCCAGTTCTTCAGCAGACTCGAGGGTACTTCTAAAGGCATGGCCTTGAGCTAATCTTCTATCCTTGAATTCGTTTACTGTTTCGCGCCAGTCTTCCTCTTGATCAAGGAATGATCCTTTTCTGATTTTGTCTTCACCGATTACCTCAATCATCTCGGTTAATAGTTCCTCGCATTCTTTGGTCAGAGAGGAGGAAGCAATAGATGTGTCTGGTTGTGTAGAGGTATCTGAAACCGGCTCTTCATCACAGAGGTAGTCAGGATCTAAGATCTGACTCTCTTCACTGTCAGAGATCTCAATACGTTCAAAAGCTTCGTTCTTCGTACGATTCTTTGCAGTTTCTTCTGCGTTGTCCTTGTAAATCTCTTCTTCGCACTGGCCATCTGTATCGTTATCGGAGTTTTCCCTGTCGTTGCTCTCCACTATGCCTCCTTTGCATTCTTCATTCAAACTTTCGCTTACTAGCTTGCTGTACTCTTTATCACTGTCAAGAAGGTAATCACCGTCACTGTCACTGGTATTTCGTTTCTTGGCTACAGCTCTTGTTTTCTCATCTTCATTGTTTTCCCACACTTTGAGCGCAAGCCTGTCATAGTCTTCGTCACTGTCTTCTTTGCTACGTTTCTTTTCTCGAGCTACTCTTTCTTTCTTCCTTATTTTCCTCTGAGCTCGTCTTCCTAATTCTTCATAATCTTGATCGCTGTTCATGTCGATGTCTTCTGGGTTGCATTTCACATTTTGTCCATTAGAATCGTCAGCTTCATCACATGCATCGTACTCATTAGTGTTTCCTTTGCAGTTTCTCTCATCAGCTCGTTGTTTTCTTTTCCGGTTTAAGTAAGAATTCACGTTTGAGAGTGACGCTCGTGGAGCCTGCGCTAATGCTTTCACATATGCTGACGTTTTTGGTTCCAGATTGTGAATGCCACTTTGTAGGTGTTTATCCACCTGAAAAATTGGCGTCTTGGATCTCTTACATGGCGACAGGGGGGCAGAACTTTACTCGCCGATTGGGTGCCTTTTTCTCCCCAGTCAACCAAGCTTACGCCGCATTTTTGACATGCCAAGTACCTCTATTTGGTGCCGACTTAAGTTTTGTACACTTTTCCCACACTTTGTACATTTCTTCGGAATCCGTTTGGGCCGTTTTGGTGGATTTAATTTTCCTGCAGAAGGTGGAACGTCACCATGGACGGAAGGGTCCTCACCAGTACTTCTTTCCACTTCGTTCATTCTTAGAATTGGAAACAAAGATAGTCAAATTTTCGAATAAAAGGTGAGTATAAGCCACGTGTTTCCTCGATGAAACGTCTGACCCGAACATTTATTTATGAATGACGTTAAGTTTTAAATAAATTTCCCCGTCGTTATTTACTTGATTAAACGCGCCCTCGAATAAACGCCGCATTTTAGAGCAGAAATATTAATAAACGCCGCATTTTAGAGCAGAAATATTAATAAACGCCGCATTTTAGAGCAGAAATCGCCTTATCATGATGCGGCGTTTATTCGAATAATAAACTCAAAAAGCAAATGCAGTATTAACCAAGTCTGTGTAAGCCTAAAAAAGTTATTTTCCATGATTGTAACAATGTTTTAATATCAGGTAATTCGAAGCTTGTCTGGCAACAAAACCAGCTTTAAATTTTAGCGGGCCGTACCTGAGAATACGGCCCGCTAAATTGACCAATCACAACGCTTGTAATGAGAAAATATAAGATCATGACTTGCTCTTAATAAAGGAATTTTAAGTTCCTTTTAATATTTTAGGCATTTTTAGGACGTTTTCAGTAAGAAAATCACCCTATTTAAGTTTTAAGAACGGAAATGAAGGAATTTAGATGCTGTACTGAGACTGCTGGAACATGCATGAAAGTTTGGTTTTATTCGTTAAAGTAACCTATTGATAAACTTTTGTTCCTACGCCTATTTTCCATCGGTTTATAAATGCGTATTCTACTTGGTATTTTAGACCGTTGTAAATAAATAATATTTTAATTTATTTTATTATACCCTTATAATAAAATAAATTAAAACTGTTTAAAATACCAACTATAAAAATATATAATACATCACACGATAAAAAAAAATAGTGTTAAGAAAAAGATCACAGCTAACCCTACGTTATAATAAAACAAAACAAATAAAACTTCCAAACTCTAGGAAGAGAAGCTTTTTGCTCATTGCTTAGAAAAACAATCATGAAATTTTCGTGCACTCCAAGTTATATTACTATAATTTCATTCGGGCCTCTTTTTACGCGAACAGGGCTCGCGGACAGTTTTAAAAAAGCCATTCAAAGTCAGTTTACGTCATTAGTCTCGCTTGATCGGCTGGAGCCGAGATCCATGTGCCATGTTTTTACGTTTACGCGTGCAAGACACCACAATTGAATGGAAATTTAAAAACTTAACTACAGTTCTTTTAGATCAGCTACGTCTTTGGTCCTTCTATTTACCGTTGTGTGTCATAAATTATTAAAAAATTATTTTTTTCTCACGAATTTTGCAACTATCAAATTCCAGCACTGACGGTGTTGATAGACTCCAGTGCCGGTGATAACCCTTGCTTCTTACAAACTCATTTGCCAGTCAGATCCGATAATTTAGGCTAAAAGACGTATTCCTTCCGAATAGGTTATGGAATATGGCTAAAGGTTGTGAATGAATGAGATAATTGCATTGAATTCGGTCAATTACAATCGCGATAGGTTTGGTAATTGGATTTAGTTCGAGTCGTTTGAAAGCCGACAGTTTTGATTGGAGAAATGTTAAGTTTAGAACGTGTTTTAATATATATTTATCGATCGTTTCTTAAAACTAGACCTCTTCGATAATTTACCGATATGTTTGACTTTAAAAGAGTGAGCTTTATGGTACAGAATTAGAACAAGATTAGACTCACCCTGGATTCATCTGTGAAGGTGTGATGACTTAATGCATTTTTATTGCAACCGCTGGTCACAGTTGAAATTTTTAAGTACAAAAAATCTTTTGACATTTTTTTGAAAATATAAGCCCGTACTATTTTGCGGAACAGGTAAGTCTGTGGATTTCATTAAAAAAGGCATTTTAATTCTTAATACTTATTTATTGCTCCACTTTTCTAGGTTTCGGTACCTAGAATCGGGGAAAAACAAAACCGAAATTCCTATTCCATAGTTGTATTCCTTTATAGTTGACCATGAAACTCCAGCATGCATCGGTAAATTTATCGCAATCTTGACTAATCAGTTGAAAAGAAAATAAGGTACGCCATAAAGCATTATAACATGGCCAAAAAATGCTGGAAAAAAGATCTCTTTCCTAGAACATTTTCAGTTCTTTCATACAAAGCTTTAATTCATCTATTTAAGACGGAGTGGCAGTATCTAAGCTTGGAAACAAAGAAAGACAGGTTGATTTTTATTCCGAGCAAATAAAGAGCAATATAGATTTGCTACGGTAACAAATACGCACGCACCTTTGCGTAGGAAATACCCACCCTCCGTATTTGCTACGGTAGCAAATACGCACCTTTCCGTAGCAAATACCCAAAGTGCGTATTTGGTACCGTAGCAAATACCCAAAGTGCTTATTTGCTACCGTAGCAAATACGCACTTATGTAGCAAATACACGCTTTGAGTATTTGCTACGATACGCACTTATAGTAGCAAATATCCACATCAATCTGGCTCCCTCTCTCTCCCTCCCTCCCTCCCTCCTTCCCTCCCATATCCAATACTGTCGAGTAGATTCCATCGGAAAAGAGCACTTTCTATTCGTTGTCGATCAGAAAATCTCATTAGCTGTAAGCTGGCTATAAAGGCTGTCGGATCGATCGATTCGTCGAATGGACACGACCCGAAACCTGTGTTTCACACCTCGAATCAGGTTACTACTCTAGTTGAAGACACACCAGGAAAATAAAGTCCACGGGATCTACCAGTTGTTTTGGACTAGCTTATTCAGCGCAATCCACTTGCACAAGCTAGCTAGTCAACTGAAAGTAAAGATATACAGGGGGTCGACTATAGCAACTTATAAAATTGAATCTAATCAAACAAATGAAAACAGCCAAAACGCTTTCTTATACATATTGGCAATATACTTACAATTCTGTAGGGCGTAATCCCGTTTAAGACGATCTATTTTTCTTAATTTTATTCAGAAAGTATAAGCACGCTGTTTCCGATAGAAAATCTCTCTCTCACTGATCTTTCGATATCCTTACACGCCTAATTACACAAACATGAGCCCTAATCTGACTGATTGCTGCTGCCAAGATGGCAGGAACCTCGCGTGTCCGGTTTTATCGGTAACTAGACGCCTACAGGCGTTTACTCGGGCTGCTCTTAATGATATAGCAGAGTAATTTGTGTAAAAGGTACTACTGAAACAGGTAGAGAGAACGCAACCGCGACTAGGGTTAAAGCCGTCGTCACGCAATTTCGTAATTTCCGGACATGAATAATTCTACTTGTGTTTATTTTTGTCTGCTGGCAGTGTAGCTTTCACTGTATTGAAGTTCATAGTCAGCCTCGAACACATTTAAAAGTGTGGGCAATTCTGTCTGCGTTAAAAATGATTGTCCGGTTAACTGAGACAAACTTGAATACAACTGATTCCCTGAATATTCATTACTGACACCAGATGATTAGCAGAATTGATTCCTTGTTTGTTATTGTAAATCAAAGGGCATAAACTCGCTGGTGCCGTTATTGTTTTGCTAGGGTCAATGTACACTGGAGTACCAGGGTTTTTTCTCTATATCGGAACTCAGTTGAAATTTACAATAGTTTGATACGTGTGTCTGACGCTTATAAAGACACATCGGTTTATTACAAGGAAACATATGTGATAGATACTTCAGTTTAATTATCCTTTGATATATCCTCACAGAACAATTCAACAAATACTTCTTCTCATGTTGTGCAACTTTATTTAATCTTACCCTCTTCGTATGAAGCTT
>Ga0126337_10003113_pt1 | contig 10761 bp, 7 predicted proteins | sample DipCmetagenome_FD_92527 | JGI IMG/M metagenome (GOLD analysis project Ga0126337, IMG submission 92527) | Coral microbial communities from La Bocana,Puerto Morelos, Mexico - Diploria C A metagenome | ecosystem: Host-associated > Invertebrates > Cnidaria > Coral | place: La Bocana,Puerto Morelos... | reverse complement strand
TAATATTATCGCATCAAAAGTGATATTTTCTGAAGAAACATGTGGCCTTAATTTAACCACACCTGTCACCTGCCTCACTGCCTCAGGGAAATTTTATAACAACCAAACAAGATACAGAGTCCTCATTTTGCCAAGTTTCATAGAATCCTCAAACTATTCTGGACAGGATTCTTTTGACTTTACATGTAGAAAAGCAGGATAGCAGAATAGGCACTCTATTTGCATCTTAAACCCAAGATGGCAGGTTGTGGATACAAATAAAAAATAATATAATATATGTTTAGAGGGCATTGCATGGCATTGTGAAGACATGAAGTTTATTTTTTAAGTTAACAATATGTTCTTTAAACTGTTACAAACAGGTACAAAGACTGATTCAAATATTTCAAATATTAATGTATTTAGAAATTTGCAAATAAAGAAAAGAAAATTAATATAATAATGCGACTGAGACATTGTTCTTTTAATTACTTTTTAGTGCATTTAGATACATGTACTACTCTACATCTCATCATTTTCAGTGACTGTGTGAGGCAAACAACAACAAAAAAACACATTTACATGAAGGGGTACGAATTAGCCCACAAATTCAGAGGTTAACTAAGGATGGTGAAAAATTTGTCATGGTATACTGCCAATGTATAATCATGCAATAGGAATTGAAGAAGAAGGCAGAGAGAGTACCCTATAACAGGCACTAGGTAATTAAGGGCATCAATCTTTGAAGTTAAAACAGCGCAGTCAAATACAGTGGAACCATGATATAACATAGGGTCAGAGGATAAAAAGAGACAAAATACTGTTTGTTCTCTCTAACAATTACCGGTACTGGGGCAAAAAAAATTGTTCATTATACTGAGGACTTTTTTATATAGAGGTTCATTAAATCAAGGTCCTGCTGTACTTAAGCCTTCATAGGCTTACAATTCATGTACATGCACATAAGCTTTATGTACATTCTCTGTTTCTGCGACTGTATACATGAATGTGTACCTCTCGTCTCCATCATTACTCAAGGTGCAAATAAAGTCATGCCTGATAGCCTGGGGCTGGCGGATTTTGGAGACACACCACTGGACAATGCCAGTCCTTACATGTACATGTAGCTACATGCATTTCAACGAGCAAGTGAAGTCTCTTTGGAAAATTGTAAAGAAATTCATATTACAGAAAGAAGTAATGTACACTGATGCCTGAATGAAATTGCCCGCCACCCACCCCTAATTCCATGGCGTTTTTTGAATTATTTCAGAGGAAGCGAAACCACAAAAATAAACCATATGCACAGTGACCACAGACACAAGACCAGGTTTCAAGACCTCATTTAATGAAAGTGGATCATGTGTACTAATGACACCCGTGATCAAGTGTCGATCAATACTAGCGATCGACACCTCGATCAACCCGCGACCAACATGTCGGTTGCCACTCAGTCGACATGTCGACCGATACATGATTGACACTCGACCAACAATGGGCGACAGTCGGTCAAGTGTCGACCAACTCATGTGTCGAGCGATAGTCTCCTGCTAGTCGGTCGATAGGCTGTCGACACTCAGCCGATACTCCATCTACCCTCTGCCGACACCCATGGTCGAGTGTCGATCAATACCATCCATCGATCTCCATCCATCGACATAGATAATACGGACCACAGACATTTTTCTGTTGGTCTGATGGACAACACATGTGCAAGTACTATGATCTAGTCAGCTGATCAACAACATGTATAACAGTACACTTGCCTAAAAGATGAGCACGAGAAGCGAACTAAGAAGCGAACGTAGCAAACAAATGTCATTGCCCTTCCTTTCAACAGCTTGGAAATGACAAAGCCATTTTCCGAGTTAAAAATCATCAACACCAATCACAAATAGAACCCTGGGGCATCACTCTGATAAACGACTTCCTTCAAAGTAACTTTATTTTGTTTGCGAAAAAAATCACCAGAAATCGTTGGATTTTAGATCTTACACTAGCTGACGGCGTATTTGGCAGAATACCACTGTTCAAGGAGGGATACTGCGAAGAATACATCACCGACATACCACCAATATATCATTGACAGATGACCGACATTCTACCGACAGACCACTGTTAAGTAGCAATTGACACGTCGACCGACATAGAACGTGTGGTCATCGCTAGTATTGATCGCCACTCGATAGAGTGTCAACAAAAATTGAAAGTCTATCGACGGAGATGTCGACCGTGTGTCAACCGAGGTCCGACTGAGATGTCGATCGAGGTGTCAATTGCTAGTATCGATCAACACTCGATAGTACACATGATCAATGAAAGTTGAATAAATGAAGGGTCGCAAACAAGAAATTATATTATTTTTTACCCCGCGCCGAACTGTCCCACAGAAGGTGAGAAAATTGACTTTGCGAAAATAAGTTAATTATTTAATTCAGAGGACAAAAACGAAACCAAATACTACAGGAATTTCACTCTTGTATTATAACAGCTAACATTTGAGAAAACAACGAAAAATGAAAGCGAAGAACTCATGTAAAAATATATCTGAGAACAAGAAATCGAGTAATTTATTCGCCGCGCAACGAAATATTACGGCGCTGCGAAAGAAAGATGAAAGTCGTGAATCAAAAAGACAACAAAAACAAGCCAATTATTTTGAGATCAGTCCTATTTCAACTGTGTTAAATTAGTGGCCACTTAGTTCTTTTCTCAGTAGTTCTGTAGTAGCTGAATAAGACTCTAAACAATATTTGAACGAAGCGAATAAACTAAATAAACAAAGCGCCTGATCTCCGAAAATTAAATATAATGCAGAAATCCAGCGTGCAAGTTACTGTCCACTTTTAAAACCTAAAATTCCCAAATACAGGGAACCAAATGAAAGAAATGCGAAAGGAAGTTCATTAGCAATAAATTTTCATTCAAGCTGAGGCGAAAATTGTTCAAAATTTCGCAGACGTGCTTCGCTGCATGACCGCATGTTCAAATCATTCTCACGCTAACGCGATAAGCTTGAGTTCCTGCCGACCACTTTTGCAGTCATATTAACGACCGTGGCTTTACCGATCGTTCTTAAAGTTAAATTCGACACAAAGTGCTAATGTACATTACCATTTTTGTTTCTTTTAGTCCGAAAAGCAGACTTAAATCTGCGATCTGTCGTCAAAACGCACTTAAAAGCGCTCCGATCTTCATGTTTTCACGGCAGTTGTATGAAGAAAAACTTCTTCACCAGAAAGTTAGAAGGACTCTGTACCTCTTGATCCTCCATTCTGAGGCCACCTAAACATTAATTTGTATTTAATTTATCCGTGTTAAGAATGAAAACAAGACCTTGGAAGTTCTTGGATTTGGCCCGCTACGTGCCATGATTACCTGCACTTTTCGAGCGCACGATTTTTAAGAAGAAAAACCGTCTTTCTAGGATTTATCCGTGTTAAGAATGAAAACAAGACCTTGGAAGTTTTTGGATTTGGCCCGCTACGTGCCATGATTAGCGCACGATTTTTAAGAAGAAAAACCGTCTTTCTAGGACCCCGAAAGTCCATTCTGATTTGTCTTCAATAACAATAGAACAATAGGAGAACAAAGACGTCTCTTCACCGAGGGTAGGAAAAGCAATTGTCCCCAGCTACTTGTTTTTCGGGCGGTTACGGGCGGCACAGGGAAATGGAGGAGTTTTCCGCATGGCCGGTTACGGGAAGAGGGACTTTGCTTGTGACTTATGGGCTGCCCAGTATAGTCAATCAAACTCAATCAAACTGAGTTTCAATTGAAATCAATCAAATTCAATTCATGGATTGATGCCGAGTTTGGCAATCAAACAAATCATGTGAAATTCACACAATAATTATTGAACAATCAACCAATAACAAGATTTTGGAGGCTCAAGTTACTTCAGTGCACTGTATAACACATGTTTTTTAGTGTTTTGAGACCACGTAACCTGATCTTTGTTCAAGAAAATTTTTTCACCAAGCAAAATCTACAATTTAATGGATTGACTTCGATTGGGTTCAGTTTATTTGACTGAATGTCATTCTCGTTTTTCATGTGACGTCATTATTTTCCAAAATAAAAAATTACCAATTCTTTGGACCTTTTAGATTCATCACATGTAACACCTTCTAATAACTTGACATTTTGCAAAGTTTAAGCCAGACTGGATTCATCATTTTGTTATAGAGGATGCATTGCGTGACATTGAATGGTACATGTAACACAAGAGTAAAAAGTTCTTGTTCATAAAAAGTATTAATTTCAATGTCAGAGCTCTAGAGTACTAACTTTTTGTTTCAATGGCACGTTGGTGCTATGCACCTCCTTTTAAGCTCTTTGACTACATGTATAAATTTGGGTGAAACACTTTTCCAAAGAGTGCGCGGATAAATAACCGGACAAACCTGAATCTGGACAAGGCTGTTTATATATCAATAAAGGGTGAAAGTTTCTAAAGAAACTGTGTTGCTGCGTCGGTGGGGGTAACAAGGTAATTTGGTTATATCAACTAAGTTGAAAATGTTAATTGGCCACCGTAACGCGTTATAAAGCTCATGTTTAGAACGTTAGCCCTTTGTCAGAGTGAAGCACAGATGACGAAGGGCTAACGCTCGAAACGTCAGCTTTATAACTTGTTACAGTGGCCAATTTACATTTTCAACTTAGCTGATATAACCAAATTACCTTGTTTATATATCAATCATCTTTCATATCCCAATTTCTTAATTAATAAGTTAACTAATAGAATGGTTAGAATAATATTTCTATTTTTGATGGCGTGACACTGGAAAACAGGCATTGGTTCAGAAATCAAACTTACACAAAGTTCAGTGTTCGACTTGGTTTGATTGCCAAACTAAATTAAATTAAATCCACGGATTGACTTTGATAGGGTTAAATCGACTTCAAATTGACTATGTCGGTGGGGGAGGGCAGTAAATCATAGTAACAGCTTGCATTGTTGGAAGGGCAAGACCTAAAAAATAGCTTCTTTTGTTCTCAGTTACTGATGTTTAGCGTGTTACTCATGTTCACCCTATGGCTCTTCAGCTAAGGGTAATATTATACCTACAATCATAGATACAAGTCGCCTTACCTTCTTATTCTCTTCCTTCCCCAAAATCTAAAGAACAGAACAATTACTGCACTTTCCAGCCAGTAAAAAGAAATCGAAGCGTGGGTGTTGACGAAGAGTTTATAGTGAAATATATTCTCGACAATTAAGACTACCGCAAACACTAACGTTGATAAAAACGTGTAAATATAGCTGATTTCTTTGGGTGCCTTTTTAGCAACTGAATGTTCATCACTGTCCTCGGCTGTCGAAAAATTGTGCATGGAGAAACCGCTCCAGAAATTGTTACGGGCATTGCCGTAGAACTCTCTATTCGTGTGTTCAGGAAGCCTTTCGTGTAGCTCCATACCAGTGACAATTTCAGAGATATCATCTCCGGACGACAAAGTTCTAGTTCGAAAAGAATCCATCAACGAAATTGTGCGTTACCGCATGGCTGTCGACATCTTGTCTTGAGGAAAGCTGGAGAGTAGTCCTGGAAACGAATGGATGATCTCCCGTGCCAGTATCCCATAGGGACTTCCATTGACTCTTGTCTCTAATCAGATTTTAAGCACTCTAGAAAGTCGTCAAGTGAAGTTAAAACGTTTGGACAGAGCTACGTCCATTTCTTTTTTCATTTGATTGTTCTGACACACAAACAGCTAATAATTTGCGATTCCGCTGGTAAAAATGTAACCTCATCGGGGAGGGGTTAGTATCACCTGCGCCCTGATCTCATCGAACAAAAATGGCGACCATGGCGTGAGCTGTCTGTTATATCTTCGATATTGACGCTCGCTTTTAGCCATGACCAGTCAAAAGAACCCAAAGTCTACCGCTGATGACCTTGAAGCGGAAGCAGAAAAAGCTTTCCAGCTCGCTGCTGCCCAGCAAATTCAAACTGGGGATGACTTCGACTCGGAATTTGAAGGCGCTTTTCAAAATCCTTCGACACCAAATGAGGTCGCCACGAAGTCAGACAGTTCTATTAGCAGGGTTTCAACTCGTCATCCAGACGTGTCCAATGGTCCTACTCAGCTTCCAGTAAAAACAGAAGGATTACCGAGTAGTTTGCCCTCGAGCCAAGGGTAAGAAGTCAAAATGTGATATGAATTCTCCAAAAAACTTATTTTCGTCTCCAAGTCGACTGCAAGAGTTTTTTTTACTCTCCCGGGTTTCTGTTAAGTCTCTAAGGATCTCTAAGTACATATCAACTCGTATGAAGATGTTAAGATTTTTACTTACTTATATTGCACTTCTGATATTGTGATCTCAGCAGTTTTCTCCAGCAGATACTAGCTGTTTTAAAATCTTTTGTAAGTAATTTCTCAGTTATTTCTCATGTTAACACCTTTGTTACAATTTTCTGAATTGAATACTAGGATAATCGAAGCGTTGATCGCACGGGTAATCGTACAGCTTTTAGGCGTACAAAAGTACCGGTAGCACTCTTCCCGTGACATTTCAATAGTGCGTTTCAGTGAATAGAATTCATCACTTGAAATTCGATTTCATTCCTCAAACTGTTGTATAATTATATACGGTATCCCTGAACCTTTTAGTCATTATATGGCATGACACCGGATCAGTGGAAGTGGGTATGGATTATGGATTAAAACATATTATTCGTGATATAACTTTCTGCAGGTCTAGTGCATCAGAAATCAACAGATACTCCCCAAACCAAGAGGCTCCTAATGATTCTGAGCAGGAAGCAGCCTCCATCAGTCCTACTGCAGGACATATGCGACCCGGTAAGCGTAGGAGAAGGTCTGACAAAGATAACATACCAGCAGGAATTCGGAAGTTACCGTCTCCACCAACAACACTTGAACAGGCTCAGATGGAGTGGGACATGGTGGAAACTGTTCAACCAGGTATGCTTGCAAAATACATTGTACATATCATTTATGTAGAGCTGAATCTTAACTTGTCTCATTAATGGTAGCCTGGGAATGTAGACATATTTCAGCCAGGCATTTGCTGAAAATAACATCTGCGAACCTAAGTGAGAGATAGTTTCCATTTCAGCTTTTATAAACCAATCACATTTCACTTTTTGAAAGGTGATCAATTGTTCTACAAAGAAAAAATATGAGTGTTGGATTCCTGTCAAGGACTCAGAGTTTTTCCTTGTCTCACGACAGTCACAAGTTGAACAATTCACATTTCATTACCAAGCATAAAATCCACCACCTTTTTTTTTACTCATCAACTCATTTCACCTCGTAACATCCACCAAAACACAGAAATTGTGCACGGAGCTCATAACAAGTGGAAGAAGTGTGGAAGATGCATTCAGGAAGTTTGGCAAAGTTTAAATCAGATTTAATAGCAACCAACAGATTTCACAAAAACAGTGACAGTGAACACTTAAATCATGTGATGCCACAAAGAACAAAGGAGGTACCATATTAACCTAAACATGGTGCTCAAGAAGTAAAAGCTTGATCAAGCTGTTGTCACAATTGTTATTTGCAACAGTTCCAATTAAACAACAGGGCCAACGTCATAATATAAAATGCAAACATGTTCACAGTGTATTTCAAAATTTTCCCCTCCAGAGCTATTATTAAAAAGCTCTGTCTTGTGATATAAATAAGTCTACACAAGTACAAGTACAATGAAATTACAGAGGTGTCAAACTCAGCAAAGCTACATGCAGATAAAATTGGATTTCCACTATGCAAACCTACATGTATAACAATCAAAAACTTTTCTTTCCGTTTCTCACTGGCGCCGGCACATGTGTCATATTCTATCAGCGAATTCACTGGTTAACAACAAAACAGTTGGCTTTGCAGACATTATTTTCCATTGACAGCAGCAAGTATGTCTGAATTGGCTTATTAACATACATATACTGTAGGTGGACACTTAGACATCTTCCCTACAGGACTTGGAAAAAAAATTAAATTCCAGCTTGTCCTTCTGACAAGCAGCTCTCAAATTTTGCTTGCAACTCTTTCCTTTAGTTGAGCGTAGGCCTTATTCTTGCCCATCAGGCAAATGAGAATGAAAACTAACTTGTCCAACAAGATACAGTAGTCTACTTGCCTAAACAAATGGATAGTACTTTTTTCAAGCCCTGATTCGGATCCCTTTGAGCCACATACAACCAAACTATGCCGTAAATTAATTTTTAACCTTCCTTATACATGTATTGGGAAGTCACCTTGTCATTTAAGGGTTTTCATCTGCTTGCAGGGGATTCAATTCTTTTTCCAGTGTGAAAAGAGTTAATCAAATATCAGAACATTGCTTGAGAACAAAGGATAGCAGTGTTTTTCTAAAATACCAATTACAATGAAGAACACAAACCTGACAATAGATCTTTAAAAAGAAACAACAACAAAGTACAAGGTGAACCTCTCAGGAAACTTAGCCATTAGTTGATTGGTTCGTTTTGATCCTATATTTTGTACGCTTTTCAACATTTTCAGTTTGTCTGTTGCAAGCTAAAGTAAAATTTCTAAGGATCATAATTTGCCGCCATGGACTGAATCTCTAAAAGTGCATATAATGTAAAGGAGTCAATACTTTTACGTCAAAGAGACCGTTACTTGCTGTCATGGGAACCTACCAGTCCATTTATTCTCAGTTTACATATTGATTCGTTAATAGTTTTCTTCTAAGGAGCCTGGTTTGCTTTTTTCTTTTTGCAAGCTTGGTGTTCTTTCCTTTTTTCAGTATCCTGGCCTAGGTTGTTCCAAAGGTGGGTAACACTATCCACTGGATAAGACACAATCCAGTTGATAGGGTTAAATATTTATCCACTGGATTTATCCATTGGGGCCAGACCACCAGACCACCTCCACCTACCCGGTAGTCATCTACATGGCTTTCTATAGCTGTTGCAATTAATCGGCATTATTATCAGGGTTCTTGACTTAGATGCAGGTGTCTGATGAGGGAAGTTCTAGTTATAAAAAAATTCTTTCAAAGTCAGGGAATTTTAGATGAGGCTCTTACAGGTTTTGATAATCTAATAATGAGTGATAACAGCCATGTTGTTACATATACAATCAATGTTCAAAAAATCAATTTGGGAAATGAAATTAAAAGTTGGTTTCCACAGTCATTCTCACTAAGATGCAAGGAAAATATCGTTTTCTGGTCAGTTAAAAGTCTAAGATTTTTTTTCTTCATTTGTGGCAGCCATGACTAACTAGAATGCTGTAGAATAGATTTCTTCTGTGATCATGCTTTTCTCCATTTGTATTACCAGGGAATGGTCAAGCTGGAAGTCATTCACCACTCCTTACATTCCAGGATGCCATGCATCACTGTCAAACAGCTAGTTACCTTGAGGAGCACATGTCACTCATTAAACCGACAATTAAACACCGCGGCATGTCTGCTGTAACACATAAACTGTTTGGACCACCAAAAATGAAAAGCAACCTCCATTTAGAGAGAAACCTGATTTTTGGGCTTGCGTTATGCATGTTCAAAAATGATGAGCCCATGCATTTTCATGTGCTACAAACCATTTACAAAAAGTTAAGTGGGACAAAGCTGGACTGCCCTCGCTATGGCAACCACTGGGAGCTGATTGGTTTTCAAGGTACACTGCAAGATCTGTATGACATGTAGAACAGTCATTGGTAATGTCGTTGTGTATATATTATTTTTTCCTTATTAAAACACAATTTTGCTCAGAGAAGGCATAGTAGATGCAAATTGGCTCAAAACGTTCAGAGAACTTGAGAAACTTAGAAAGGGGCATTACATGTATATTCAAGGACAAATTGTCATTCAAAAACTGCAAAATTCTGGTTGGCAAAAGCCCTAATGTGCTCAGTTATTCCTCGAAAAAAGATTTTGGTTTCTAAAAGCCACGTCACACGAGAAGGATATCAATACATCATGCTCAAATTCCTTGGGACAGTTAATCATACTATGCCCTCAAAACTTTTGTAACTTAATCATAATTATACTGAATAGCTTATGCTCATCAATGAGGCAATTATTGTCAACAAACATTCAGACATGTAAGAAATACAAGACCACGAGATCCAACACTGTATAATGGGGCAGGGGAGTGTAGGGGAGGTGCTGGAAAAGCTATGCTAGTCTACTGTCTTCTGGCTCCCAAAGTGACTCCTTACCATGTGCTCACAGTCTCTGGGCTGCCCTAAACAGTTAATCAATACTGTATTATTATTATTATGGTATGAATGACAATTGTCTTACCAAGAACAAGTACACAACACAGTGATCTTGACTAACAATTAAACACAGGCCAATCAATCTGGAGTCTGGCATGCTCTAGCCATGAGACCCCTGTGCTTCAATGAGGTCAGCTGCAGTGGCATGATAGTGTAATGTGTCCATCTTCAGGGCCAGTCCTGACTTCTCTGGCTTAAGGTTGTGTGTCGGAATGTGTTTTGTTGACAATTTCTGTGATAAATTCTTCTTTTACAGGCATCGATCCAGCTACAGATCTCAGAGGGTGTGGATTTCTTGGCTTGATGACCACCCTGTACTTAGTGACCGACAGTCGGACACATGGTCTTGCTCTTGACATTTACAAACTGTCTCAACATGAAACGCAGAACTTTCCATTTGCCATCATGTCTATCAACATTACAAGGATAGCTCTGCAAACTCTTAGAGAGGAAAAACTTAACAAGTGAGTGACTTCAGATGCTAGAGTGATGCAAAAAACGGAAAACTTAGTCCGAAAGGGCTCTCCAACAAACGGCCGTTTGTCGACCGAC
>Ga0126337_10003111_pt1 | contig 10761 bp, 5 predicted proteins | sample DipCmetagenome_FD_92527 | JGI IMG/M metagenome (GOLD analysis project Ga0126337, IMG submission 92527) | Coral microbial communities from La Bocana,Puerto Morelos, Mexico - Diploria C A metagenome | ecosystem: Host-associated > Invertebrates > Cnidaria > Coral | place: La Bocana,Puerto Morelos... | reverse complement strand
TTTTCTTAATGGTCAGCTCAAAAAGAATTATGAGCAAAAATGTCATGAGTTGAACATGGCAGAGGAGGCACTAAAGAGATCTGTATCACTTGCAAGCAAGGATGAAGAAAAGGTTAGCTCATCTTTTTCACAATAATAATAAGTGCAAATGTCTGTTTCTCTCGTTAAAAGCTGTACATATGTACAATGTAGTTAGCTTTATGCAGGGTTATGTAATTGCACTTATTTGGAACCTGCAAACAGGAAAGATTCACGAGATGTTTCCTTCTGTTCTTGTTGCTTTTAAGGGTAACTATAAAAGATGTTAACTGTATGCACTACACAGTGTGTATACTGCAGCCTGCTTTTGGTTCCCATGTTTATGATGTAGTTAAAAATTTAATTCAGGTAAAAATAATTTTAACCTAGTTTGATTTTCAATTTCCTTTGTCTTATAACCCTAATTATTCATAATCAATGAATAAGTAGGGTTAGAGACAAAGGAATTGAATTTTTACCTGAATTTATTTTTTTAAAGTACAACATAATCATTTTCCCTAAGTTATAAATCAATTATCAGGTATATGTTGTAGTTAAAAATTAAATTCAGGTAAAAATTAAATTATTTTGTCTCTTAACCCTTAGAAGGGTAAGAAGACAAAGGAAATTGAGAATCAAATTAAACTAGCTTAATTTTTAACTACAACATATACATGAAGGAAATGCGTGTATGTGTTACAGGTCAAAATTAAATTCAGTTAAAAATTATTTTAACCTAGTTTGATTCTCGATTTCCTTTGTCTTCTAACCCTAATTATTCATGATCAATGAATAAGTAGGGTTAACCCTACCCTGTAACATGCATTTGACGTGTAACATATGCATTATGCACATAAGGGCAATAACAGTATCACATGTGACACTTGTTTTGTATTGCTCAATTTTTATTTATTTATAATTTTGTTACCATTTGCAGCTGAGAACCAAACTAGGCAGAGCAAAAAATTTAGTTGACCAAGCAGGTAAAAGTCTGATGCAGCCTGAAATCTTCTCTAACTTTATTTGATACATGTTTGTCTTAAACATACGATATATGGTGCATATAATCATGCTGTAAAAGGGAACCAAAGACATGTACAGTGTACTAACATGCAGATTCGGTTTAACCGTTTTATCTTAAAATGAAAAGCCTTTACAGAAGGCAGCATGGCCGTTCTGACCGCTAAAACTGAAGTTGTTTCTCGTTAGATCCTTTGTATTAGTTCAACTTCTAGGTCATGCTTGTGAATAACCAACTGGTGTTCCTCCCACCAGTTGAGATTATTAGGCCCACTATACTACTTTGATTTATTTCTTTATTTTAGTGGCATGCCCGAGATCTAGCTAGTTAGCCAAGCGAATCGACCACTATAACATAACCATTCAACATTTAACATTATTTTTACCTGATTAGTACAAATGTAGCAAGTTTCTTGCTTGGGAGTTGACAACGGGAAGGGAGAACATTTTTCATGTGAATAGCCAGTGTGTTATGAATGAACTAGGTTGATTGACTATTTCTGAATCGTTTTAGACACATCATACCAGAATTCAGTGCGCAGTCTTGAGGAGGCCCGGGTGGTTTGGGAGAAGGAAATGGAACTGTGTTGTAATGTAAGTTTGGCAGTGCCTTCTTCAGTAATGTACATCGACTCAGACTAGTTAGATTAATGATTCATGCATCACTCAGCTCTAATAGTTTCGACTAAGCTCGTGTACTGCGTGATGTCCAGGTAATAAGAAGAGGACTGCAAAACGATGTCAACTCAAATCCGACAAAGACATGCCCGTGAATTTTAAACGAAACGAGGCGCTGCAACTGAGAAAAGAAGCAAAGAGAGGGAAAAGACGAGAGATATGACACACAAAAAAATGAATTTTTGAATATCAAAGTCTTGCATTTGAAATGAGTTTCCTCTACATGTAAATCAAATGTGCCTTATCAGTTTTGAGCCATGCATCTTTTTGTGTGGTTCGCTGCAACAACATTGTACTTTAAGGAAAGATGTTATAATATTCACCCATGCGTATAACATTCAGTGTGATTGTTGACGTGTTTTCCTTTTTGCAATGCATGCGGATACCACACCAAAATTCTCAGAACGAACTAAACATTCATTGGTATTTAGGCTACTCAACAGGAATAATTCAGACATTCATAGTCTGTCCACAAAAGCGTTTTTTTTTTTGCTACGAGTAATTTGTGTTTCCCCAGTGGAGGACAACCCACTTACGTTCGAGCTTTTTTCAAATTCTCTGCGGTTAACTTGTCTCTTGCGATCTCAGTCGGCGAACTGAAGACAAAATAAAGTGTCTGTGAAAAAAATACGTATCCGTTTAGACTTGCACTAGGCTGTTTGTCTTCTTTTTCCGTTTTGTATCAACTGCGTTTTTCTTAATAGTGTTTCCAAGACCTCGAGGAAGAGAGAATTGCGTTTTTGCGGAATGCAATGTGGGCCTATACTAACACCAGTTCCCTGAACTGTGTTAAGGTTGACGAGGTGAGTGATACACTCCCTGCAAACAGCAAACAAATTATTCAATATTAACTAGTAAGTAAGTACTGAAGGGCTGATGTGGACCTACTGCTATAGAATTTTACCAACACAAAAGATATTCACAAAAGAATCATGACAAACTGGTCCACGACGAAAAGGAGAATTCTGATTGGCTCCCTGAGCCCTCCGAATTTGCCAATACGGAACTTTAACATTTAACAAAAGAAAACGGTATGTTTTGAGGTGCAAACTTATCACTGGACTTCCGGGACGCATTAATATACAGTATCAGTAAAGTACGATGAATATTTTATTGAACCAGCTGCTTCGGTTGTCTTGTCATAATCATATGCAATTGTCCGTTCGATCTCAGATTTGTGAAGAAATGCGGAAATCTCTTGAGCATTGTGTAGTGGATTCCGACATTCATTTGTTTGTCAGTATGAAACAAACTGGATATGAAAGACCAGGTCAGTGAGCTTAGGTTTCATACAGACTGTATATTAAACAAATGAAGAAATGAAAATTGAATTTGGTTAAACATTCGAGGATAAAAATAGGCGAAAGAAGAAGCCATTCTTAAACACGCAATCAGACTCCGTATGCGAAAAAGTATTTATTTTAATTTGTCACCATTTAAATGTACTCCTTTACACCTATATCGCATGGTGTAGATTAGGTTACCAATTTTATTCTCTCTTCACTTGCTAATGATGACATGGAGTCATCGAAACGTTGTGTAAAACATTTTTCGCTTATTTTTATCCTCAGATGAAGAAATAAGTTTAATGTAAAGTCTGTGTCGGGGCAAGGGGGTCCAAACCGCCAATTAAGCCTACGGTTTCCGTAGTAGCAAGCGACTTGCAGTATTTCTATTCTTCCCTAGATATGCCAGTGCTAGTCGACCACAGGGTTACCACCCCTTCCCCACCCCCAGTAATAAGTTCACTGGAACCCATATATACGCCTGTATAGAGAGAGAAACTGTGAGCATCTTTTGACCATATGACAACACTCAGAGTGACTGTTCAGAGTACGGTACGTTTTGTAAAAGTCGAATCCTCTGGAAATCGGTGCCACAGGTTGTGACTATTCTTCTGTTGCGCGTGATGTATTGCCGGTCGTGTTAAGTTTACTGTTTGATTTTGTCGCAAAAGGAAACCATAACTCTATGGTTTTGTATTTCTCCGGGATATTATCCAACTCCTTTCCAACTTCAGTTCGATGAATAATGTGTTGATAATTGGTTCTTTTTTGTATACAGCTCGGATAGAATATGAGAATTATTACATGACGTCCTCACAGAAGGTCATATCACCGGGCGGTAATGTAAATATTAGTGGTCCAGTCCCTGGAACTTTTCAGCATTCTAAAGAAATTACTGAGACTCCTAAAACAGCAATGCGCCGTCCTCAAATGCAACTACCTAATATTCCTGCACCAGGTGAGATGCAAGCGATATTAACTTTCCTCCTCCAACTCCCTCGGTAATCCCAGCGAGCAGCTGGTACATCTTAATGTAGGTCTTCCCAGGCTTTACAAAGCCTTACCTCAGTCCCCTCCCCCCTCCCCTCCTCTGATAAACTAACTCTTAGACTGTTCATAGCCTCTTTATTATTCAACGACGCAAAAGAAAAGGCCAGTGAAGCGATCGCGTAGCACAATGGCGTGGGGACGAAGTTTTGCGCTGGCGTCCCGTTCTTTCGTGGTTCTATCCGTGCGTTCAACGATGAAATAAAAATACGAGAAAATAGAGGGCTTTGAACAGTCTTGCTAGCGATTGCAGTAATTGTAAACGTGAAAATATCGTTGGTGATTTTTGTTGTTAATTATTACCTTGAATTGAGATGTCGTGCCAATAGCAAGTAGATGTCAAAGAAAGTCTGATCGTTTCTCAGATACAGTGATTAATTCGTAATTGTTTCAGATTAAAGAGGAGAGATCTCAGATATTCTGTTGATAAAACTGTTGCATTAAAATAATTTTATCTTGGATTTAAACACTCTACCCTTGTCGGATCATTTTTGTACGCTTTGTAAACGAGTCTTTTGAGTGAGGGGGGTTCAACTTCACGTAAGCCGGTGCTTTCATCTTGTACGGATTTGAGATTGATTTCAGTGATTGATTTTTCTGACACAGCAACGAATTTACTGGAAGTGAATTGCGTATGCGTAGCCACCGCGTTTTTTTGGCACGAAAGTCTAATCAATAATAAATTGAAAGTTAAATTGATCTGCTTTCGACCAATCAGATATCAGTACTTACAGCCTCCTCGTGACTCGCTTAATTATTCTAATTTATCAGTTTTTTTCTCCACAGAACCTGTTGATGAATCAATGTACTCTGCTGTGGACCAAACCAACAAGCCAAGAGATACAGGCGCGAAGAAATCACCGGAACAGTTTTGTCGAGCGCAGTTTGATTACGAAGCACAAGGCGACCAGGAGATATCATTTAAGGCCGGAGATCTTATAAAACGTCTTTACGAAGAGGATGGCACTTGGTGGTGTGGAGAAATCAACGGAAAGAAAGGCATGTTCCCGAAAGATTTCGTGGAGTTAGTCCCCAAGTGACACCAATGTCATGATGATAGAATTATCCTTTTCCTCTCAGAACAAAAGTTTAAATTTGAGAAATTTTCTAATAAATTCCAGTTACGGAGTAAAGCGAGAAATGATCCGCGTCATAAGAATATAAAGCACTTAGCTGTTTATCAAATCGATAAAGTTAAATTAAACACCGTAGTTTGCGAAACTGCGGTAGTCCTTTGCCAAAACAAATGCCAAAACAAATTATAGTGATAAGCCCTGACTGAAAAAAGTTCAGTAAAGAGGTTTTTGAGTGGGCTTATATAAAGCCTTTCGAAGTAAGTGCACGAGAACAACATCTAACAGTATAAAAGATTTTTTGTTATATTTCTTGGGAACACGAAACACAAGTAAGGAACAATTACTCGAAGCACAAACGTCGTTATGAAAAGCATCATAATGGCAAATCCCACCCGCTGAGATACAGCCAAGTGAGGGATGGGTTATATCCGAAGGGTCTTGTAACCGGAATTTTTTTTTCGTCCACATAAAGTTGTGAGCCTATAGCCATGGCGGGTAGACTTGCAACCGTAATTCTGCGATATTATCGCAGACACCTTAACAAAGTTCACGTTAGCTTGCTTAGAAGGACTAAAGGCTTCTTATATTTTACAAATCATTTACGAGGTGTTTTTAATCATTACAACTCTTGCTAAGAATAAATTTCAGCAAGTCATTTGTATTTTATAACTAAAAATTATTTTTAATTGCCTTTTTTATAAAGAAGACGATGAACCAGTTGATTTTCAGGAACATTTTTTCGCACTTATTTGTGACAACTCTGCCAAGTTTCGGCGAACTTTCTAACTGTGATTGACGTAGCATCATCAAAAGGGTATTTTTTTATTGTTAACGGTGTGTCGACTGCGGGCGTGAATTTTCTATAAACAACTATTCAACCAGACATAAAGGAGTTTTATCTTCTGTAATATTTCCGATGTACATATAAAAAAGGCGAATAGTCAATAAGGCAGGCAGTGGAATTCTCGGTTCCTGATAGGTCCAAAGGTTTTAAAACCGTACTCAGATATGTCTATCTTGTGAGAGTAAGGTAGATGTGACATACCAGAAGGCAAGTTCATTGGACATATCTAAAGGCAATTAAAATCACCAAGGGCTTCGTGGCCGGGTTGTTCAAAGCCTGATTAAGCTAACGGAGGATAAGTTTCGGTGAGGTTCTCTTTTTATATTGCTTACACGTATTCTTCAGTTTTGATTTTGAATAATCTCAAACAATGCAAAACATCAGCAGTGAAAGACATTTTTTGTAGTAGATAAACTCATAGCTCGGATTGTTTGTCGAGAGACTCTAAAAGTACTGTGAACAATGGCAATTATAAGGCCAAAAAGTTCATTAAAAATCGTTAACGCGAAAGAATCGAATATAAATGGCTAGAAAAAGCTGCTTCAATCGAATTTATTGATAGGATTTGAATCGTAATTTCTATTATGTGTTAAAACAAATGTGCACCAGTCAGTTGAGAGGTCACATAATATCGAACATGTAAAATCCAGGTCAATTTGGGGAATGTCAATAAATAACTTTTTGAAAAACGTTTGCATGGAAAGTTAGTTGTCCATAGACATTCAACGATTCCTTCTCCTTTGCCTGCGTAGGAGGCGTGAAACGGTAGACAGGGGCCAGGAGAGCAAGGAGCAAGAGGAGAGGACGAGGTTCCTTTCCCCTTCTTCCTCTCGTTTTTCCCCTCTCCTACTTTCACGTTTGCTCCTGCAACACAGGCTACTTCTCGTAAGTATGCCATGGTAGGTTGGTTTGCTGATGATGGCGGTAAATTGTCGTCAGGATGACGACAATTGGTTAGCCTGCAAACACAGACGTGTTTCCGGCTGCCGCTTGTCTCCGCCCAAAAATAACGCCTGTGCTTGCAGGCTAAGCGGAATTGGTCAGAACAGCAGTATTAGTAGTCTCCCTGGCAGCCGTTTTTAGATGCGTGACGATGCTAAAAACGGCTGCGAGGGAGACTACAGTATCACTCTTTCAGACCTGGAAGGTTTGCTAGAGTCGCTCTCCGCGTGCAGACTAATGCTTCACAGTTAACCATTTTTGTCTCCGATCTAGGAATCCTTGGCAAAAAGGTAAAATGCGGTACACTCTGTCTCATGGCTGTTTGTCAACTTACTCATAATAAGAACCCAAATTCAATATACCATGCTGTTATTTATCTCAAAATATTTTATTAAGCCTTATTATGCAATAGCATACAAAATTAAAAACGTAACATGAATCATCTAATGTTACAAGACTTATCAAATGTTCTTTTAATCGGACAGCATTCATTTATTCATTCTTCCTTTCCTCATTAAGTGAAGACATTAACCCTTTAAGCTGCGATATCAATGTGCAAATTCTCTTTGGTGGTCTCAATACCTTTCTTACACATATCATTTGGGAGAATTTGAGAGTACACAGAGAAAGAAATTGTGAGCAGCGAGGGTTTACTTGGGACTGAAAGGGTTAATTTGACTTACACCAAAGTGCACACTACATTTTCAAAAAATTAAATTATCATTCTATTATCTTTCATAAAACTAAATTACTAAATAAGATCCAATGAAAGAATCTGGAGGGTTTGACAATGAAGAAGAAGCGAAGAGATAAATAAGAAAAAAAAGATGAAGTTAGTTTTAAAGAATTTCTTTAAAATACCGAAATTTAGATTAAAAAAAATTATTCTGTCTGTTTCATTTTCCTACACATGTTCAATAATGATTGGAAATCGTGAAATTGGGTTAAAAGTCCGAGCAACTACACTTTTTTGTTGTCTTACGTCTCAATATTTATGTACTAATTAGAACTATGGTTGAACAGTTGGACATAGGGAACGATTTAAACGGATCACAATTAAGGCCCCGTCCACGCAATGCGTTTATGAAACGATGCGTTTTCAACGAAAACGCTCCTCGTCCAGACTACCATTTTCGAAGCGTTCTCCCCGATCACACTGAAACGCCCGACTGCTACGCCAAGAGAAAATGCAACATCTTTCATTTGCACATGCGTAAATGATGTGAGAGACGTCAGCGTTTTCAAAAGTTTCCGTTTTCGCTGTCCACGCTTTAAATGTTGCCATCCTGGGCAGCGTTCAAATGCGTGCGTTTTCGATAAAAATGACTAACATCCATGATTTATGGGGCCGAAATTAAACGTTGGTGCAATGCATCCTGTTCAAATTATTTTTACACGTACATGCCGACAGTTCATGGCAAAAAGGACTGATTTATAAAGCTGTCAAACTTGACTTTATTAGCGCGGACTTTGCGGAAACCTAAAGGAGGAAAAAACACCAGACCGTACGTTTGGCTTAATCCCATGTATTGTTGGTTTTTCATCGTTGGGAAATTGGAAACGGCCCGAGAGTGTTTTGCTATGACAAATCACTGAGAGGTTATTTTGTGGCATTTACTTCCAATCCTAATTTATCCGATTAGCTTAGTACCTGACTGAGGTGGCTGAACAGGACCATCCCTTCACTACCCTGACTGGAGGCTTCCACCACCTGGGGAGTGGCCAAGGGATGGATAACTGAAATCGGCCACTCTGGGGAAATTACTACACAACCTATCTTGGCCTGATAAAATCTCAGAGAAAGGGTCTGTCATGCCTCGTTGTGATGGCAACGAGTTGTACATGATGTCTTTCAAATGCGAAATCGCACTCTGTTTCCTAATAGCAATGGTTTTCAAAGTAACTTCACTTCCTTTTTTTGCCATGGCCCTCTGGGGGTAACAGACTGGAATTTACTTCAAAGTACTTGACCTATTCCGTAATGGCATTATGTATTCCCAATTTATAACTAAGACTTAGGCTCAGCGGTGTGAACTGAACAGGACAGTAGTAGCTGAACGAAACGGCCAAAATGATCAAATCAATGAGGAATAACCGGGCTGAACATGACGGTCAAATCAATAAGCAATGGGGTTGACGTTTTAAAAAAAAAAGATAAACAAAAATTATACTTGCACAAGCATAAAGCTTCTTAATCAAAGACCAGCTTCTTCCGAACAAAAATATTTCACTCTAGACTGAAAAAATTACGGTAATCAGTGAATGCCCGTATATTAATGTGGTTGTCACCTTCTCCCTGGGCATTGCCTGATACTCAGGGTTTGTGCACCTAAGTGCTGCGCGCATTGATAATATTTAACTATTCTTGCTATTTTAGAAAACATCCACCCTTTAAAACTGACGAGTGTCACAGTGTTCTACTCTTACAGAATATTTTTATGCGACAATCCTTTGGGATGATAAGCTTGTCAAAGATGTTACTCTCCGCCTTCTCCTGTTCGCCTTATCTTTTGTGACCTTTTTGATTACCCAGTCTAATAAACGTTAATTAAGGCCAGAATCCTGGATTACATTCCTGCTTTGGCACAGGGTAGGGTAACTGTTTTATCGAGCTACAATAAGCTACAATTTATGTGATATAGCCGACTTTTCCATATTGTTTAAAAAATACTGGACATGCTGCTATAGCTTCCGTAACTATCAACACTGGCTCTATCGCTGCCCCCACGGTATCCTGGGTAAGGAGGATGCGAGGACATCCGGGGTCTTTGTACAAGTAGTCGAACTTCTGAAGGGCAGTTACGAAGGATAGAAAGAGCTTCCTGCCAAGAAAAAGAAAAGACAGATTGAGAAAACTGAAGAGAACACACAGTAGACTTGCAGTCGGTGAACGTACTTGCACAAAATCATCGAAATTTCTTGGTTTAGTGATGGCTTGATTGGTATTGTAAGCTGAACTGAGCTGAATGCAGTTCTAGTATGGTTAGGCATACAACGAGGATCGCGAAGTCTTTCCCTAGTGCAGTTTTTGGTATAAAAAAAGGGGAACAAGGGATGAAGGACGTATTATTAATTGTAGTCTTAAACTTTTAAGCTGCTGACGCGAAACTGTGAAAGTAGTTTGTTGTTTAAAAGGGCCGATCAAAAACGCACCAAAATGTGTTTTCACACTATCGCATAACTGTGAACAGGGCTTTAGATTTAAGCGGCGTGAGTGGTTTCATCAAATGTAAACTCACTGGTCTTCAGCATCGACTAGCAAAATCATGTGGCCCATGTGGTCCGAAACGTTCCATACGTATGAATTACTGTACACTCTTTATTTTATACATTGCATGACTTTTACGTTGCGCTAAACTCCATGTGCATCTAAAGTGAAGTACAACTTACTCTGTAGGTCATCTGATCCAGATTCTTGTTGTTTACTTGAAGAATGATGTCATTGACTTGGAGCTGCCCTGACAAGAGAGCCGACCCTCCCGGAACCAGCTTCTTAATGTAGATCGGAGCTGGGTGACCAAAAATATACATACAGATGTTTTGATTACTCCTCGCATTTTAACTTGATAAGGTAACGTCTGTATTCGAGCCAAAGTGGTCAAAGTGGCTCATCAGGCCGGAGCTGATCCTGGTTTCTGTAGCATAAAGCGACTAGGAATATTTCCACTCCCCCCCCCGGATGGGATGCTAGTCCATCGCAGGGTTACCACCAGCATTAAATTCTCCGTTACCCATTTATACAGCTGGGTGGAGAGAGGCACTGTGAGAGTCAAGTGTCTTCTATTTTCATTTGATTAGCACTACCATTTATCGTAGCCTGTTGACGAAAAACTAACCCAAGGTCTACGAC
>Ga0126337_10003110_pt1 | contig 10762 bp, 5 predicted proteins | sample DipCmetagenome_FD_92527 | JGI IMG/M metagenome (GOLD analysis project Ga0126337, IMG submission 92527) | Coral microbial communities from La Bocana,Puerto Morelos, Mexico - Diploria C A metagenome | ecosystem: Host-associated > Invertebrates > Cnidaria > Coral | place: La Bocana,Puerto Morelos... | reverse complement strand
GCTTCCAATCAGCAACAGGGCTGATGCGATATGATTTGCGGCCCACCAAAATTCATTTTCGCCCGCTAGGCGCGCGTTTTTATGAGGGCAGTTTGTTATTTGGCCTTGTATATTGATGATAATGGTTTTTTCCGTTCATTTCCGCCGGGAGTGGAACATGATTTATAGAGACGTGTACTTTTACACAAAGCGTTCCAATTTCGAAACACATTTAAGTAAATCGTCTTTGTTAGTTCAAATCCATAATCTGGAATTATTAAGCTTGTAAAAAATATATGGTTTGTATGGGTTTTTATAAAAACCGGCAACTAACGCTACAGCGATCCGCGCGCGGACGGTCCTGAAGGGTGGCTGATACCTTAAAAAAGTCAACATACAGAAGATTTTCAGTCTATTAACATGTATTTAATGTTTAAGATTAAAAATCAAACGTTTTTGGTCTTTTTATCACTGAAATATTAAGTTCTATCAAAACAGCTAACTGTCAACCTACTAAACAAAGGAAATATCTATGAGGTATTACATGAGAGCGAATGAATTTTCTCTTTTTTCTCCCGTCACTTGTTGAAACAGGCGAAGTTCTAAGGCCCGGCATTGTACCGAGGGTCGGAGGAACACGACGTGCAATAGTTCAATAGTTTGTAAGGTATTTATTGAATCACATACTTAGCTTATAATTTCTTCATGAATTCCTCTGGTCATCGGTCCTTCAAAGGCCAGTGTGCTGTCCTTAATTTTCCCTCCACCTGATCTTCCGATCGACACAATTACATGGCAAACTTCCTAAAACATCTGTGCCGTCTCCTTTATGTCTGCCAGAGGTGACAGCATAAAAGACACGTCGATCATCGTGATTTTTAAGAAAACTTGGAATAAATAAGCTATCAGTAGTTTGGTTTAAATTCATTCCATTAGTCCTTGGGTGTGTTTCATTAGTCGTCGTTGGGTGTGTTTCACCTTTAGCCGAAAAGGTTAAGTTTTATATTATCAAGAGAATTAAAAGTTGTCTTTTATTTGATGAAGTTTACTTTTACTTTACCTGGCCTACTCTAAAGATCAATTGTATAACCTTGCATGTCTTACAACTGCTGAGATAATTGATTTCATCAGTAGCAAGGAACGACTTTGTTGATGTATTCATAATTTCTGATAACGCGCATCTTTTATCGTGGTAAGATAGTAGAATGATTGTAAAAGAAATTATTATTAAAGTCTCTCATTAAATTCATTCTAGCAGTTATCAAAATATCGCTTGTCAGAATTGCTCTCAGTATTATATGGCTTCTGTGGTAGCGTACAAAAATCTCTAAATCCCTAAGATTAAACCTTAAAATCACAAGTCCATACATCATTTCTTAATTTCAAATAAAAGTAACAAGTCCGGGAATTAGGCTTAGGTCGGGAGATGACTCCCATTTATGGCTAACAAGTTCCTTGTTAATTGGAGACATGATTTCAGTATTCTTTGTTGATTGGAGACATTTTATTACGCGTGTACTCAGTTTCGAGCCAAACGTCGCCACCTTATCGCACTAGTAATCTGGTATAAGTAAATTAGAACTTGTGCAAGTGAAACTAATTCGCTTTAGAAGCTGTTGTTTGCCGTTCAGAATGCAGAAGATCTTATTCATTGCAACCTTATTAAAGGCGACGCTTGTTCAAGGTGAGCGCATTTTCAGAACAGTTCATTTTACACCTTGCCATACTCAGTTCAAGAAGATAAAATCAATGCAAAGTCGTTGTACTTAACACAAAGCAAAGTGGCGACAACATTCGACATTCTTTCGTTGAAATAAAACGATGGAGCAATTTGAGCATTGCCGTAAATATTTGCAACTAGTCCAGTAGGACCTTGTTCTTTGTTATTCCATCGAAAAATTGAAGGGGGTATTGCTTAAAGTTGTTTAAAGAAAACTCACACGTAAATTTTTCGGTTTAGTCCTCGTTTACCTCCTGTACACAAGAAGACCTAGCAATATACAAAGGCCCGTAAAGAAAGGAATACAGTGATTAATTAATGCCAAGTTGTTTCCGCGATGGCGCGCCGAAATTGCTTGCCTCAATTTGGTCTAATGTTACAGACATTTTTATGGTGACATTTCATTATTTTCAATCGTTAGACCGTTCGTTGAAGTGAAAGCAGTCTTTTCGATGATACGCCAAATTTGAGAGGTGGTTTTCATGCAACGCATTTTCCCAAAGCGGAAAAACGTACTGAGAGACCACCCATTTAATTTGACTTTTTCTTCTTCGTTATTTTCATTCCAAAGTTGACGCGTTACAATGCGTAAAGTGTGATTCAGAGACGAGATCGTGCGCGAGTCCTGAGATCGTGGATTGTACCGGCAAGTGCTTCACATACCACTCAGTGGACCGGGTTGGTGGCACGGTGATATCCGACCTGCAGAAAGGATGTTATCCCAAGGAAGACGTAGAGATCTCGTGCAGTTGCGAAGTTTGCGACACCTTTCAGATAATAATTGGAATGTTTACGGATGGTAAGGTGGACTGGAGTTGTAAGAACCACTGTTGTGATGATCGTGATGAATGCAACCGTCACTTGCACGCGCCGACTTGCAATGAACACAGCGTATATGGCTTTTGAATTTTGGAGAAATTAAAATCATTCTACTAAATTCCAACTCAGTTTGGCATTTACTTCTTGTCTCGTATTCCCCGGGGATCCTTCAAGGCATATTGGGAAAGTGGGAAACTGGAAGGGTACATAAATAACGTTGCCCCTGTCGTACACCTTTAATTTGAATAAGGGTCCGTTTTCCACATACTTTCAGAACTGCATGGCCCGTATTATCAATAAATCGTCGAGAAAGGAAGTCTTCCTGCTGTTTTCATGCAATGCCTTATGAAGGAAATGATACAGCCATAAGGTGTTTTAATTTAAGTTCCTGAACTAAATGACAGATTTCCCTTCCTTTTCATATACCTCATCTTGTGGAGTCCCTACCCTTTTAAATTCCTGAAGCCTGATGAAAGTTCCCTTTTCGTGCGGAGCCCGCTTGTATAGGCCATTATAGGGAGTAACCCCAGGCCACATCGTGATTAAGCAAGCATTTTTACTTAGCTTGAAGGAGTACAGCGGGTGATGTTGGAGCGACTGCACAAGGACTGGCTTTAAAATTGCATTTAATGAACAGCTGTTACATAACTTCAGCCTTCATTACTAAGTACTATTCATTATATACACAATATACAGGAATTGAAATTGCGTTCTTCAAGCCTTCTTTTTCTGCTTTGTAATCCTTTCACAGTTTCGCAGTCGGAAAAAATCATCCATTCCGCATCTTATTAATTCTATCTATAAGATAAATGACTGAACTGTGGCCATATTCAGTGATTTACAGCATGCTACAAAAATGAAGTTAACAGTTCAACGTTTTCGCTTTGGTTGTCCTATGTCATATAAAATGCTATTTTATTGGAGCGTGTTTAAAACTGCTAAATTTGCTCCAGTCAAAAATCGAATTTAAAGATAACAAAAGAAAGTTACTATTTTTCTTCTTTTATCACTGAATTCGGGTTTGATTACCCTCAAAAGAAATAACTAAATACACTGCTTTTTCAATGAAAGCTAATTACACCTATAGCCTGACAAAAAAGGCTTTATCATCTACGGAAATGAATATACAAAAGGTCATTTATTTGAACTGCGGAAAAAGATATGAAGACATGATTGATCCTCGCAGTTTTACACGCAACTTAAGCAGTTGTGAAATTTAAGTCTGAAGTTGTTAAACCTTCCTAACCTCACAGCTGTCAACATATAATTTAGCTTCGTAACATCACTAGAAAGTATGGCAAACAGGCCATGAGAAGATGGGAATTTCATCGCTGAGATTCAACTCGATTGACTTCAAATTCTCCGTTCAAGTAGTTATTTTTATATATACATGTACCTATTTGTTTCGTCTCCATTTGGGAACCTTAGACTGTTACATGCTGATGTATAAGATATCAAAGGTTTAACAAAGATGTGTATATGGCATAATTGTAGCTACAAGTCTCTTTAAACGCAGCTAAACTGATTAATTTATATTATGCTCGTGAATGCGGAACAATCGATATTTGAAACTCTACGAGAGCTACAGTAGTTCATTTACTCATAGCATCTGAGTTGTTTAATGAACTTTATATGATCTACTTGAACGCTCATTACTCACTAGCAGTACAAGCAAAGGTTCGTTTTCAAATACACTATGAAACTAATTGGTTGCCATTAATTTTCGATTATTTTAACAACACGTTCATTCAAAGCGTGTTTTCATGGCTTCATTAAAAAGATTAAATAACAAAAGATTACAAATTTCAAACGAAGCCTAAATGAAATCGGTTATACTGAAAACTAAAATATGCACTTGTGATATTAAACGTAAGAATTTCAAAAGACATAACTGTTTTGGTACTAGCACTGTCTTCGACAAACGATCAAAGAAAATAATTGCTTTGGAAGGTGTACTCTCGCAAAATCACAGGTCCAGACAGGTTTCTTTCTGAACACGATAATGAACAGAGTGACTTGATAATCCACCAGCGACGCAGAATTAGGAGTAGCCTGCAATGCAGGCGTATTTTGAGCGAGCGAGTGCTCATGTTTCCGTATCGCGTGTTTAGGCCACGCCCATCCCTCTAATTTGTCCCAACTCTCCACGTTTGTCAACTAGCCACCAAAACTATTTGCACTGAAGGCTAAAAGCGTAGTTTAGGTCTAGTCTGTAAAACTCTAATGGAACTTTTGTGTTATTCACTTCAAGTTACTTGAAGTTGATTAAGATACATTAAACACCTTAGTGAGTTTGTGAAGATGAGGTTTCGAGCCTTTTACGTATGTGTTGTAATAGACGTTTGAACAATAGTCATTTTTTTATAGGTTTCAGTGTTTAGTCGAAAAGGTGCCTTCTGCTAGTCGACTGAGCCCGCAGTTATTAGCGTTGACGTTGCTAAGCAATATGACAACATGCTAACATCAATGTAAGCTTTATATTATAACGGACAATAATAACCTACGAATATTTGTTTCTTCTAATGGTTTCCTTAACGAATATAGTTGTGAGGCCTTTGCTTTCCAAGCCATTCCCTCCAAGCTCTACAAACTAAAAGTTCGCTTGTAGCATGACCAAATGGCAAGGGCGTATCATGAGAGAAATATCCTGACCCTCTGCACCACAGGGTTACGACAGATTGGACAGCTGGCTAACGAGTTGGAACAGTTGAAACAGCAACAAACGTGACCACAATTCAGCAACACCACGTCCGACTGTTAAAACAAGGGAAAAAAAAACGTCAGAGCAAAACACCTTCAAAATCGCCCGAAAACATTTTTCAAGCAACATTGTGAACTTCTTGTGTCAACTCCGTCCCCGTCAAAACATAACCTAGAAAGAGTAAATCTTAGTAACTTGCAAAAAAGTAGGGTGTTTTTCCAAAGAGTTTTGTACCACGAAAGTACTAACAGAGCTAATTTCTGGGCTGAAAATATAGCAACGGACCAATAAAAACTTACAAATAACAAGTTCTAAGAGAAGGAAAGGTCGCGGCGACACCTGATTGGCTTGGAATAAAGCGACTTCCTTCTGATTGGCTACGGCAGGGGCAGTCGCCTCATGATTAGTAAACTCGACTCCGGATCGAGCGGTCCGGGTTTGACAAGGCGGGGAACATTGTTGAGGTCTTGAGTAAAATATGAATATAGAGTATTGGAACCGCGTAGCACCCGAGAAATAGCAACATTTGTAAAAATTATTATTACTGACGAATATAATGCTGGGATTAACCCTGCGATGGTCTAGTAACCCATCCAAGGGGTCGCTTCGTGCTACAGGTAAAGGTAAAGTCTGCATACGAATCAAGGTGTCCATCAGGCTGTAGCTTATCCTGTTTTCTGAGGCATGAAGCGACTCGGAATATTTCTACTCCCCCCTGGATGGGATGCCAGTAAATCGCAGGGTTACCCCCAGCAGTAAATTCGCCAGTACCCATTTATACACCTGGGTGGAGAGAAGTACTGTGAGAGTCAAGTGTCTTGCCAAGAACAAAACACAATGTCCCAAGCCAGTGCTCGAACCTGGACCGCTTGATCCAGAGTCGAACACACTAACCACGAGACTATCGCGCCTTCACCTTGCGCTTCACAGAGTGGGATAAGTACCATCTGATGGGCTGGTTAGGTCGTCTGCACACTTAACGAATCCAATCTGTTGATTGGCTAATGAACGTGTACGAGTTTAATTTTTTCCTCGACCTTTGCACTGAGTGTCAACAATCAGTCTTGGGGCGTAACGCAAGGTGAATAATCCATTACCTTTTGATCCATGCAGATCACGCATTCTGTTGCCATGTCACGGTTCTCCAGTACGGGTGATGATGGTGTGGGTTGTGTTGGCACAGGAGCTTGAGGGACTGGTACCTATCAATCAGAGAAATAACCTCACTGGAAAACGCACACGATTAACAACAAAGCAACAACAAACATGAAATAGGAAGCACTGTCGGGAAACAACTAGATTCTTGGGAAAACAACTGTTTTCAGGATCAGTAATTAAGTGTATAATTAGTCCTACATTTTGGCGAGAAATTACAGCGTTATAATTTCACACGTGAAATTACAAAAGTGCCATGGCAACGTTTGGCGCGAAATTTCTAGATACAATATACAAATCAAAAACACACGATTGTAAGATTGCCACCCATGGTATTATAAAAGGTATTCAAATGCCATACTCGTGAAATTAATGACTAATTTCACTTACGTGGAGTCAAAATTCTAATAATGTCCCTCACCAAAAAAAGTTGGGGAATTATAGGAACTTTAAGAAAACATAAGTGAAATTAATTCCTAATTTGACTCAACATCTTTTTAGTACCCATACTAATATCTCACTGCGTTTACGTATGTCAGCTTATGTTTATGCTTGAGCGCTACTAAACAAACCAGCCTTTAATTAATACGGTTCCTGTTAATTGTAGTTCTCGGTGACCTAGATCCAGTGCTTCCTTCTATCTTGGTACTTGTTTGAACTTCTCAAAGGCAATGCAAATAGCCGCAACAATGGTTTTCTATCAACATACATGCGGGTGAACTGTTTTACATACCTCTGGTCTTTCAATCTCTTTTTCCTTTTCCTTTGCCTTGGTGTCAAAACGGAGCCGTTCTTGGACCGCGCTCAGGATAGCCTTACGGACTCCAAGCTCGTGTATACCCAGCTACGAAAGACGGAAAGGAAAACGCAACCTTGAGTTGACTTTGGTACGTCAAGTTTGATTGCGAAAAAGAAATAATGCCTAGGATGTGACTAAACACTCTAAAGAGTGGTTTTCATACTACAACGTGAGTATATAAGTATAAGCACACGGTAGTAAGGACGAACATGCCTTTGCACTGATGGAGCTGTAAAGGTGATGTTACACAGTATTTGCTGTTATTTCGTTTGGCGCAAATACTCAACAGATAGCTATTCACATAATTTTAAAAGGGTGCGATCAAATTCAAGCATTCACGTGGCCTTTCTTCAACAAAGTAACGAGGAATCCTCGTTCCAAGGGTTTCTCTTCTTCCCGGATTGAGAAGAAGAGAGACCCTGAAAACGAGGTTGAGAACTGACAAGATTGCACTTTGTGCACCTTACCTCCTTGAGTTCCTTGTCTGTCATAGTTTTAAGCATTTCCCACGTGATGCGATGACGAGCAAAGTGTGAAGCGTAGTCCTGGGCTTCTGCCTCGGCAAGTACGTCAGAAATGACACTATCACACTCCTGTGAAATGACAACGTGTAATAGTCCCCTTTCATTCAAAGTTTAAAGAACAGAACTGTTATCGACAAACATCCCATCCAGGGAAAGTATCAATTCACCTGACCCAAGAAACCAGAGGCGCATTCCATTCTGTCAAGAACTCCGGCAATTAATGTTGGGAGGTAAATGGCAATTTTACGTTTGCCCTACTGGATGATTTCAGAAAAAAAAACGCAACTTCGAAAAGGCCAGCGCTAAGAAGTGCTGTAGTTTCGACAGTTTTCCACTTGGGTGAATCAAAAAAGCGGTTGGAAATTACTCCGAACCAAAGTTGTTAGAAAATTGGACTAAATGGAGAGCACCCGACCCAGAGCGTGTCGGCCTGATAACGCACTGATTCGAGTAACACAGCTGATGACACATACCTTTTCAAGCAGAGTAAGAGGTTTACTCTCCAGTAACCTCTGATACTGTATCAACCAATAATCCTCGATATCAGTTTCTCTTTTGTGCTCCATCTCAACCTGTAAAAATACAGTGTACGTTAGTCACGTTTGGTGGGAGGTGGGGTGGCCTCATGGTTAGTGAGCTCGACTCCGGATCGAGTGGTCCGGGTTCGAGCCCTGGCCGGGACATTGTGTTGTGTTCTTGGGCAAGACACTTGATTCTCACAGCGCCTCTCTCCATTCAGTGTATAAATGGGTACCGGCAAATTTAATGCTGGGGGTAACCCTGCGATGGACTAGCATCCCATCCGCGGGGGAGTAGAAATACTCTTAGTCGCTTCAAGCTACGGAAACCGGGATAAGCTCCGGCCTGACAAGCCACTTGGCTTGTACGCAGACTTTACCACGTTTGTCACTTGATACATTACTTTCTCTCCTAAGTGAGCCTCAATTCTGTCTTCATCATCATTGTTCTCACTCGGTGACTGTGACACAAGAAAGTCAGATTGAATGAAGAACTTACCAGTCTCTTCATTAGCTCGTCTTCTCTTTTGTGCTGCTCTCCAACAAGCTGAACCAGAAGACTAGTTAAAGCTTCTCTCTTCGACTCCAGGACAGTCTGAAAGACAACAACGCCACAATACAGTTGCTATAGCTCAAAGCACTACGCGTATAGTAAAATGGAAACGAGGTACCACTGACTGCATGTTTAGAATTATGTGGCATTCAGCAAATACACAAAAAGTATTCAGCGACCGAAAGCAAGCAATCAATTCAAACAAACATTAAGCAATTTTAAAGCTGTAAGGGTCAATATCCTTTATTAAAGAGTTAAAAAGAGTTTCCTTGACAGTTAATGGCGAAATCCGTATAGTAAAATGGAAACGAGGTACCTCTGACTGCATGTTTAGACTCTCCCTAACGTTTTCCCTGGAAAAAATTGAGAAGAAATCGCACTATTTTTAAGGCAACTGACATTCACATACCCTCTCAACATCTTGCCGTTCATCTCTCTTGTCCAGTTCTGTGAGCGTCAGCCTTGCTAGCTCGTCTTGCAGCATTGAAATCTGTCGTCAAACAAACGAACATGAATTTTCAGGTTTGGACGAGAGATGGAATTACGCCAGGGATCGCTCGGGCGAAGGCCGGGGGGGGGGGGAATCCCATTGAAAAGTCGGGGATGATCATTGTCTCTCTTAGGGGTGCTCTCTTAGGGGTGTGCCTCACTCAGGATGTTCAGAAAACGCCACAAATTTTAGCTGCCAAAGTTTCTTTGAGGGTGCACTCGAAATCCTCGGGGGGTCCTTTCCTGAACAGTGGTTGATTATCGAGCCTATCCGTGTTAAGTGGCATCTTTTAGGAGTCAAATAATGCTTGAGTCACACCCAGCACCCAGCCACTTGGTCGATTTGTTGGGGTTTAATTCATATATTATGACCAGTACCCGCAATCCTTTCATAAGGGAGTCCCCCCGGGCGCAAAGTACATCGACACCCTTCAAATACAGAATGAAAACGAAAGAACGATCGAATGTTTGTACAGAAAGAGTTGTAAAAAGGTATGTAAGCTACATACCGGAAGTCCTTGATGAGAAAACAACCTAAAAAAGAATTGCTTTTGGCCATTTTTTTGCACAGCCATTTCACTTTATTACCTGGCTAGTTATTCTACGATGTTTTGCGTCCGTCTGAAGTTGAAGAGCTTGGATTGCTTCCATCTGTGCACGTTCCTAAACATCAAGAGACGAATATTTTACAATTATTGGACGAGGCTAAACAAACTATCGTGATTTGACAGCGAAACACATTAAGACGGTACCACGCATGAGCAGACCATTATTTGTAGGCAGTTATTTGCAGGTTAAGTGATCAGCTGCCGGCCAATGAAACGAAAAAGAAGATTGCTTCGAATATGCTAAATGTTGATGACACATTATAATTCAGATGACGCGAAATGACACTTCCATCTGCCTTGTTTTCGAGGCTGTTGAGTTGAATATTTTTTGCTTGCTTGTGGGGCAATACCTAAAAGGATCATTTCATGACGACTGAAGTTGCCCCGTATTGTTGGTGTCTTTTTTACCTTAGGTGTTGCCGATAAGAACATACAACAAGACGAAAACTCTGAAGGCAAAAAAAAATGTCTGACCTCTCTGGAGATCTCTGAAATAAGAGTATCTCTGTCGTCATATTGTTCATTCAAAATGCCAAGCAACCGCGCGTCAGCTTCTACAGACCTGAAAAAAAAAAAGAAAAAACGATACAAAATCGTTATTACTTTAAATGATTTGTCGATCCTTTGTTGACAGAAGTTATTTGCTTGGTTTGCGACCTACATCTAGCAGTAGCAGTTTTGGCGGGAAATTCACGCGCCATACGTTTGGCCGATGTGCTAGCCACGGTTGCTACGTCAGCACGACGCCACTCAGATACATCACGACGTCACTTAGATACATATATGTTATTTACCGGCTGGGAGGTCCGTATCGTGAAAAACTGTGACCGAGGTCTTGAAAATGCTGCCCGAGGCCGCAGGCCGAGGGCAGCATTTTCAAGCCCGAGGTCACAGTTT
>Ga0126337_10003107_pt1 | contig 10765 bp, 9 predicted proteins | sample DipCmetagenome_FD_92527 | JGI IMG/M metagenome (GOLD analysis project Ga0126337, IMG submission 92527) | Coral microbial communities from La Bocana,Puerto Morelos, Mexico - Diploria C A metagenome | ecosystem: Host-associated > Invertebrates > Cnidaria > Coral | place: La Bocana,Puerto Morelos... | reverse complement strand
TTGTAGATGAAAGTGAAGAATGAACATCGCAGTTAATTTTCCAATTTAAGCAATTGGAAAGAAGAAGCCTGAAACAATCAGGGCTTCAACGGGATTCGAACCCGTGAGCATCGCACCGGTATCGCGGAGGTCACGGGTTCGAATCCCGTTGAAGCCCTGATTGTTTCAGGCTTCTTCTTTCCAATTGCTTAAATTGGAAAATTAACTGCGGTATATTTCATGTCGTCTTGAGGAACTTTCTTTCACGGGCTAGTAAATAGATAATTGTAAACGCCTGCAACCGCTGTTGCGCGAATTTTGCCCGGAGTTACGTAGGTAATGTTGTTACATTTTGAACTTCCAGTATTTTCTCGTTTGTTTTGTTGTTGGTTTCAGTTTCTGGTATTGCGTAAGATAATTATAAAGTTTTATTTAGCTACCTGCCCACGTTCTGCATAGCAGCTGTTAAGGAAGTTGCTTTAGTACCGTTTGCTAATTATCACATCGAGATGTAAGTGGTGACGGAAGGTTGAGCATTTTGTAAAACAGGAACCTACTTTACAACAACAATATCTTCGCTGAACGTAGTTCGTTGTTTTAAATTATATCAATATACAGTGTGCAGTTTGCCACTGAAATTATAATTTTGCAAAGTGGAATTCTGGTTTTGACAAGTCTCAAAGCTTCTCTGAAAACAGCCGTACTTTTGACCGTCAAAGTGCGGCCCATCAGGCCGGCGCTTATAGAATAAAACGAGTAGACGGAATGCTAGTCCATCGCAGGATTAGCTCCAGCATTACAGTCGCTGGTAGCCATATATACACCTGGGTGAAGAGAGGCACTGTGGGAGTAAACTGTCTTACCCAAGAACACAACACAATGTCCCCGGCCAAGCCTTGAACGCGGACAGCTCGATTCAGAGTCGAGCGCACTAACCATGTGGCCAAAGCGCCTCCCTTAAATGAACTTCATCAGTAAATATATCATTGTGAGATCGTTGGGCAAAAAGTTCTTGATCCAAATATAGGGTCCTCACGCGTCCACGGAGGAACGTTTTGATAAAAGTTTATACCCGCTAGGGTGAAGAACCGCAAAGGCATCAAGTGAATTAAAGCTGTCGGTGTGTAATTGAAATGTACTCTTTTTTGTAGTCAGCGTGTCTCAAGGGTCAGGTTAAGATTACATTTTGCTTCCAGTTACCTGTCACTGTCACCTTAAAGGAGAGTGTTATGGTTTAGTCGCTAACGCCCTATTAATCAGTAAAAAGAAAATGTAATAGTCCGAGCGTAGAAGTGCTTCGTATCTGTGCCCTGATTTTTATTGTCCCCAAAATGCCTGTAAGTTGTGTTCTTGTCGAAAATAGAAGAAATGCGACATGGTTTATTTCACTGGTGCTTTGAGCACAAAACAAGAAAGAAGAAACCATACGAGCTACTTAAATGTGCCTTGCGAAAGACTAGCAACCCGCCATCTGCTTTTGCACTCATGATTTGTTTCGGTTACGTTGGACTGAGCGAACTGAATCCTTGAATACGATGTTCCTGGAGGCAAGCAGCCATTGGAGATTTGGCAATTTCAATCCGCTCGACAGGGAGACAATCGTGAATGATCAGTTTTTTTGTGTAAAATAACAGACGGACAAATGGTTCCTTCGAAATTGTGCAATCGCCGGGACGGTTTCAAGGGCTTTTAACATTAAAGATATATATATATAGAAACCATTCAGGAAGGACTTGTTTGGAGCTCAAAAATTCATGATTGTCAAAATACTCTATCAATGATAAATAACACCACTACAGATAACAAGAGACGCCTCATAAAACTTCAACCCGGACAAGAACAAATGTGTTTTGTCCTCGCCTTCTAAAACACTTCTGAATATAACACCAGTCAACCAAGCAACCAACGTTTTAAGATATCAAGTAACAACAAGAAGCTCAATAGTAAATAATTTTATTCTTTATGCCGCGAAACAGCTTTTTACAAAACGTATCTTGCGAACTTTTACTTTCCTTTTTTTAATCTCACAAACATTTAGGCTCTCTGTTAAAAACACGAAAGACTTTAGATATATATATTTTTTTAATCCGCATGCTTGGAAAAAGGAAATTGTTTTTAAATATGCGTAGAACGATCATTAAATTTTGCATAACAAGATTCTTTTAAAACTACTAATAGTATAATTTTTATCATGGGTTCAACAATTGATTCCAGCTTGTTCCGGTTCCCCTGAAATTCTATAGTACGAACCACAACGTTCTCTTCGTTCAGCTTTACTTTAGTTTGTTTTATTAGGTCTAACGTCTTCAAAACCAAAATCCGGCGGTAACAACACATTTCCTTGCCTAGTTTCTGTACGGCTTTTTTCCACTCCTTCACGATTGATTGATTTCGGTGACGTATCTGAGAGGATGGCCACGGACCACGTGACCCGAAACCGATTAACCGAAGCGAAATTTCAAGGGACATTTGAACTTAAGTCAGCGATATATACAAAAAGAAATTGTAAGCATACATTTTCAAGTATATACAAAGTCATCTTTTCTAAAATTACAGGTGGATGCAGACGTTATCTTAAAGCTGAATTCATTAAAATTAGCTAGAGATTTAAGCTTTAGCCTGAGGTCTCGATATGGAACATTTCTCGTCAGGGCACTACAATTGTTGGTCACTGCATTCCACAGGACTGAGCCTCTGAACGCGACAGAGTCTTTCATGTAACGCGTGCTGAAGCGGGGAACAATTAAAGAAGCGCAGGTCCGGGTTGAATAATTTGTGGCCCGTTTCTTAGAAATCAGATCGATTAATGTGACAGGTAACCTATCGTGAAAAGCTTTATGAAAACAGATAAAAATGGCTGATTTATAATAAATAAACAGAGTGGGCAATTGGGCCCGTTGTAGGACATCAACAGAGGCCATGTCTTTCGGCAAATTAAAAATAAGCCTCGCAGCCCAACCACGTTCCCAGGGCTTTTCCCTTGAAGGTGGGAGGGGCGCCCCTCCCATCTTCAAGGGAAAAGCCCTGGGAACGAGGTTGCTCGCAGCCCTGCAGTGAAGTCTTTCCAGGGACTGAAATAAGTCGGAGTTGCAGCAAGATCCCCATAGTATAAGACCATAGGTCACTGAGGGCAAAATAACCTTAAAATAGAGATCCTGACGAACGTTCCTAGGGAGAAATCTCGACTTCTTAAGTAATCCTAGTTTTTTAGCGAATGATTTTTTGAGTTTCAGCATATGCGGAGTCCAGGTCAGTTTCTCATCGACGGTCATTCCCAGTAATCGTGATTTCGATACCCATTCAATTGTAGAGTTTCCAATAAAGATCGGGGGAATAATAGCCGGGGGATTTCTTCTAGAGATTAGCATGGCCTCACTTTCACTTGGGTGGGGTGTTAATCTGTTAATGAGGCACCACTCGTTTAATTCACGGAGTGCAGAATTTAACTGGGCAAAACTTTTTTCTGCCGTATCACTCACGCAGTAAACCGTTGTGTCCTCGGCAAACATATAGACGGATCCGGAAGACACAGAGGACGGAAGATCGTTCGTGAAAAGAGTGAAAAGTGTTGGTCCCAAAACGGACCTTTGAGGAATTCCGAAAGAGATCCATTCGGTATCATCATTAACAGCTGTGAATTGCTGTCTTTCCTTTAAGTAACTTTTAAGTCAGTCCAGGAGTAGTCCTGATATGCCAAAGTCCCTTTCCAACTTCATGTACTGATAAAAGTTGAAGGGGTTGTTGGAATGGCTCGAGCGTTCTTAGGATCCGGCGCATGCTCAGTGTTGCAACACATTTTATGGGACTTGAGGCTGAACATTCTGGTAAAAAATCGAAAGATTTTGAAACTGATTCGTTTCCAAAATGATTCCGTTAAACTGTTGAGGTCGTCTTGTTTTTTAATTTGTCACTTCAAAAAGCCCTTATGACACGGTTTCTTTGGTAACTTCAAAACGAGGCTTGGTGGTGATGCTTTCGCGGGAATTTAAACAATTATTTGGTCAAATCAAACATGCCTGCGAATAATTCGACTAAAATCACTCTAACTGAGGACGATGTCGCTGGTGCTTTGTTAAGAATAAAAACTGCTAGTAATCTAACTATTCCCGAATTGAAAAGATGGCTTTCCTGCAGAAAAAGGAGTAAAATTAAGGGGCCCGAAGCGGACTTAGTCGAAAGGTAAGATGTGCGCGAAATGCGAAGTTCGCGCGATTCAATGCTTCACATCAGTGCATTCGACTGAAAAACATTCCCCTCATTTCAGAGTTATATTGATGGTGGATCTTGTTGATCCAAACAACGGAGAAAATATCGCTGGAAAGAGGGGAAATCTGGGTATAAACGCCGGGGACGCCGCTGCTGTCAATGTTGAGTTTATGTTTCCTCCTCCTACCGCGCTGTGGAAAGGAATCGCCGATGGTCGAACAATTCTACCGGAATTTACGCTTGCGAATACGATGAACTACTTTGTTACACGAAAAGTTTGTGATGGAGAGATCGCTGGCGATTTTAAACATGTAAACAATCATAGCTATAGGCTCCTCTGTATCCAGCTCGATGTCATTATTTTCGAGACCAATCTCTGCCAATTCAGCATATGTGCAGCTTCTGTGAATACATCTGAAATCTTTTGTTGTTTCTCGACCGGTTTACGGTTTTTCGGGGGCTTCTTAGGTTCTTTCTCTTGAACAAAGCAAAACTTAGTCGGAATTGACCCTGGCTTTACGCTGGTACGAGAAAAACCCGGATTTTTTGTGAAGCATTCAGCTTTAAAGTGATCTCCACATATCCTCAAGTGCTCATTCACTGGCGTGTTTGTTCGCCGCATTTTCGCGCGCCATTTGGATAGCAACCATTTGTTTTGCAGTGGTAAGTGATGCCAGGACTTTTTAACTTCCATGCCTGAAGAATTTGTTCAGCCGTAGGCAATAAACCGGTGAAGCATTGGGGAAAAAAGCGACGAATAAACCACAATACTGAATATTTCTCCTTGATCGTAAACAAACTACACGAAGCGTTCACCACCAAGCCTCGCTTTCATGTAACCAGAAAAGTTTTTGACGTCATTACGCGTAAGTGCTATTCTGATGAGCTTCGTTTCTCCAGCTGCCGGTGTGGGTTCAGATAAATCGTCTTTTGTTCATGTTTTACACGGATATTCACTCCAGTCCGTGAATCTTACAGGCAAATATCTTGAATCATGGGTACAAACGAACTGTTTTCGTTTCACAAACAGCTAACCGTGAACAGCTTTTCCTCTGGCTTATCATGAACTGAAAGCACGCGACGTACATCAACATCATTGTCACAGAGTGATGTTGTTGTGTCCCGTTTAATGAGAACTCAGAGAAGAGAGAAATTAACAGTTCTCATCAGTCTGAAGACTTCCTTATCGATCGGACCATTGAAACATCGAGACAGATCATCCCACCGTCTTTTCTGTGAAGACAGGCCGTCACTGTATTTAATTCAGAAAAAAATTCTACTTTTCTAATTTGTTATGATAATTTGAATGATCATGTCGTTATATTTGCATTGTTGATGCCTCAGTATAACAGGTAATCAATACTCAACACATACATGATTATCGTGCAGGAGCAAATCAAGCTAAAAATTCACTTGGACTGCGTAGTTTCTTCTTGTCTCGAACCTGGGCGGAGAGCCTGCCTTTTCCGGATCCCGTGTTATTCTCACAGTGTCGTAATGGCAGATATTTTGGCGGGAAATGAAAAACACGTCATGTCAGTAGCAGCGCGAAACACGCCAGCTGTTTAGACATTCAGTCAATATCGCTATTTTGCTTTTTCTCTGTCTTAATAGGAGGTAGTCTAACGGAAGTATTGGTAAATCCCATTTCTTCAGGTTTCGTTGGTCGGTTTCCTTTTAAAACCTTTTGTTCCCTATCACTCCCACCTTGTGTTCTCTGTTTTCTTCCTTTGTATCTTTCAAGTTTAGGCAATTTTAAACTGTGACGGTTGACATGACCTCCGGGTTTTTCGGTTTTCTGTGGCGCCTGCAAGCGAGGATTGCTATCTTTTTCCTTTCTAGCTCTTCTTTGCCACTGTTCCTTCTCTAAGGCCCTCTCGCTGTAACCTACAAATCGAAAATTTCGCTCCATTTCTCGATTCCAAATATGCAGCTGTTTTTCAAAGCGCTTGGTCAGACCTTGGTTTTTAATTCTGGCGAATTTAGCAGCAAAAACAATATGTCGGTTCGGTCGCATGGACAAAATGTATTGATCTCGTTGTAAGGCTTCTTGTCGTAGTCTTTCCTGTTTCTCCTGTTTTGTTTCATTGCCATCGTCTAAAATAGTTGGCGAAACTTTCAGCGTTCTTCCATCTTCTTGTGCTTTTAATCGATCAAGTATCCTGTCAAAGTCGTCCTTTGCTGGTCTATAGAAAGAACGAGTTCTTGGTATGTCATTCGAATCTTCTTCCATATTGGATCGAATAACCGCCATTTATGTATTTCGTGGGTTATTTTACCACTCACAGTTTTTCTTCCTTTGAGGAATATTTAATTCTGTTCATGGTTTGACTCGAAATTAAATTTGCAAAGAAGATACAATCCTCGCTGGCATGTTTACAGTGACTTTTCTGGTCAGAAAGGGACGTTGACAAGGCAACGCAAAAATAACGGCAGGTGAATGCAAAGTTCTGAAAAAAACTTTGAGACTTGAATAATTCACAAACTATCCGTGGGATAGTGCATTGTGATCAAAAAGCTTTTTAACGGAACAAAAGAAAGCGTTTGTTGGAAAACGAAGATGATAAATAATAATAATGATTTTTGAGAGGCATATTCATAAACTCGTGAATATTTGCCTAGAAACTTGATCCAGTGTTTTTGCGATGAGGAAATTGATGTCCCGAGAACCAATCAGTAAATGAGTGCTTTAAATTGAATAGACTTTATGGATGTCATTATTAATAATTTAAGACGAGCAATAGAATTTATGGAGACACGATGGCGGCCGAATTTCCCAAGCAATATTTACTTTTCCTTTCTTGTAAGCTTAAAATAATTTCTCGTGTATACAGCATTTTCATCTCTGCTCCGGACCAAGCCAAAAACGTTTTAGCTTTTAATACCCGAGAATTTTCTCTATTGCTCCCTAAATCTTCAATTTGGAAGTTTGTTTAAGGGTTATTAGTCCTCAGTAGATGTTGACATCCTTTAGTTAATTGCTATTCTTAAAAATTGAATGATCATTCAAAAAGGCTTTGTTTTAAGGCGATAATAAAGTTGATTTCCATGTTGATGGTGTCTTTCCTTGGTAAACTTAGACAATAAAGCAGCAATTTTCTTGCTCAACTCATTAGATGAAGCTGGATTTGAAAATGAAACTGAAACGATGGCTTATTTGCTGTAATTAATACGGCGTCAACCATCTTCTCGACATGTCAAGGGTCAGTGCATATACGACAAAGTCTATATATTCATGGGTTTATGAAAACGGTGTTATAATGAGAAAGCGTTTCTTTGTTTCAAGTGAGCCATACTTTAATTTTACGACCCCTGAAGTGCTAAATATTAATATTTCTCCAAGCGATAAGACAAAACCACTGAAGATAATTAAGAGAGTTGAGGAAAGAGCATTGATATTCCTTTGAATATTTAGAGGTCGAGAGGATATGAGATATAAAAAGTTCCATATGGTCCATCAGGCCGGAGGATATCACGATTTCTGTAGCACGAAGCCATTAAGGGTATTTTCTTGCTCAAGAACACAACGCAATGTCCCGGGCCAGGGCTCAAACCCGGACTGATCGATCCAAAGGCGAACGCACTAAACACGAGACCCACGCAGTATATGATTTGGTGAACTTTTCAGTAACGCCGTTTGCATAATTCCAGACATGTATGGCTGCCTTCATTGAATGTCTTGAGAGGTACATTGTGGAGTGAAATCGGAAAAGGCTATATATAGTTACTGATGTATTAGTAGGCCATAATCCTTTGGGAAATGCCCAATCAAAGCTAAAAATTTCATAATTGCATTGCATTTGGACGAAGATTGAAAGACCATCGAGCACGCCGGAAAACGTTACATGGTAATTTACACGCCATGCATACATCGTGTTTACTAACATCCCTCTAATAAGTCGTGAACACTGCTTTCGTTTAGTGCTCTCGAGTCATGGGGAGTATGGTTACGTGAAGAAAAAATGGAATTTTCGCAGACCCATCTCATTTTCAATAACAAGGAAACTGAGGTAATGGTCAACATTCCCCCCCCCCCCAAAAAAAAAAAAAGTAAGAGATTGGGGGCCATCTCACCTAATGATGCCCAGACCTTTCAAATCAATGGTGTGTTCACTGATTGTGTTTGCCCTATTTCCACACTCAAAAGGACTTCTATCAGAATCTCAGCTTGCACTATCGTTTTAAATAATTCACATTTAATATAGGAATAAAAGTTCTTTTCTTTAATAAAATACTCTATTTTACATATATAATCGGTGTAATAGATAACGTATTATAATCGAAATTGATAGAAAAATTCAACTGAAAATTTATCCTTGTTCAATAGTAAACCCGTCGACGGTATATTTAATATCTTTATTGGTTCAACTACATATAGAAAACCTCTCTGTAGTAAATCCGAAACTCATATTTTGCCACACCAAGAAATTCTCAAGTCTCAGAAGCAAAGATGTCATTACTTCCTCTGTTTTCTTTTATGTTAAGCTGGGCCGAGTTGTTCAAAGCTTTGTCAAGTTAATCCAGCCTTTAGCGAGAATTTTGATTTCAGTTTCTTTTATCTTTTCTGTGAGGTTCTTTGTTTATATTGATTATCCTTCAGTTTTCAGTTTGAATAATTTCAAACCGCACAAAACAAAAGCTTTCGGTAAAGAACATTTTTATACAAGAAAATTTTGTTCTTCGGTTAACCTTCAATCCTGAGTTAGCGCTTTCGAACAGCCCGGCCCTGGATGGTAACCTGACTTCGCAGATGGGGAGAGCTCAACAAACGGAGTTCGGCTTATGAATGCTATCCAAAGCCGCAAACATCCAAAACCCCAGTAAGAAAAGCAAATTATTCCTTCCCGGTATAGATTCTCCAATAAACTTGGTATTTGTTAATTATAATAAACTTTATAATCTCGGGTCTCGGAGCCTTTAGAATTTTAAAGACTCACTAATCATTAATTGTTTATAACAACGTAAAACGTTTTGAAAAACTCGAATTTAGAGTTCCTTGAGGTGAGTAATTTAAACTTCCCGCCAAACTCTCTGTGTCGATGGATGCAGTTTCGTAGTCAGAGGTCTCCAGACTAGTGTTTGACAGTACTCTTCCTCTCTTCCTCCTTCCTTGGCTAGGTTCAGTTTCCTCGATTAAGAGCTCATTACCATCAGGGTCACTGGCGACCCACAATGTACCCTCTGTTTGAACGGGAGGTTCTTTTAAATGAGGAACTATTGTGCTGATGTCCTTGATTTTCAACTTCAACCTCGCAGATTTCGAAGGTTTGGGGCTAATTTGCGGTAAGTGCTTCAACGAGAGTTGAACGTCAAATCCACTTTGAGAATATAAAGTAAAGAAGCAAAACCCAGGAGAGCCACTGATTGCTTTCTTCCCTGTTAAAATCTCGTAGAATGTTCTCATCTGGAGAAAGTTCCTTGTAAAAATGTGAAAACGCAAATGTTCGTTGCCGTAATGAACCGGGCATATGGACCACAATGGAAGCCCGGGAAATGTCTGGTAAAAATCTTGAACAGCAGTCACTCGAGGTTTGGCATCCGCTGGCAATTCGACCCGATGGTGAAATTTCCACGGGGGGAAATGGAAATTCCTTTGAACATCTAAGGCGGATAAACGGCCAAATGTTTCGTAAAGGAAAAGCACAACGCTTAGTGCTTGACACTGCAGAATTGGAGATTCGTGATCTTCCTCACTGCACGCGTCATCCAGAGCGGAATCCACATCATCACTTTCATTGATAGAAATGAATTGAAATGTAGGATCCATTCCTTCGAGGAAAGGTGAAAAGAGCCTTTTAACGGAGTTGGCCTCACCCCATCGAACTTTTATTTGCAAGGTGCAATCGTACGGGTCGGGTGCCACAAGAACATTTACTTCTTCCGCGATACTTTCATCAAATCCTTCGTCGTTAAAAACAGAGTCCTCCATTATAAACTGGAAGATTGTTTTCTGGTTGAAGTTATGAATACGTCGCTCTTAAGACTTCACTCGTATGATCTGAAAATTTACCAGAACAGTTTAGATACATTAGCATTTCCATGTGTATCAGTGGGGTGAGGGTGTCGGCGAAATATCTAAGAACTTTTTCACACTGATACCATTTCGTCAATACCTTTTCATATATATGTGTTTTACCGTTTACACTGATGCGATAGGGCTTCCCTCTGGACAAAGTTTTTCAAGTTCATGCGTATTGTTTTGTTTCAGATAGACATTTTCGATAGGCGAGACGGGCCAACGAAAATGAATCGACAAACGCAGCATAAGTGTAAACGAAGTCGAAGTGGACCATAACCACAATTTGCGAGTAAATTAAAGCGTAAATTTCTAACCAGAAAAAGCTAATTCTTTCTCAAAAATGTAACTTTTTAAATCCAAGCACAATCTTTAACTTCTAAATTCAAGAGAAGTGGGGCTTTTAAATTTAGTGCTCACGTGTCTCATCTAGGGTTAGGAAAACAGCGAAGGAGATATTAACCCACTTGTAATAGGACAATAACATGACTTTTGAAGGGCATATTGCTTATTTGCGGCCCGAGTAGCATCATTTGCGCCCGAGCGTAGCGAGGGTGCAAATGA
>Ga0126337_10003106_pt1 | contig 10765 bp, 10 predicted proteins | sample DipCmetagenome_FD_92527 | JGI IMG/M metagenome (GOLD analysis project Ga0126337, IMG submission 92527) | Coral microbial communities from La Bocana,Puerto Morelos, Mexico - Diploria C A metagenome | ecosystem: Host-associated > Invertebrates > Cnidaria > Coral | place: La Bocana,Puerto Morelos... | reverse complement strand
GCCTTGGCTTCAAGTGGTGAGGGCTGTAAACCCCAGTGCGTCTTCCCAAGTGACGCGGAAGCCATGTTTTGAGTACGACAGCGTGCTCCTGTTTGAAAACAGTTCGATTGACCGTGTGGTTCCAACGCTATCATTGACTTCAGGATTGATTTTCTCCAGAGGTAAAGGCAATCTGAGGTTGTACTTTTTGAAGCACCTGTGCGAATCCCGCTCTGCATTCCGGGGGTCGCAACGTGCAAACTGAACTAATCCACCCGAGGATTCTGCAGCTTTGGCTCCAACATCATGGATGACATTCCGAGCCGTTTGCACTGCCTGGGCGCATGAAGCCTCAGATCAGAACAGCAGCAGCGCAATTATGTAATTTGTTTTTTGTTTCGCGGGCATAGTGTGATGATAATTCATTTGATTCCTCTTACAAAACCACACCCAGTAGTTTCCTTCAGGGAAAGGTGTACATCGATGTAGATCTATCCCATCGCAAGATTGGGAGAGTTGATAAAAGTTACGTTCACCGCTCCAAAATGTTTATAGAGAAAACAGTTTCATGAAATTTGAGCAGAGTCACCCCCTGGCCGATGTCTCCAGCAAATCCTCTCAGCGTCCTGCCAGCCGGTGCACCTGGCATGGCTTGGCATTGGTTGGTGAAGTCCTAGTACCACAAATGCAACAAGCCAAAGACCCAAAACAGCCCATGGATAGCCACACCAATTTGTACACATAGAGGGAATTCACCTATTCACTGAGTCTAAGTCGGCGTGCATGCAAAAGAACTTGTTCTTTTCCCCGAATGGCCCCTCAAGCTCTAAGTTGAAGCTCGCACAGCCCAATCCCACATGAATGGTTTATGTCCCATTCAAAACTCACTCGCGTTGTAATGGCAGGCAGAAAATTTCAAAGCATCATTGTGAGATGAGGCTGGGACCTGCAACTACGAAACCTGACAAACCTAGTGGTTTTATTGTGAAACTTAACTGCCATTAACTCTAAAATCATAGGTTCTCCCATGACTTCCGTAGATCTACTCCACTAAGTTTCCATCACTTGTTCTTGGTGGCACGTCGACGTTTCTGGGGAGGCTCAGGTTTTTCCTCCTCATTTCCCTCCTGGTTCTTGTCACCAGACTTAGACGGCTTTTCAGCAGGCTTAGACGGCTTCTCAGCAGGCTTAGGCTTGTCATCCTTTTTCTCCAAATACTTCTTGGAATTCCTTGGGTAGTCATGTTTAAAAAAAAATCAAAACAATGGACTATGACCTTTGCAAATGGTATTTGGGTGTCAGGCTTGACTTTGGCCTCCGTAGCAAGGGCCCGGGAGCAGCTTTGACTCAGAGGGTGATGGCGGTCTGTGGGGGTCAACCCTTGCGAGATAATTTTATAAAGCTAACTTAATAACTTAGTTTTGCACACCATGGTCGAAGTTCGCATCGCTGGTTCTGCTTTCTTCCAAAACCTGAATTGGGCTAGGTGATGGGATGAATGATACCTGCCAAAAATTTCACTCCTAGGAGGGAAGAAAAGGACCGTATCATAAATAAAGATGAGTAGCTTCTCGCCATATCCATCCAAAGAACCCTCAGCCAGGATATCATTCAACTTGTCGTATTCGGCATCAACTTTCTTCATCTCAGAATCCAGTGACGTCAAGTACCTGAGTATAGACAACCTACAAAAGAAAGGGTGATGAAATTTTTGACAACTGTTGAAAATCAAAACCTGAAGCAAGTCATGGTAAGTACTTACTTATTATGCGATTAAGGCACTGCTGAACTTGTGGACTTTGCAAATATCGGTCCCGTAAATCTTTGGCTAGCGATCGCAACTTGCCACCCTTTGTCAGAACACTGTCTAGGAACTTCTGGAATTGCTTCTTGTACTGGCACAGGGATGAAACTTTATCATGGAAGGAAGAAAAATTCAAAACCCCCAGCCAGCTAAGTTTGCAGTTTTGAACCCTACCTCCGTTTCCGCTCCAACTGCCGGTTCGGTTGGATTCACGACAGCATCACTCCGCTTGATCGCAAGGTCGAGGCTGGCAAAGGCATCCTTTGCAATAGACGGAGCATCACCATCCTGGCAGCGCATCAGGAGCTTGCTTTTAGGGAATGGGGGATGGTTCAAACCAACTATGAGGTAGTATACTAACTCATGAAAACAAGACTTCCTGACCTCGGGAATCTCACGTTTGGTGCGGGTCTCGGACTCTGAGTGTTTTTGGGATCGTGCGGTGTTCTCCCGCGTGTCAACGTGGTACTCTTTCAAGCCATCATATTTGTTGGTCCTGCGAGAGAAATTCCCCAACATGCTAGACACCAAAAAAATCCAAACCTGTTTCAAGAAATTCATTAATCACTTTAGTGTTCAAGTCCTGATGAGCTCTTCTGGCCGTTGTTCACAGACTTTCTTGGCCCCGGCAATCCGTGCCCTCGGAAGATTATGGGGTAAAGTAGTTGGGAAAACAAAGTTTCATCCTAATGTCAAAATAATTCTTGAGTAAAGGTTGAGATGTGGACGGGTTCCATTTCAAGTCAGTGCTCATCTCGTGTTCTGTATACCAACCAGCAGTGACTTGAACCTCAACTGTCTTCTCCTTCTTGATGGCAACTTCCAATTTGTTAAGGAAAGCTTCCTGATGGGGGGCAAACCCAAAGAATCCCCAAGTCCTAAAACATGGCATTCAAAAACGTGTGATTATTGAAGGCCTTCAACATGGTTCCCGTCCTTATCGAAGTTTACCTTTTTGAGGAGCTCAGCCATCATATCACGGCTCTTTCCACCTTGATTCCATTTATCCTTGACAAAAGAATCTACTTGAAGATCCTTTCGTTTTGGATGCTCTGCACACATCCGCCGCACTCGTGCCAAGGCAGCTTCATGAAGAAGTACCTTCTTAGGGAAGAAACAAATAGGCTATACCGGCTATACCTTTTTGGTTTATACTGTTTATACCTAAGATCCTATGGTATTGAAACAGAAGTTAAAAGTAAAATACCAGCAGCAACCCCTCAAAAACATTACTCATCATGTGCCTGACGAGACTTTGAAATCCTGAATGGGCCGGTTCTCCGTTTACGCGTAGACCCATGTGCATTCTTTGCACCTTCCGGCTGGCGCTCACCCTGGTCACCACCGTCAGATTTGTCACCATTGGTTGCCCGTGCAGGAGTAGGAATGGGTCGCTTATCATCATCATCGATTTTATCCTGGGGAAGATTGACATCAGCACTACAATTTACTTAAAGACCAAAACACCGTATTACAAAACATTTGGATTTTGAATAGGGTCCTTTGGAGCAGGTGTATCTTCTAACTCGGTCGGTGCAACGCTTGGGGACTGGCTCACGAGATCCAAAGTAGCCTCCTCCCCATCAGGAGATCCGCCTACTGCAACCACTCCTGCGGCCGCTGCTGCAAGTTGCTCAGGTGAGGCCTAAGCATGGGCAGAGCCAACAGTAAGCAACAACCAATTACCCGGTTTTTCCTAATTACTTAATTGTTTTCACTAGCCTGAATCAATCTATGATTTGCTCCGAAACATTCTGAAAAGACTTCTTAATAACAATCTTCCATCAATCTTTGCACCAATCCCAGGTTCCCAAATTTTAACTTTATCTCCTGGAGCCCGAACAGAAAAAGACAGAATTTGAAGGCCTGTTTAAATGCCCATTTGTCAAGTTTGTGGGGACTTTGGAGACCCAAAACACACTCTAGAAAAATGACCCTTCCCCTGATGGGGCCCTGGCTGGCAACGTCTCGAGGCCTTGGATTTCCTGCGATGCCGCGACCTTCGGTGGGAGGAGGCCAATGAATTTGGATTGACCATCATGGGTTTGCCTAATCAAATAGGCATTGGGCATGGGGTTGCTCAAGAACTTATTCAAAATCTAGAAGATGTAAAAAATAACGCGAGCACTATCCAAAAAAGGGCTCCCCCTGCCTCCCCTGAAGTTTGAGCAACCTTTTCCAAAGCAGCTTCCATCTCCTGGGCTTGGGGGTACCGCCGAAGAAATATGAGTAAGGAAGACCAACCTTTTTCGAAAACATGAATACCATAACATCATAAGTGAACCAACGCCAACAAGTTTCTGCAATGTCTTGTTCCAACTGTTTCTCAGCATCATCCATTTCAGCTTTGACATGTTGGAACCCTTCCCGGAGCGTTGCACAGCTCCACTTAGAAGCTTTCCCAGGAAGGTCCGCTACCATCGCAGATCACTAAGGGGCTTTCACGGTTATTGGGACTTAGTTGGATCAGCAAATGCCTTCAAGATAAGGTGAAAGGCATGAGCAACAAACTAATGTTTAGGATAACCAGGAAAGTCTTGAAGTGATAAGTGCCAGCAATCCGCAAATGCAAATGGAATCTCTAATGCAAAAGGCAAACCATTTTCCCAGCGAACCTATACCTCGATGACAGTGGTGAAATCCACGCCAAATTTGCAAACATGCAGTTTTTTTTGAATTGTCCATCAGCCCAAAAACCCATCTTTTTTTTACGGGGTATTACGGGTTACCTACGGGTTAAAGACGGGTTTTTACGGGTTCCCCAAAACACGGTGTTTTCGTAGTTTACGGGTTTTTACGGGATAAAGACGGGTTTTCTACGGGTTAAAGACGGGTATTACGGGTTTTTCCCACAGACCCGGTCTTTTTTCATCGTTTTTTCTGATTTTTCTGAAAAAACCTATTCCAAGCTAAGATAGCTAAGTAAAAATCCACCAGCATATCAAATCAGATCCAAAAAGGTATACATGGAGTCCTACTGTTCCCCTTAGAGTTGAGATGGGCTTAAAAGGACTGAGGGACATACTGCACCCATTCCTGAGGAATGTTTAAATACTTGGATCGTCTCAGATAATTGTAAACTGATGCCAATTTGGCATGTGGCCACTGCTCAGGATGGTCAACTGGCATGGCCAAGAAAGTCTCCAGAGCCGAAGGAAGTATCGCTGGAGGCCGGGGAGGGCCATACTTGTTGGAAAGGAGCTTCGGGCGAAGGTCTGTCAGAGATCTTGCAAACTTCATGGGGTACACCCTTAGTTGTGGCAACAGTCATGGGGCGAAGAGACAAGAAAGGAAACACCACAAAACCTTGTATTGTCCATGAATTCCATCCATCAACACCCAAACAGTCTAGGAAAACCAAATCCATTCCAAGTAGTGCTTGGGAACCCAATAAAATTTGGCCCTGCTATTTATTAAAGCCAGAAAAAGAAATACTGTACATGAAGTATAATCTAGCAACTCCGTACCACGCAAAGCTTTTGTGCCATGGTATCTTGCTTTCCCACATTTGTCTTTGTATTTTCGAACAGTCTCCACATGTAAACCCTTCCGGTTTTCCTGCCAAGACTTCCATTGCAATTTACCCTTGTCCAGAGCCTTGATGTGAGGGCTGTTGCTCCAAGCATAGTGGCGTTTTGCCGTCTGGGCCCCATAGTGGGCCATCCACCAGCTCACACGACTAACCTCAATAAGAAGGTTTTGCGGAATAAGTAAGCCATATACTTGTTCATCATTACAGCATTACATACAAAATTTGAAACCCAAGAAACAGCTCCTAAGCCGTGGTGGCTGATCAAGCCATTCATCATGTAGCGAAATGGTGGGAAGTACTCAAGGACAGAAGACCCTGGTTGTTCTACTAGCCAAACCCCATTGCGACATTCAATGAGGATGCATAAGAGAGCAGTCCTTTCAGGAAAACATGGTTTGCTTAGGGTTACCCTACAGACATTCTTGCCTTTTAAAACCTAAGATGAATTCTTCAACCTAGCTTTCAAAACTGGTTTCTTGAAATTCCGGGAATTCTCAAGATTCTTTGTTTCATCTTTGTTAAAAAATCCTGCTACTTTTGACCAAAACAGAAACACCAGTCCTTTCGGCCATAGAATTCGACATTAGAACGGATGGAATATGGGAGAGGCCAAGTGAGCAACAAGCACTACGTCCACTTGTCCCCGAATTGACATGGACCCACGATGAGCATTTCATCGCCAAAACCACCAGGAATCCCGGGTCAGCAGAGCATCCTTTCAAGATGAAGATCAGCGCCAACCTGAGAAATGGTGGAGGTCAGTGGGAGGTCAGTGGTAAGAAGAAAGGAAACTGGGGGAGAAACACGCAGCCCTACTGTAGTAAAGTTTGATTTTACATTTCAGGCTAGGTACGCAAATCCAGCATCCGAAAGCATGTCCATGTAGTTTGATTTCTTTTTTTTGCTTTTTTCCCAGAGTCAGGGCCATAAAGCAAATCAAACTTTGCAGCCCGGTAATGCGATACCCGCATGAATTTGGTGGTGTTGGCCCTCCCTGCGAAAAACTCCAGGAACTCCATGTCCTGGCCGCTCTAGTCTTGGAATCAAAAGTTACGAACCAAAATTTGTAGTGCTGTTTTAAGTTCAACATGAGCATAAGCCAAAGCCTCGGCCAGATTGAATTGGCCTTCTATCCAATGGAGGCAGCAAATGATGAGTATCAGAACCTGCACCAAAAGTGAAACTTTAAATACTTTAAAACCCAGACTTAGTTAGTTCTACACGTTCACACCAAGCCTTGGGGGCCCCCATCTCCCGCAAATTCCACACCAACTGATCTAGATAAATCGGCATGCTTCGTTTTGAAGGCTGCCCTGAGCAAAGTGGCTTCTGGTCATTTGGAGGTATTTTTACTGAAATATTATTTGAAAATCGTTCCAGAAATACGGTATCAATCATCCAGGTTCTGTTTAGGCAACTTTCATCTTTATCTTGCGTATCTCAAGTGTACTACTTGTCGATTGACAACATCTTTTCAATATATTCCAATTAAGACGAGCCGGTGGCGCTTTTGATTTGGCACCGGGCTTTCCACAGGTTGCTTCTTCGCACCTTCCGCATTGCATCGCCATCAGTGGTCAGGCCTCAGCAGTGGGGCGACTGAACTAAGTTGATTTGGGATACCATAGGTCGATGCTTCTTGAAGGGTGGAAAATTTGCAAAGCAAGACTGCAAAAGTGAAAATGCGATGTTGCGTTTGCGAAATCGATTGTTGGGAACATTGGGATCTTTTGTATCGCTATTCGATATACGCACAAGAGTGATACAAACTACTAAGCACTACCAGGATACGGGGATTGTTTTGTTGCTGTCACTATCGCATCAGTTTTTTCACTCGGCCACTTCCCCAGCAACCCTCCAAGTTCTTACCAGTCTTCCGCTAGGCTTTCTGGAATTCCGGCTGAGGGGGGGTTCCACGGCATCAATTAATCAAGTCCTAGGATGCATGTGCGTTTCAAGTCGTCAGAATTTAGAATTGAATCATCACACGGGCACCCTTTACCCCCAGCCTACATTCCGGACATGTTGACAAAACGGCTGACCAATGAACGCCACTGATCGATCGATCCCGTAAACGGCTGGTGCCAGAACAAAGCATACAAAAATATAATTTTACAGAAATTCCATCTCTATAGAAGGTTCTTTGATGAAACCCTGGAGTCAGCATTTAGGCACCGCAGCCATTAAATCATACCTACGTACGGGCTAATCTTTCACCTGGAAAAAATTGCCCTTTATTGCTTACCCTGAGCTTTCTTTCAAAAGCTCCTGCAAAACAAGCGATCCATTGTGCTTGACAGCAATTTCACGGAGGTTCAAGTTTGTAAAGCCAGCTTTGGTGATACTGCCAAGCTGGGTCACATAGCTGTCCACCTCCTCAGCCTTAGTTGGCCCATTTTATTTTTGTTTTTTCTGTGGGGAGAAAGTATTGGAATGACTATTTGTGGGGACAACCCTTGCGATGACAATCTGTTTGTCACACGAGCGTTCAGGCAGCAAATGAAAAAGGCCTAGAAACATACATCTCAGCACATTTCACAGCACAAGCAAGACGGTGATTGTGGCTTCCAAGGGTTTTGTGAAAGGAGAAGTTGGCAACAATTTTTTGGACACCCTTAGCCGTGGCAGTTTCCTTGACAGTCACCCTGATTGCAGGACGGGTCCAGTAGGAATCCAAAATGCAATACAACGGTTGGTTCCGCTGTGCACGAAGTACTTCCTTGACAAAACCCAACTCTTGATCACTAGTGACCATGCTGGCCACGTCTTTGATATTGTTGTAATCTTCTTCGCAATACATGTCACCTCGAGGATTGGTCTTCCCAGTCCTACGCTTCTTGGGTGCTGTCTCTGCGCTGTTGTCTGCCTCTTTTTCTTGACTCTTGCCTGCTTTCGCTTTGGCCTTTCCCTTAGCCTTTGCTTTTGGTTCTACATTGGTGTTGCCCTTACCCTTTTTGACTGCTGCCTTTGCCTTTGCCTCTGCCTTTGCGCTTGCTTTCGCTTTTGGTGGCGTTTTTCTGACTTCATTGTCTGGATCTTGCGCAGTGTCTTTCAACTCTTCTTTGGTCTTGTGCGGTGAACCTGCTGCCTTCAAGATCTGCCTACGCTTGCTGACTCTCTTGGTGTTTTTGCCTTTGCCTTTACCTTTCTTTTTTTCATGGGTTGTCTTGGCCTTTGGACCTTTTTCATCGCTCTGTTTGGTTTTCTTCCGGGATTGTTTGGAAGCTGCTTTGGCTCTGAGCTGGTCCTCCCGTCTGAGAATGTACTCGTCAAGAATGTGGTGCTCCTGGGGTCAAGTATTTACTGCACCTAAATAACATTTTCAAAATATAAAATCAAATATTGAAACATTTGAAAATAAAGTATCAAGAAAGCAATGCTCCTTGTTCTCCATACCCTTCTCTTGTTTCTCTTCTCCTACATCCTTTTCCTTTGAACATTGAGAGTCTTCAGTCGCCACTGGGAAAGACACTGTTTTTGAAAACCCTTTCACCCCAGAGTATTGTTGGCGTCTCTCTTCTGAGGACAAATCCGGTGATCCAGTACTGGGGGGTTGGGGCTGTACCTCCACCTGCATGATCTCAACCGGCTGTGTCTCCACATGTTCGTTTGCAAAGGGCATGGACTCCGGAACTACCTCCACAACTGGTGCTTTTCCTGGGGCAATGTAAAAGGACTACAGGGTGAAAAACAATTTCTTCGAACTATATTGTTGCAATTCGAACATTCACAATCATGAGTCCTGACAAATCTTCACCGGGGGATTTCTTCTCATCCTTCTCGATGGATTCTTTGTTTTGGCGTAACCTCACCCGAAAGCGTATGCAATGATCAGTTCTTAAGGTTTGCATGCCAAGAAAAGAATTGACACTAACAGGTAAAGTTAAGATTTTTGCTTTAGTAGGGCTTTCTTCTTTTCTTCCAACTTGGCCTTCAGCTCTTCAATCTCTGCTCCTGGCTATTGTTGCAGAAAATAAGACTGTTGTTTACAATTACAAGAGCCATAATTTTGAGTACAGTAAGTGATGGAATTGAAGCTTCATCCAACACCCAACCCACAGATACACCTCCAGCTGCTGCGCCAGTTGCAGATGATGCTCCAGATGAAGGTGGAGCTGGCGTTGGATCAGGAGCTTCCCCCGTTGCTGGGGCAACATCAGGTGGAGTGATTGAAGGTTCAGGTGGCTGATCATCAAAAGCATCCTCATCATCCGGATTTTCCTAGGCAAAAAGAACCAGCAAAGGAAAATTAAGGATAAATACGAGGTGATTTTGAAAGCGTACTGTGAATTACTGATACCTGCAGTCCTGACGAAAGCTCCCACGGTTTGCTCTCAAATTGACATCATTGACCACCTCCTCCGGAAGAAGGGGAGTATGCGGTAATCGAAATGTCTTTGTGATAACTATACTAGCACACGCTACAATATTTGGGAGAAGTCCTGGAGATCCGGGTCAAGGATGAGGACCAAATTTTGAAACTGACCATCCTTGGCTGTCTAGCGTTCCCCACTTTTATTATTACGAGAGAATCCACCAAACAAGAAGCTGCTGCCATGGGAGGTCACCCTAACTAGACACGAAGACATTTTGGAAATGTTTGATTTGCCAAAGTGCAACTAAGTTACCAAGGATACCTCATACCTCCTCGCTTTCATCTTTATAAAAGTGCATAGCTTTCTGATTGTCCACGCATCATTTTGTAAATCCGAGTCTGGTCGTGACAATTGCTTGTACTTCACATAGAGGTTGTTTATCTCAACACGTAATTGGGGAATCTCAGGAATCATTTTATTTTGTTCGGCTACCATCCTCAGAACCGGTTCAAGCACCGCCTTGACTTGAACGGCAGACTTGATGTCATCACTCCCAGTACCATCAGGAATGAGACGGTTGCCTGCCAACATAGACTCCCGAATTTCCTCCACGGAGCTCCACGCTTCACCCAACCCCTCACAGCTGGAACAGCCAACCAAGCCCACCATGGCTGCCACAGCGGGTAAACAAATCAGGGGTCTTGATCAAAAAAGGGGCTTAAACAAATCTATTCATGTGTCGTTCTCGTGCAGTGCAGGAGCTGCAGCCACCACCAAGACTTGACCACTGGGGGTCCGGGCAAAAAAGGAAAACAGCGCTGACCGGGCTGATCCGACCCGGAGCTGTGGTGTCAACTGACTTGGTATGTGACAAAAATCATTTGATTTCCACTATTTCCATCTATTTCCAGTATGTTGGGTGGGATTCAAGGTTATGGTGACTAATGCACCCATAGTAGCAACATCCATGATTGCTATTCTCAAATTATTGTTGATTCTGACCCAAAATGGGCTGCTGACCTCAAAACACGGTGTTTCCAACACAAACCCGGTGTTTCCCCAAATGTATGTGTCAAACACGGTGTTTCATAACAGACCTTATCTTTTGATAGGGTCTAGCAGGTCCAGGTATAT
>Ga0126337_10003105_pt1 | contig 10769 bp, 5 predicted proteins | sample DipCmetagenome_FD_92527 | JGI IMG/M metagenome (GOLD analysis project Ga0126337, IMG submission 92527) | Coral microbial communities from La Bocana,Puerto Morelos, Mexico - Diploria C A metagenome | ecosystem: Host-associated > Invertebrates > Cnidaria > Coral | place: La Bocana,Puerto Morelos... | reverse complement strand
CGACCGACCGACCGACCGACCGACCGACCAACCGACCAAGCGAGTGAATTCGCGCTCGCTCACTAAACTCCTATTTTGCATTTCTGCAAAATAGTCGTAAAAATGTCGTCTGTGCCTGTACCAGTCCCAGGCCGTTTGCCATCGTTTGGCTGCAGGAGACTGGAGACAAGAGATCAGAAACAAAAACGATTCAAGAAAGATCATATATTTGAAATGGGCTCCTGGAATTTATGATTGATCATCTTGGTTATGCACACAACTTAAACAGTTGTAAAATTAAAGCCTGAAAAAAATTCAGGCCTGAACGGGATTCGAACCCATGACCTCTGCGATACTGGTGCAGTGCTTTACCAACTGAGCTATCGAACCGTCTGTGAGCTGGTCACATTGTTCGTAATATACCCGTGACCAGCTCCCAGATAGAGTTGCATAGTAAATTGAAGGAAATGGAGAACGCCAGAGACGGAAAGCGGGCGAAAGTAACGAGGAGTATCAGTCAATAAGCTAGAGTCCATCCGTAATCTCTCACAGCCTTTATTTATATTCATCAGATTTATAAACCTCAAATACTTTGCCATAAAATATGATACAACTTATCTTAACTTATTATCTCTAAAAACGTTTGCTTGAAACTCGCAATATCCACATCTTACTCAATATTATGTAAGCGTAGTATATAAATTTTCCCTAGATCGACTAAAATAAATTGTAGTCCCTGAACATTTTACAGATTTTCAACTGAAACAAAATAGTTTTACAAGCTTAATATTGATTTCTGAAATTGCAGATTTCTGATCGGGGGACACGACATCACTGTAGATAAGACTGTGTGATTCTAGAGGAACGCTTAACTTTTCAAAGTCACGCGAACATTAACATTACAACTAATAATAATTTATAATTATTAATTATTATTAAAATACCCTATTCGTCATTTTACTATGTAGCTGGCTGAAAGAAACATCAATAATTTCTGGAAAAATAAACCGGAAGCAAAAATAGATTTCCTTCACGCTTTGTTTCGTCAAATTTTAGATAAAATAGAACTATGTTTATGTAATTTTGAATATGAATTACAGGTAAAATATTACCGCATACTGTTACAAACTACTGTGCTAAGAAAAAAAAACATGATCTTTGTGTAAAATTGTTTATTCGCTTTACATTAATACACTGCCGTGAAAACTATTTCCTTCACTCAGTTGTTAAAAATAGTTGCACAGCTTTTATATTTAACTTAGCTAATAGGCTGCTTATTTTGTCTTCTTTGCGGATCACTACTTTCCAGATTTCCTTATCGAATCGATAACGTTGAGTAAATCATCCGAGCCTGTAACACTCACAGTGCCCAGCCAAAGTTTCTCATCACAGTAGTCCCAAATACTGACGGCAGGCAAGCATCTTCAATACAGCAAGCTTCACAACTCCAGTCCAATATTATCTTCACACTCCTAAATGCAGGGGAGACCTGGGAACAAACTCGTTCCCAGTCTCTTCTTCCCACAGTCTGGGGCGTGAAGAGGACCCTGGAGACGAGCTAGGTGGGCTAGGTAGAAACTGCTTTGATGAACGTGTTATAAAGGATCAGTGGACGAATTTTTGGTGCGGATCTATCTGTTCCCCCTCCTTCCTCCTTTCTGAAAGCTCGTCATCCTCTCCTGCAACAAGTCCTGTTCGCGGTTTGCAAAAGACAACTCCTGCTGTAACCTTGCGATTGTCTTTAACAATGCATCGCGCTCATCCTGCAGCGACTGCACTGTAGCACGGGAAACAGCCATCTGCGCGACCAGGCACTGTTTCTCATTCTCCAAACTCTCGGCACGGGAGCACACCGAGGCTGAATCAGACAGGCTCAGTTGACTGGCGTTGATTGACTCTTGGCGCGTCATTGGCATGGCTGCCGGTTCATTCTCGCGTCCCTGAGAGTCATCACCACTCATTGGTCTGATTTGAAAAACGCCTTCATGAGTCCGGTGGACAGAGACGTTCTCGACGCTTAGATCCACTGGAATAGCCAGGGGTGCTGACACTAAGGTGGGAGGAAGATCATTATTGATGCTCACGCGCGAATTATTAACTTCTACTAAGAATGGCATTGGAGGAATTAACACCTCGTCCTCGAAACAGTCGGCCAGGCTACTCAGGGTACTCACTAAAAGAGTACCATTGACGCCATTCACTTTGACATGCATGAAACCCCTTTCACCTGCTGTCGGCTCATTTCTCTCTGCAGAAGGTCCAAATTCCGCGCGCATGCAAACCATGGGAGCACCACCATCTGACATCTGAGCCGAGATCGTGCTCTTTGTGAGCGACTTTCTAAAGGATTTTTGGTTGAGGTATTTGTCAAAATTGATGACGCCGAGCTCTTGTAACTTAATCTCCGGGCAAATCATCTTCACAACCTTGTCGTATCCTTGGAGATGAATTCCAACCTCTACTTCCTCTCCTCCGATAGAAAGTATCGACACCATTTTGGGTTCTTTATGATCTTTTTCGCTGTCCTTGTCACTGCTGGTAGTTTTGCTCATGCTACTTCCGTCCAACTGACTGCTGAAGTTACTTGCATCGCTATCTGTCTTACTCTGAGCGAGGCCAGCCGGTACCACCAGCCAGCTATCAGAATCAGGTGCTGAGGCGGCACTAGCGCGTCCTGAAGTATGAGATGCCGACTGAGCCGAGCTGGGACGCGATGACGGAATGTGCTCTTGGCTAGCTTTAGGATTGTGATTTTCAGAGGACACGGATTCATCTTTGCGTGGAGCGTCCACTGAGTCTGTTCTTGATGGCGTTTTATAATCAATGGCTTCTGGTGATTGACAGCCACTGTCCAACACGCCACCAGTGTCTAGGTAACTACTCAGACTGCTGGCGTTGCGGCTCGTGTTTTGAGAAGGATTTCTATCTAGAGGGGAGACATCACTCTCCGGCGCAGGTGGAAGCACAATGTTGAAGTCCACACCTTGCGCAAGAATGGAAAAATACAAAGCAGGTTGATCGTCTGCTGGCTGATTAACACTAGAGACATCATCACTTTGTCTTGCTTTGTGGTTTTCTAAATCTTCTTGAAGTTTGATCAACATCTCTTGTAGACGCAAAAGAAAGATGAATTGAAAGTGGTCCAACTGAACATTTACACTTTGTGGGATGTGAACTAAGAAGCTCACGTCAGCTCTTGATGCTAAATTTAGCACCTGATTTGCATCTCCCTCTGTTTCCGATTGACCATTTAGCGTGTCCTCGTGCATAGGAACTTTCTCGAGTAACGGAGGTGCTTCTTCCAAAGGCAACCCTTGAAAATTAGGTCCATTATAGGCCAATGTCTCGTACGCTGGCGGTGGTTCCCCCACAACAGGGGCTGTTTTATGTGATTCATTCCTGGGCTCATAAGCGGGTGGTGGTCCATCTTCCAGGCTCCTACTAGTAAGGGGCTCAGAAGCGTGAGGATTAATATTGGGATCGCCATTCCATAAACCATTTGAAGTTGTAGACAGGAGCGATGGTGCGGTCGTATGTGATCTGTTCTTTGTAGTTAACACTGGCCCAGAAGCGTTTCTCTTTGGAGACACAAGTTCTGAAGACGATCTTGGATGCAGAGGTGGTGAGTGGAGCCTGCTGGCGCTTTGCGTCCTTCTGACTGCAGACGGGATGCCCGTGCTGTTGTGATCTTCTACTGGCAAAGGAGTGGCTATCCATATCTGAACTGGAACAGCATCTATGAAAGGCATCGGCCGTTTCTTGACCTCCTCGATACCCAGAAAATCCAGCCACACCTGCTCAGCTGAAATGCACCAAACCTGTGAACAGTGCAAACAAGCAAAAACAACGACACTGAGCATTTGGCAAAAACATTTGTCTCGTGTCAGTACATAACCAAGTGTGTCCAAAACCCACCACTTGTGGTTCATGTGGTATGTACTAAGTATGAATCATGATGTTTACCTGTTCCCAGAAAAAAAACGTATTACAATAACAAACAATACCTGTGATGGCTGATGCGTTCCAAATGTGTCCTGACAAACACCGTTCAAGTGTTTATCAACCTTCGCAGAATTTGCCAACAAACTGCAGTCATTGACCCAAGAGGCGTTCGGCAGTGGTTGGACATCTCCCAACATGGAAGGGAAGTGTTCAAAATCTGTGTAAATCTTGGAGCCCAGAAACGGTTGAAGAAACATTAACATGTCTGTCTGGGTGGACTTGTACCCAGTCCTTGAATTCGTGATAAACACTTGTGACATTTGGATCTGCAGGGCCTGGGGCCGGGAATCTTTATATGCTGCACAAGGCTCACTTGGGCAAGGGATTATTATCTGAAAAAGGTGAAAGGTTGTAAGTACCTGTAGGTTGTAAGTACATGTAGGTCCCCTATTATTGACTAACAGGCCCTAATCATAGGAATGAGATGAACTAACACCACTGTAGATGCTACACTAATAATCTAAGATAATGAGCTTAAGATTTCTATAAGGTGATAAGTGATGGGCTGGGGGTCGAATCAACTGTCACCTCATAGAAACTGAGAGTGATTAATTTACTGATACAAAAACCCTGCCATTCAAAGGTCAGGTCACTGAGCAGACAACTGTAAAATGGCCATTACACCACTCAGCCAATTACAACCTTCTCTTTCTTTTTTAGGAATTTTTTACTAGTAAGGTTTCTAAATTGTCCCAACACTTATGAGATAGGAAAAAGCAGTTGTAAATAAACAATACTTCAAATACTCTGCTATATTTACTGTAATTCTCACAAGCAACAGAACTGCACAAAATAAACCCTACCTTTGGCATGAGGGCTTCAATTCTGATATCAATATGACTTGAGGGTGGATTAGATTGCCGAGGCCCACCAATGGACCATGTCTAAAAACAAAACAACTGTGTTATCACACTAGTAACACAAGGCATCTTACAAAGAGTAAACCCTGGAGAGACAGCCATACAAATGGCCATCTTTGCCAAAACAAAACCAAAACAGGTGGTTTACACAATGGGGACCATCTGGTTGTTCAAAGGATCGATGACACTATTTACATGATAAATCAGTATTTTATGGATAGCTTATGAGCTTTGCTTGTTCTTTACAGCTGCGTCCAGGTAGACTAGTAATGATATATATGTTGAGTGCACAAGCATAAAATAAATCAGAGACCCACCAGTCCATACTTTCCAGCATCTTCACACTTCTGTGGTTGTTATTTTGTAATGCCACACAAAGGTTGGTTTAGATCTCATTAAAGCCTATTTTTTTAGGCCTTCTTTGAAAAAAAAGCCAAAGTGTCTGCATAATTGCATATGAAGTTTCTCCTACTCATAGTAATGTATGCATATGGCAATAGATGTATCTAATTCTAGAGCAACAGACTTCTATTAACCCCTTTAAAATAGTCACCTAACACTAGTCTACATGTAGCTGTGTATTCTGTGGTCTATTTTAGCAACTGACTATGTTACTTACTCTCTCTCCAAGAATGCTTTGCATGAACTTGTTGAACCACAGACAAGTTGCAGTGTCTACTGTCAACTGAATTGGGTTTAACTGGATAAACAGGTTTGGACAAGGCACTGAAATCATGAAATTGCTCTGTTAGCTTTTCTATTTTATGGTATGCACAGCCTATATATGTATGAGTAGATATCAATAACCTGTAAAGGGAATTATTGTTGCAAAAACATGCAGAGTTTGACAGATATTCATATTTCCTGTTACAAAATTTTGCTGCAGTTATTTTTATGTAGTAGCCTAAAGTTTGGTGCAAATGACTAGCTTCGAGCCCTGGTCAGGTTCATTTTGCTGTTTTGTTAGTTATAGCCTCGATCTCTCTTTCCACACAGTATAAAGTATATAAATGTGCTTCGGCAAATTGTTCACAGAGGCAACCTGACAGAATGCTTTAGATAAGGATCACCTCTGGTGTTCCCCAAGGTAGTGTACTTGGGCCAGATCTGTTCCTTGCCTACATTAACAATAATTATTACAACTGGTGTAGGGTCAAGCACCTGTCTACAGATGACAACGAGGTGTACAGGATTATTTATGATGAAAACGATGAGAAACAACTAAACACACTACAGTAAAAGTGAAAATTGGCAACTTCGTTTTCATCCTGAAAAAAGTGAAGTTCTAGGTATTTCCCATACAAGAGATCTTACTAGCTATCCTTACAAGCTATCCTTTTTTATACACTTCAATCTGTGACAGAAACAGTTGATTTCGGGGTATCGCTGACTTCTAGTTTATTCTGGAATACCCAAACACGGGAAGCTGTAAACAAAGCCAACAAGATTGTGGGTTTCCTAAAAAGGAATGTCAGTCCAGGGAACAAGGAAGTCTTTTCTCATAAGCCTTGGCTATACTCATTCTGCAAAATGGTGTCCCTCTCTGGTGAGAGTATTTAAAGAAGAACATTGACGGCCTTGAATGAGTCCAACATAGGGCCTCAAAATACGCTCTCCCGATGTCATCTAGGGACTCTATGTATGAAGAAAGACTAGCAATGCTTGGGTGGTCAAGTCTTCAATAGAGGAGGTCTTAGTTATCCTTGCTAGAGGGCTACAAGACTATTCATGGTCTCAATGGCCTCAACTGTAATGATTATTTTGAATTTAATTGTTATAGTAGAACAAGATCAAATCATTCATTTAAATTAAGACAGCCATTGGTTAAATTAATTTTTTTTTGTACTCGTTCTTTGTTGGAATTATTACACAATGAAATATTCTTCCTAAAGAGATAGTGCATGAAAAGGATTTCAGCATTTTTTTTAAACAAACTTGGAAGGTATTGTAAAATTTTGTAAATGTTAACTATTCTAAATTTTTCTTAATTTTACATTGCAGCATAATTTCTTTTAAATTTTAAAAAGAGAGTGTCCACGATAGGGATAACCTCAGAGTTTCCTTTTTTGTATCTTTTATATAACAAATAAAGTTTGTATTCAGCCTTGGTTAAAAGCATCCTCGTTTGATACTGCACATCCATGTCATGGTCAATTGACACTTGTCAAAACAAAGTATCCACTGACCAGTATCATATGATCAAATTGCTAGCTCAAGGTTAAAGCTTATCGAGGTCATATTTTTCTTCAAAGTAGACCACTGACTAAGTGCAGGCTCATGTCAGGTAACTTTGTTGTAAACAGTGCCAGGTTGTTCGGAAGCAGTTTGACACTAACCCAAGATGAAAAATCAACCGAATGATTAAATTAAGGTAAAAATAATTTTAACTTAGTTTGATTCTCAATTTCCATTGTCTTCTAACCCTAATAAGAGTTAAGAGACAAAGGAATTTAATTTTTACCTGAATTTAATTTTTAACATATACAGATACTTGTTTTGTGTATTTTGAGATTATTCAAACTTAAAAACAGAAGACCAAGCAAAATACATAAAACCTCATTGCAAAGTTACAGAGCACAAATAAAAATTTTCGCTTATCTTGGATTAGCTTAACCGAGCTTTGAACAGCCCCACCCAGGAGCTCTGCTTTTGGGCTTGGCTAAATCTACATATTATGATTAAGGTATTTTACAATCAAATGTTCAATTACCTGCAGACCCTACAGACCCAGGATAGTAATACTGTGTAAAGTCCAGTTGAAATGCTGGCATATCAGTAGGTAGGTACAAAGCCTTTTTATCTGACGATAGAAAGGCTGTTTCCTCTTTAATAACGTTACTAGTTGTCACTGGCAAGATGAAGAATTCCTCACAGCGAACCACAAAACAGCTTTCATGCATAAAAACTGGGCGTTGAAGATTACTCTTGATGGAATGTGCTGATTTTCCAGATGGTGAAGGTGTGCTTGTACTTGAATAAGTTGGCTTTCTGGAATGCGTGTGAGGTGAAGAAGGAGTAGAGTGAAGTGGAGAGGAAGGAGCTGATGAACCTTCTTTACCATTTACACCAACAAGAGAACTCTGAGAGAGAAAAGGAGAATTTTGTAATCATCACCCTCAAAACTGGTCAGGCATCCCTCCCAATAATGAAGTGAAATTGTTTGTAACTACTGAATTAAAATTCAAATGAATAGATTATTATTCCAAAAACTTTCACGTCAAGCTTCATTTATCCATACATTAAAGGACAGAACTTCTGAATTTGCATAGTTCTGATGTCAAGAAAATACACACTGTACAAGTATAAATTATACATAGAACTTATGATTAAATCCCAAGAATGATAAAACTCTTAGTTCTAATCACAACACCAATACATTTACCAAGCAGGCGAAAAGAATACAGAAAATCATTAGCTACAGTACGTGACATTGCCTTGATGTACTACCAAATTCTCAGAACTGATGATATTAAAAGAAGTGATGGCTGTCATGAAGTATTCACATTTTGATCTTGGGACTGGAAGGACTGGTAAATTAAATTACTTACATCACTCCTGGCTCGATGACGAGTCTGCGTTGCTCTTTGAGGTGACAACTGTTTGTTTCTTGGTGAGTTCCTAAAAGCGTTCAAGAGCTGATTGACCCAATAAGCACGAGTCAAGGACGCCTCATTATGAGAAGGCCAATCAGTCCGTGATGTTCCAGCCAGGTGATATGGATAATAATCAACCGATAACTTGTTCATTTGCAAATGCATAGCTCCGCCATCACCAACACTTTGTTCTGAATCATCGCACAAGTGCAGGTCAATACTGCCTGTCCTTAAGTGATAACTTGTTTCACGTACATCAAATTGAGTAAAGAGTGCATTTAAAGACTCATATTCAGACTTTCGTTCATGTCTCATGGATCCTGCATAATGTGTTTGCTGCTGGGTAGCCTGGCCTGCAGGCTGCTCAGAATGGGCCCTGGGCCCTTTTTTCTCTGCTGTCTGTGACATGGCCTGGGTTACGGAGTGTAACAGACCAGCTAAAGCTTGTAACTGTGACTGAGTAAGGACCCATAAAATATCATCTAAAAGAAGTTCCAGTCTTGCTGATAACACTGCACAGTCTTCAAGACGTTTTTTGATTGTAATGTGTAAGGCAGAGTGGCTTGTTATAAGACGCAGCGGAGCCGACTGTTCAGTTGATTTTTCCTGGAAATAATATTCAACCTTTTATAAATATGTTTTTTAAAACCATGGAAAAACAATGAATGAATTTAAGTCCTCTTGAGTGTTGAGTAAACGTCCGAGTGTCATGTCATGTTTTTCCTTCCCAGCAATGTTTATAACATCGTTGTCATACTCAAGTAGAAAGTGAGTACAGTCCCTAATTTACGAAAACAATGCACAGTACTGCCCTATGTTGTCTTCAAAAAGGTAAATGGGTTACCGGTATTTATCCTCAAACAATGTTCTAGCTATGTGGATGGTGTAAGTGTACTATATTAAATATTAAAATATTAAATTTTACAGTTAGTGTTGGTTTAGTCTGAGATCAAATGGTCTGTAGCAGGGTGTACCCTGAAGAAACTGAATTGTTGGCCTACTGTTACTGTCCCTCAATGGAATGTTATAAATCAGATAATTACATGTATTAAGTGTGAGGAATGCCAATTTTTGAACCCTTGAGTTTTCAAAACTCCTGCTCATTAAAAGAAAATATTTTGCTCCCTTAGAAGAAAAATGTAAAAGAAATTTACCCTTGAGAGTTTGAACCTGCGTTTTTTTGTTCAGATTCTTCTGTTCCCGATTTTAAAGTTCAGACATTGTAGATTCAGCGTATTTCTTAAGATTATTTCGCACACTACCTTTGAGCATTATTGGAACCTATTTTGGATAACCTTTCTCAAAACAGCTGTACATGTATTTATATATTAAATTTCTTACATCATACAAAGCATTGGCATCTATCCTAAGAGTCTGCCATGTTATTTCTTTAAATGTCAACACCTCTCCCCTCGTCTCGTCTTTCACTCTCGTCATACGCAGGTCATCTGGCTGCCACTTAGGAGTGGCACTTCGAATACAAAGACGTGACATCTGGAACGTGGCAAGAAAAGCTTGAAACTTGAACGAAATGATCACAGAGTTTATCTGAACGAACATTCCATCAACCACTTTCTCAACAAAACCATACCTATTAGGAGCTTTTTCCCTGTAAAAGGCAAAATCAAACATGTTCTTCAACAACATATACATGAAATACAAAGGGTTTTTTAATGACTCGTACATAACATAATATTGTTATAAGGGGTTGAAAAGTATGACAAAACTTATAGATATAAACACCAAAAAGAAATTCAATCAAACTAAATCTGTTTTGTTTTGATACAAGATCCAGGAGACAAATGTACTAGACAAGCATACAGCTTAATGTAACAAAAGTGCATTGAAAGGAGGTAAAGGTAAAGAGCCAACGCTTGAGGCCCATTAGACCAGCACTGATCCCAGTTTCTGTAGCAGGAAGCTACTAGGAGTATTTCTACTTCCCTGTGGGTGAGGGACTAGTCCATTGCAGGGTTTTCCCTAGCTTTGCGTTACCTGATACCCATTTATACACCTGGGTGAAGAGAAGCACAGTTACAGTTAAGTGTGTTGTCAAAGAACACAACTGAATGTCTTGGGCCAGGGCTCTGAACCGGACCACTTGAAACGGAGATGGGGAAGGGGAGGTCAAGTAAAGCCTATGTTACTAGGAGTATTTCCAGGTGCAAATCTAGTTTGGCTTTAGATCCGACTTACTTGGCAGGTTGAGGAGCTGGGTTAGGGGGGTGCATCTGGGGTGAGCCAGGCGGTGGTGTGTGCACATCTCCATCTATTGCCTCCATATTGACCTCAACACGGTCAAGGTACTGTAACAACAATATCATATTCTTAATGT